>Ga0209344_10000124_pt1 | contig 157051 bp, 133 predicted proteins | sample Cruoilmetagenom6_FD_187293 | JGI IMG/M metagenome (GOLD analysis project Ga0209344, IMG submission 187293) | Oil polluted marine microbial communities from Coal Oil Point, Santa Barbara, California, USA - Santa Barbara Oil Seep Sample 6 (SPAdes)... | ecosystem: Environmental > Aquatic >...
CAACCCTGCCAATAAAAATGTTACCATCTCATTTAGTGCAATTGAAAAAGAAAAGCACACATTAATTATTGAAAATATTAAAGGTCAGCAAGTGTTGAATGAATCAATATCCATTCAAAATGGCCTTTCCTCAAAAGTGATCGATTTATCGCAATTTAAAAGCGGTATCTACTTCGTAAAAGTGGTGAATGGCTCTTCTATAGTCACAAAAAAATTAGTGGTGAACTAAACATTAATTCAATCCTAATTTTTATCAGCCCTCAAGATTTTTCTTGGGGGCTTTTATTTTTACAAAGAATTGATTTGTTTTTAATTCTAAAAATTACGTTCTTTAAATTATCTAAACTTCAATACATTACCTATGAATAAAAATCAAATCTACTCCTTTCGACACTTTATAACATTTATAGCAATCCTACTCCTTTCATTCAACAGTACTGCTATTGATTTATCGGTGGATTCCATTCTTTCTCCTGTTTCAGATTGTGGGATCTCTACCCTATCTTTTGTTGAAGTAAAAATTCACAACCACGATTCGGTTGCGGTTTCTAATATTCCGATTTCTTACCGTTTAAATGGTGGAGCTACCGTAACAGAAATAATTACATCAAGTATTTTAGGAGGAAGTAGTTTTAATTATACCTTCAGCTCGACTGTAAATTTGCAAACCACCGGAGTTTATGAAATTCAAGTATATACTGCGTTGACTAGTGACACGAATTCGTTGAACGATACTTTAAGTAAAACTATTAGGTCTAGCTCAATTTACCAATTTAATTCAACTACTCCTTTTTACTACAACGGTTTTGAAGACACTACAAATTCTTGGGTAACCTATGGAAGCAATAATTCTTGGGAAATAGGTTATCCGAGCACATCATACATTAATCAACCCTCATGGGGATTATATTCTTATGTAACATCCGCAGCAGGATTTTACAATTCAAATGAACTATCATATATAGAGACTCCATGTTTTGATCCTTCTTTATTCAATCAAACTGATGAATTTGAAATGTACTTTGATATATTATATAATATGGAGTCTGATACGGATATGGTATGGATGGAACAGTCTATCGATGGGGGAAACTCTTGGATAAGGGTACTACCGACAAGTGTTTCTTACAATTTCTACTCAAATCCCAATCTTAATGTTTGGACTGGTTCTTCAAGTGCAGGAATAGGTAACTATATTCCCGTTTCTAATTTTTTAACTGGGATAGGAGGATTTTCTCAAGTGAAATTTAGATATGTATTCAAGTCGAATGGTACCATTCAAAATGATGGATTTGCAGTTGATAATTTTAGATTTCAAATTACGCCAATGTCTACTGTAGTTGGAAATAATAATTTAAAAACAAAAAACTTTAACCTACACCCCAACCCTGCCAATAAAAATGTTACCATCTCATTTAGTGCAATTGAAAAAGAAAAGCACACATTAATTATTGAAAATATTAAAGGTCAGCAAGTGTTGAATGAATCAATATCCATTCAAAATGGCCTTGCCTCAAAAGTGATTGATGTCTCTACTTTTGAAAGCGGAGTATACTTCGTAAAAGTGGTGAATGGCTCTTCTATAGTCACAAAAAAATTAGTGGTGAATTAAACATTAATTCAATCCTAATTTTTATCAGCCCTCAAGGTTTTTCTTGGGGGCTTTTTAATTCGGTGAACTCAAATACAAAACTGATTGTTTAATTATATTTGAACTTCAAAGGATAAAATACAGCTATGGCGAAGAAGATAGATTTAGAGAAAAGTAAAAATGATGACAGCATGCGTTTGTTGATCTCTCAGATGAACAGAAAATTGGAAGAAATCTACAAAGGCGGTGGAGAGAAACGAATTGCGAAACAACATGCAGAAGGGAAACTAACTGCAAGAGAACGTATCGATTTTTTACTAGATAAAAACTCAAAAAGTATTGAAATTGGAGCATTTGTAGCCATTGATATGTATGAAGAGTACGGTGGATGCCCATCAGCGGGAGTTGTAATAAAAATGGGTTATGTATCAGGTAAACAATGTTTAGTGGTAGCTAATGATGCCACAGTAAAAGCTGGAGCTTGGTTTCCTATTGCTGCTAAGAAAAACTTGAGAGCTCAAGAGATAGCGATGGAAAACCGCATCCCAATCATATATTTAGTAGATAGTGCGGGTGTATTCTTACCCCTTCAAGACGAAGTTTTCCCTGATAAAGAACACTTTGGACGGATATTTAGAAACAATGCGAAAATGTCGGCAATGGGAATTACCCAAATTGCGGCGGTAATGGGAAGTTGTGTTGCTGGTGGAGCTTATCTACCTATTATGAGCGACGAATCATTAATCGTAGACAAAACAGGTACTATTTTTTTAGCAGGAAGCTATTTGGTGAAAGCCGCAATCGGTGAAAACATCGACAATGAAACACTTGGTGGCGCCACTACTCAAAGTGAAATATCAGGAGTTATTGATCATAAATGTGAAAACGATGAAGCTTGTTTAACATCTATCCGAAACATCATGGATAAGATTGGCGATTTTGACAAAGCGGGATTTAACCGTAAAAAAGCAGTTTTACCCAAATCACCTTTGAAAGATATTTACAGCCAAATTCCTGAAGACCGTTCTAAACAATACAATGTAAAAGATGTAATTACCAACTTAGTGGATGATAACACCTTCGAGGAATTTAAAGAATTGTATGGTCAAACATTAGTTTGTGGATATGCTCGGATAGATGGCTGGGCGGTAGGCATTGTGGCTAATCAACGGACGTTGGTAAAAACTAAAAAGGGAGAAATGCAATTTGGTGGTGTTATCTATTCTGATTCCGCCGACAAGGCAGCTCGTTTCATCATGAATTGCAATCAAAAGAAGATTCCATTGGTATTCCTACAAGATGTTACCGGATTTATGGTCGGGTCTAAATCTGAGCATGCAGGTATCATAAAAGATGGGGCTAAAATGGTGAATGCTATGGCCAACTCTGTGGTTCCTAAATTCACTATTCTAATGGGCAATTCTTATGGAGCAGGAAACTATGCTATGTGTGGAAAAGCTTACGATCCTCGATTAATTGTTGCGTGGCCAACGGCTAGATTGGCTGTTATGGGCGGCGCTCAAGCCGCAAAAGTACTATTGCAGATAAAAGTAGCTTCGTTAAAATCAAAGGGAGAGGTTATCACCGATGAAGCCAAAGAAAAGTTATTAGAAGAAATTGAATCCAATTACGACGATCAGACTTCTCCATATTACGCTGCATCTCGTTTATGGGTAGATGCCATCATTGACCCTAAAGATACCAGAGATTGGATCTCAATGGGTATAGAAGCAGCAAATCATGCTCCTATTGAAAAGCCATTTAATGTTGGAGTAATGCAGACTTAGAAAACAAAAGTTTATACCACCAAAAAGGGAGTCTAAAATTTAGACTCCCTTTTTGGTGATCATGATAGACACTCTATCGAATATCCAGTGTTAATTTAAACCGCAACACTCTGCCGTTACCAGCATCTGCTACATATAATATCTTATTGTTGTAGGCAACTGAAGTAGGTTCTTTAAACTGATTCAACTCGACTCCTGTTCCACCAAATGAAGTTTTAACAAATTTGGTTTCTCCCGATGCGGGTGGTGGCGTTACTCCTTCGAATCCATTTCCTGAAAACTGATAAATGGAGTCTTTTTCTCGATCCGCTACAAAAATGTAATTGGTCCCATCACCAGTAATTGTAACACCATAAGGCTGCTCAAACTTATAAGGTGTAAATAGAAAACCATCGGCTTCTGATGCATCTCCTGGAGGAGCAACAACTGAATTATACTGACTTCCAAAATCTGACTCTGAATACTCTATGACTTGGAGTTTCAAAACTGTTTCATCATTCAAAGAGGTAACAATAAAATTTTGACTAGACGATGCGTTAATCTGTGGTGGTTTTACAAAAGATGAAATCGCATAAGGTTTCTTAAAATAGAATCTATCATTTGCACCACTAACGTTTACAGCAATTGGAGTAATAAAATTATCATTGGCATCAAACTGCAATACAGCATCATCAGGAGTTCTAGCAGATGAAGCGGTGTTGTTTGGACCCGTTCTCGTAACATAATACTTATTATCCGACAATGTACCAATTCCATTAAATTTAACTAAATCATCATTTGATAATAAAGTAGTTCGATCATAAAAAGGATGAATAACTTCATTTGTAATTTTTGCATACTTTATGCCATAGCCTAATGGAGATGAAAGATCCAATCTATATATACATGTCAGTTTTCTTAAAGTTCCACTAATCATAGTATCTTTTCTTCCGATTGCTAAAATATCCAATCGCCTATCTTGCGCTATAGAAATTACTCCTGGAACTGATTTTCTGCCCAATTCTCGCCCTGATTCGTCCATTGCAACAATCTCTTCAGTGGCATTATCTACCACATAAATTAACTCATCAAAGCCTGCCAAAACAAAAGTTGGGCGAACGAAGTTATCCAATACAGGCTGCACTGGCACATATGCCACCTCTCTATAGTTTTGTGTTGGAACTTCGATAAAATCCAAATTGGTTTTATCCCCAAAATATTTTTCACATGAAGTGAATAGCAAAATTGAGGTCAATCCTAAAAATTGAAATACTTTAATACTCTTCATTATCGCTCCTCCATTTTATTAAATGCCATTGAAAGTCCTATCATATGTTGAAATCCATAATATTCTGTAGGATTAGCTGCATAATCTATATGGATGGGAAACCCTGCTACGTTGGCTCTCACTCCCAGACCAAATGTTGGTAATCCTTGCCCTTCTATATTCAATTTTATACCAGTCCTAACAAACAATAACTTCATGTATTCGAATTCCAAACCGGCTCTATAGTTCTCCGCATTGTCATTGGGGTGATTTAATTGTACAGAGGTAGTTAAAGAATACCTCTCCTTTTTAAGTGGTACCATGGAAGCTCCTAATTTAAATACAGTGGGTACTGTATAATCTTGCAACTCCAATGAGTTCAAATCACGGTTAAAGTTTACTTGCACTTCATCTCCACTCAAAGCCGAATTTCCTCCAAAATTTTGTACCATTACCGCAAACTTTAAGTCCTTATAATCGGTATAGTATAGGAATGAAACATCAACTGCTACTGTAGAGTTTCTATATTCTGCAATTTGCTCGTAGATGTATTTGAAACTTACACCTGCCGAAAACATATCAGACAACTTCTTTGAGTAACTAAAGCCTGCTGCTAAATTTGTTACGTAAAACTGCTCCCCGGTTCCTTCTGGCTGAAATTCAGTCCGAACATCCATCTTACCTGAGTTCAGTATATTTAAAGTCAACCCAAATGCTGACTCATTTTTTCTGGGAAGTATGGCAGAAACAAAAGACTGTTGAACGCCAGCTCCCAGACTTAAGCTTGAGGTGGCCAATGTAAACCCTTTGGCATCTGTAGCTGAAGCAGGATTGGTATATAATGAATAGGCATCACCACTTAATGCCACACTCGTTCCTGATAAACCTGCTGATCTCGGACTCATGTCGTTTTTTAAAAACGATAAAGATGACAAGCCGGCCCTTTGCCCTCCAAAGTTGGGTAGCAACTGCGCCGAGGTATCATTACAAAAAATGAATCCCAAAAATAATAATGATATATATAATGTTTTTTTCATGCTTAAAATCTAAATGCTATCCCATATAAAATGTGTCTTGGAGCTAAGTACCTAGCAGGATTATCCGAAGGGACTCCACTTTCCTCAGGCCCAATATATCTTGGGTCTCTCCATTCATTTGGCACATCATCCCCGATTTCATAACCTTCGCCTGTGATTGGATTAATGATCTGTGCATTTTTGTTATTGAATATATTTCGAATCTCTACAGAAACTGTAATTCCAGAATTTTTATCTTTCAATGGAATATCCTTACTCAGTTTTAAGTCACCACTAAACCAAGCTTTAGCGCTTTTAGAAAGGTATTTATCTTCTTCTAATCGGTATAATGGTCGGCCAAGATCGTTGTAGCCATCGAACGCATATGGAGTGTATCTAAATCCTGATTGATAATTCATAGAGAAAAATGCTCTAAACCCATTGGTGGATACACCAAAAATTCTCAAAGTTGTATCACCTTTTAATACCAAACCTGCTGTAATGTCCCATGGACGATCAAATGCCAAATATTGCTCAGAAGTCAATGGTACAGAACCATTTTGCTCAATTTGCAATCCGGACTCTCTGGCGGAGTTTGACTTTCCTCTCGCTACCTGATAGGTCACATTTAAAAAGGTTCTAATATGCTTTCCAAATCGATTAGATATCCCTGCTTCTACTCCAATTACTTTAGCATAATCCTGATTGATATACATCCGTTTAGTAACTGGTCTTCCTGTTTGGTCGTTTACAATTACACTTCGTTGAACGATATAGTCAAATCTATTGTTATTAAAAGCAGCTACATTTACACCAAAATCCTTTGTAATTTGAGCTTTGTAACCAATTTCATAGGAAATGTTTACTTCAGGGTCAATATCTGGATTACCTAGGTTAGATAAAAACGATTGATCTTGGTAATCCGGATCCAAACCAGCATATAAAAATCTAGGATGAGGCAGTTTCATGGAGTGTCCGTAATTGAAATACAAGACATTGTTTTCCGTTACAGGGAACGAGACATTGATTTTCGGTAATAACCGAGTCTTGATTCTATACCCCGCAAAACCAACTGTTTTGTCTTTATAATCTGTTCGAACTTGGTCAATTACTGGAGAGTTCGGATCTTCTACTGCATTATCAGCAAATTTTCCTGGTGCCCAATAATTTAATCGAGCTCCAACTGTCGCTATAATTCCTTTGTAGTGGATCTCATCTGAAATAAAGAATCCACCATTAAAAGGCTTTACTGCCCATATATCATTAGAAGAACCAACACTTGTTGAAGGTGTTGTTAATGAGTCGTTAATTACAATTGGCGCTCCGATCCATGGTTTTGTAACATCCACCCATTGATAGGCTGTAGATTTGTGCTCAAAGCCGAATGAGAGCTTATTGTCTCCTGTTTTAGAGTATCTAGAGAATGAAGTATTTAATGTCAACTCTCTTGCATAGTGATCGTGCCAAACAGGAGATATACCACCATTATTATATAATCCTGGGCCAGGAAGAACATACTGCACATCACTTCCAGGATTAAAGATAGTAACCGGGTCAGTAACAATTGAGCTTTCGTCATAAATCTGATCCACTGTTGGGTATCTGAAAGGTCTTCCATTTGCATCTGCTCGCAGATTGGTAAATAAGCGTCCAACTGATACATTAAACCACCATTGGTCATTGATCAAATGCTTTAGATTTAATGCCGTCAAATTGGACTGATGCGTATAGGTGGTAGCATTGTCCAGATTCAGACTCCTTTCCCATTGAAATCCAGGTTGGAGGATGGCATCAAAACCCACTATTTGGAGTGTTCTCGTGTTTTGATTTACTCTTAAACTATGCTGATTAGTAATCGTTATTTTGGTTCCCTTCTTAAATTTATAACCAAGCTTTACGGTATTGGTATATGCGTTATCTTGTCTAGGAGACCATAAAGAATCGTTGCTAGTAAATAAAGAGGAATGCAGTTGATCCGCAGTTGGGCCAAAATAATTATCAGACAAATTCATCGTTGCATTCACAAAGAATGAAACTCTTTTGTTGGTAAATGGGAGAGGTCCTCCAATAGAAAATTCAGCAATATCAGTATTCCAAGCAGTACCTTGATTTTTATTGAATCCAAAATTATCTCGTTGCCAACTTCCTGAAATCTCAATGGTCTCGCCACCTTCACGAATGGTGGTAGAAATAATCCCTGAAGAGCCATCGCCATATTCAGCACCAACTCCACCGGTAATAATATTCAAACTTTCAATAGAACTAGAAGAAACATCTACACCAAAACCTGTTCCTGCTAATGGATCCTGAGCTGATATTCCATCAACAACATATCTCGTTTCGTATACCCTTGCCCCACGAATCTGCAAACCATCAGGAGTTTTATTAACTCCAGTTTGCATAGCTGCCAATTCTTGAACATCCCTCACATTCATTTCCTTGATTTCTTCTCGTGAAATCTTAACCTCTGTGCTAGCGGATTCCAAATTTACGATACTCTTATTTCCGACAATAGTAACTCCTTCTAATGTCTGTGAAGCAGGTAGCATTTTTACATTAAGAGTAGTTGTTTCTCCAGCCTTCACGGTTACACCGTTGTATTGCTTTTCTCCAAAACCTATAAAGGTAAATTTTAGGGAATAATCCCCAGGCTTCATTTTTAAAAACTCAAAATTTCCATCCAAATCAGCAGAAGCTCCTCTATATGTACCAACAACCAATACAGTAGCTCCAATCAATGGCTCTCCTGTTTGTTCATCTAATATAACCCCTTTAATGGTTCCAGTATTGGCTACTTCTCCTTGATCCTCTTGCGCAAAAAGTGGATGAAAACATATGATAAGAAGCGCTATTAAAAAGTTAAATTTCTTCATCTATTAATTGAATTCTACATTCAATACTTGATTAAACAATGCGTCTAAATCTGATTGGTTCTTATTGAATTTCCACAACTGAACTGAAAAGAAAACCTGAAAAGCTTTACCGTTTCTTTTACGAACAGATCCTACTATATTTGGCCCTCTCCAGTTGTTATTAGGTTTTTTTATTTGTCCCGTGTAAAACACTTCTGCATCTGAAGTTGGATAGAATGTATTTACCGCATCAACAAAATTCGCAGGATACAGCAAAGGAAATTGATTATTCGTTGGAACAATCGCACTATCATTAAAAATACGAACTCCAAAATCTGAGGACTCTGCCAATGTGTCTATCGGCATTACCCCATAAATGGGATCCATATTTGAAGTGGTTTTAAAATCTGTAGTAATGAGGAATTTTCCACCGATGTTTGCATACTCTTGAAATGAAGGAGCTGCAAATTCCAATAGCATACCAGATTGATTGTTATACGGATTGATTACAGCAGATTCATCAGAGAAGAAGACCACTTTTTCGTATTGCAAAAGCATTAGTGTAAAAGTAGGATTCCACAACCGCGGTAAATTCTCTGAAGAGTTGACTAGAAAGTCGATATAATCGTATGAAACACCAATATTATTCAAAGTAGATTTATATATATTGGCGGGAATAGTCGAAAGCCCTGCAATTAACAAGACGTCATTATTCTTTCCTTTTAAATAAAAAGTGGTAGAGGTATCTACTTTACTTTCTGCATTTGAAACGTCTACAACTTTTAAATAGAAAGTATTGGTATCATTCACTCGAAGTCCATCTAAAATAAGTGAACTCGGATTTTTGTCATTTTCATAATATATCAATGCATTCCCTCTTCCACTAGTCGATGGATTCTCAGGGATGATTGAAAAAGTTTTTCTATCTCTATTGATTTCAAACCACTGCCCATCATTAATTTTTAGGTAAGCAGCTTTGATAGATTCGTTGCCATCTACATCGGAAGCAGTCCATGCTCCGGTGACAACAATATTCGCACTATCAGGAAACTCCAATTGTTCGTTAAAAGTAGCTTCCGGTGGTGTATTTTTTAAAGGTATTCTTAAAAATGCAGGTGAAGGATCTACTAACCCTTCGTTGTCCACTGCTCTAACATAGATATTGATGTCAACAGTATCCGACTCAGCAGATATGGAAAATCTGAAAGTTGAATCTTGATTAGTGACATAACTCCATGTGTTATTGTCAAAGGAAAGTTCATATCCTTTAACGTAACCATCTGGGTCTTTTCCATACCAGCTTAATCGAACCACGCTGTTCAATCGATTTTCGCCAGTTAAATTAATTTCCTTAATAGAAAATTGTGTTTCAGGAGATTGATTAAAATCCTTCTCTCCTTTGTCGCAAGCGACTAAAAACAAGAAACAAAAAATGTATACTAAATGCTTCATAGATAAAAATAATGGGGAGCAGAATTAAATCCGCTCCCCAATAAATGAAATTATTTTGAAATAACCAACTTAGTAGTACCTACCACTTCATTGTTATTCATGATTCTAACAATATAGATACCATTGTTAAAATCAGAAACATCTACGTTATTCGTAGTATTTCTTAAAGATTCAGACTTTAACAATTGACCTTTTAAGTCATAGAAAAACGCTTCATAATTAACGCCTTCTGCATTTTTAACCTCTATAGTAACATTGCTTGAAGCAGGGTTTGGATAATACTTCATGTTGATAGTATTATTAACTTCTTCCTTTGCCCCAACAATCACTAAAGGAAGTGAGAAGTTAATGAAGTCTGCATTATTTCTAGGTGTTAATTTAAAAGTATTAAAAGACTCCCAAACAATACCAATTAATGCATCCATATCTTGAGTAGCCATTGTATCAGTGATGATAGCAGGTACATTCATTACACCTTGATTTGTAATGTAAAATGAATCCGTGATTAAAGAGACGTTTAAAGATGAATGAGCAAAAGTACCACTAACTCTTCCTGCTAAAACTCTAACAAATTCTGTAGAACCTGCTAAACCTACGCCATATTCACCGTTACCTAAATCTTCTTCAATTACCTCGATTTTTCCGTTGTTTGGATCATTCAAGCTAATCAACATACTTTCATACTTCTCAGCTTTTGCATCAAAACTAGCATCCGGAGTCACTGAAATTGGAGCAATATTGAAGGCTGTGTTTAAGTTAGTTACGTTTGAAACATTGATAGTTGTAACACCGTACTCTTCAGTTACATTTCCTGTAACAGTTACTACGTCACCTACAGATAATCCTGCCAACGCAGCATTTCCTGTAACATTAACACCTGCATATTCAGTTCCCGTTGTATCTTGAATGTAAACATAACCTAAATTATACTGATTCAATGAAGCAGTAACTGCGCCTGTAACAGTTACAGTTTCCCCTTCATATGGTGAATTGTCATCAGGATTGTTTCCAACATTCTGAACATCCATAATAGTTAAGTTATTATTTTGACGTACAGTGTACAAACCATAACTAGTTAAGCCAGGATAGGTTGCTACATTTGCGCTATCATCGATTGCTTCAATAAAGTATCTTACCATTGTATCTAATGGGAAAGCAGGAATTGTAGCTGTGTAAGAATTACCAGTAGCAGTCATATTTACAGAAGTAAAAGTTGATCGAGTTGCAGCTGGATCTGCAGAGTAAAATAATGTTGCAGAAACTACCACACCATCTGCATCAGTAATATCAGCAGTGATGTCAACCGTTTGTGTTGGAGTTGGAACCATAGGAGTTCTCACCAAATTAGTAACACGAGGAGGAACAATACCTTTAACATAATGCGTTGAGTCAAAAGGATTTAATTCATAACCTCTTCCTGTTCCACCAGTACAGCCATTTTCTGAATGTCTAATCATTCCTTTGATTGAACTATACACTGTTCCAACAACTGGAGCAACAAATGTTCCTGTTCCAGGTCCACCATTCGCTACTGAATTCGGAGAGTTTGGATTAACAACCGTATGAGATGGTAAACGCTGTGCTAAAAACTCATCGGATACATTAATTTGATTTCCGTTCGCATCAGCGATATCAAAACTAACTCTAGAACCACCGCTAAAGAAACTAACAGCAGTAACAGTTACATTTTGAAATTCTACAAAAGAGCCTTCCCACTGTTCTCCAGTTGTTAATTTATTCACTCTACTTTGATCATTTAAATCTCCAATAGAGATCAATGCTGGAGTTGGAGTAATCGCAGATGGAGTAATTAACGTCACAGAACTACTTGTTAAAGGGGTTAATTGCAATCCACCTTGATACTGATTAACAATTCCAGTAATTTCAATCAAATCACCTGATTGAGCACCTTCAATTGCTGGAGCGGGAGTATTACCTACTGCTCCCATCACTTCAATACCCAAGAAAGAACCTGCCGCGCCATTAGCCGAAGCAGTATCTAATAAATAGATAAAAGGGCGAGATCCACCTGTTACCGAACTTGAAGCTACTTCAGACAAATTTCCTGGTGTAACGACGTAACCTCGAGTAATTACTGTATCTCCTAAGTATTGATTGGTATCAATACAAGCAGCTAAATCTGCAGGACTGACATAACTAATGTCATAAATAGAAACAGGTGTTTGAGCCATTGCCCAAGTTCCTGCTGCCATTGCAACTAAAGAAAGTAAAATTTTTTTCATCATTTTAATTTTTGAATTTCAATTATTATTTAATTATTGTGAATTTGCCTCTATATGTTTCATTATTATCCAAATTTTCTACAGAGAACAGATAAAGTCCTCTACTGATAATTTGGGTAGATTTTGATAGTAAATCCCAAGCGTGCTCACCGCCTGAAAACTTATTGTTATTTTTATTCTCAGCTCCAAAAGTGTCAAACCATTTAATATCACTTCCATCGTATTCAGGATTGTGATAAATTTCATCGATTAAATCTCCAGCTGGAGCAAATACTCGAATAATACATCGTTCGGGTAGATTACTAAAAATTAACTTTCTACTTTGCTCTTGAAAATTACTTCTTCCTTCCCAAGATGCACCCATGTAATATGGATTAGGATAGGCAAATGGTTCATTTTCATCAAATGAATCGGATGGCTTTTTACCTGGAAATACTCTAAAGTTATTACCCAATATACTGGATTCTAAAGATTCCAAATTACTTTCCTCGTCTCCTGTATCAAATGAAGAAACAGCGACTGCATATTGCCAACCATCCAACAAATTATCTATTACATATTTATATTGATACACATTAGTGTCTCCATCAAATAAAGCTGGCGTAGTTAATCGAATATCATCCAATCCAATATCTTTAAACTTTCCATTATTGGGTAAATCATACTCGTCTAGTGCGACAAGATCTTCCGCCAAATTTTGCACTCCAGTTACATCAAAGCCTAATTTCGATAAGTATATACGGTAGCCTTCAAAATCTTTTTGATTCGTAATTGGGTCGATTGATTCCTCTGCATTATCCGTCCAGTAAATTTCAATCTTTTTGTCTTGAGCAATTACTTTAGTTCTAGGAATTGCAGGTGGCTCAGGCAAAATGAATCTAGTAATTTTACCATTGTTATCATTATCCTCACCTGGATCCAACACTCCATTAAAGTTGATATCTTCACCGTAATAAGCCAACTGAGCTCGATCTGCGTTAGCAAACAAATTTCTCTTTTGCTCAAATGTATTGGCTGATGTTGGATTTCCATCATCAAATTTCTTAGCCATAATTATCGCATAAGAAACGCGTAACGTATCGCCCTTCTTGAAATCTCTAAATGGTCCTACGGATACTAAATCCGAGCGATTTCCTGCCATGTTCAATGACTCTTGATAACTTCTTCCTGTACAACCTTGGGCAGAACCATCTTCCCAACATGGGCTATCATTCAATCCTTTGGTCATTTTCTCGTAACGAGCATTATCATTGGCAGGTTGAAAGAAGATAGGATCAGATGAACTGTTAAACGTCCAAGCACTATAATGAGCATCAAAGCTAGGATCTAAAGTAGGGTGATGAAATCCAAACTTATCTTCAGCACCTAAAAACTTTTGTCCAATATAGCTATCGGTAAAGCCAACATCTCCTGCCTTGTCATAACAATAAGCGATGTCCAAAGAATCAATAAATCCATTTCCTCCTTTATCATAAAAAGACACTCCTCCAGAACCTACAGGAGTAATATTGGTATTACGAACAACTGTATTGGCATAAAAAGCAAAAAAAGCGCTGTCTATTAGACTAACTGGATCTCCTTTTCGACCTAAATTAATAATCTCGAAATCCAAAAACACTATAAAGTCACTAAAGGTAAAGTTCCAATTGTATGTCTTTTGAATAATTTTCACGTTCAATGGCTGAGTATGTCCTGCAATAGGAACTCCAGGACCTCCGGAACCACCTGTTCCGGGTACAAACAAATTGGTATCTGTGTAAGATGCAATAAAGTCTTCATGAGAAACCGCATTGGGGTTATAATTTGGACTATCATATAGAGAAGATCGCACATTTAGTCGATTTCCGATTTCCCCAGTGAATTCATACCCACCTCTACCAGTAGCATACCCTTGTGGTTGGTCAAATGCCGATGTAGATACTAATGGTTGACCTCCTGCGTTTTTTCCTCCAACCCATACACCAGCTTCAAACAAATGTTCAATTCCTGAACCAGCAGGATACTCGCACGATTGATTACCACTTCCATCTCGATATCCTCTAAAAGCATTTCCGAAAGTACCAACGTTGGTAACTGTTATCCTTGTATTGGATACTGATGTCACACGCTCCTCAAAAGAAGTCGTTTGACCAAACACCAAAATACTACTAAAGAGAAATAATATAGATAAACCTTTTTTCATAAGCAATGCAAAGTTCTTTATTATTGAATTGGCAATTGAATAACAGTGTTAAATCTTTATTAACTTTTGAATTTTTACCAACTCCTTACCTTCATATATCTTTAGAATATAAGCCCCTCTTTTCAAATTAGAGACATCTATTCTAATAAAAGAAGTCTGATTATTAATGGACTCCATTAAGACTCTTCCATTCATATCGAATAACTGAATCAATGAAGATTCAAAATTTTTGCCTTCTTTTATAATTCCTAAATAATCCTTTAGAGGGTTAACAACTCTAATGTTTTCTCCAAATGTAGAGGAAACAACATTTGTTGGGATAGAATAATCTATTTCATAGGATGAGATCACTGGTAAATGATCACTCATATTATACAAAGCATTCGCAACAGTTGAAGGAACCAATGGATTCGTAGGTGAATTAATATTTCCATTGAAACGATTTCCATCTTGTCCTAAAGCGGTGTATGAGTTGGGTATATACCTCATCCGATTGACATTATTTAATACCTCATCAGAAACTAAAGTAAAATCAAATCGATCGTCCATTCCACCGCCAGCTGCACAACCATTACTTGAAGAGCGAACAGACTGGGTATGTGCATAGCTAAAATTGCTGTTGTTACTCCAGCTTCCAATAGTATTAATTGGATCAAAAAATCGAACAGACGGATTAGAACTGTAATTGATTAAATTTTGAAAAGCAGGCTCTGAAGCGGTATAAACATTAAAATCTCCACAGATAAAAACATTGCCTTGTATACTATTCTCATCCAAGTATTTCATTATTGCGGCGGTGGTCTTTGCTCTCTCCAGCTGATCAGCAGAAGTGTTACTTGCTTTTAAATGAGCGGCCAACACGGTAAGATAAACGGTGTCGGTTTGAGCTGTCATATTCGGTTGTTTGTAATACAAACGGTATACATCAATTAAACGAACAATAGGGACATTATTGGTATCTCGCTCTATTTGATCTTGAGAAATCAACCCCAATTTTGTAGTATTGAAATACAGCATATTGGACAAGCTTGAGCCTTGAGTTACAAAATAATTGGCTTGCGCCCAATGGTTTACTCCATTAACATTTAAAGAGTTTTGCATTAGGTAATAACCATTCGCGAAATTGGCCCCAATTTCATTACAAACAAGCAAATCGGGTTTCACATGATCGACAATAGTCGCTAAATAACCTTCTTTGTCGGCAGTATTATTGTTGGTATTTGTACAATAAGTGGTAGAATTTCTATAATTCAGCAAGTTATAAGACATTAACTTTATAGTATCAAGTTGCTGAGAACTAACACTATTTATCGCTGATATAAAAATGAACGCAATCGAGAATAACTTCCCCATTATAATAGTTATAATTTTATGCAAAAAAACTTCAATTACATTGAATACCGAAATATTTTAACAAGTATTTTTGAACAATTAAAAATCTATTTTGAAACTAATAATAGTAAGTGTGCTTACTAACTCCTCCATTGAATAAAACAATCGACATTTCCCTCCTTTTAGATCAATATCGCAACGAAGTAGAATTAAAAAAACAGTTGTCGATTCAGTCCGGTATTCCGGTAAAGGATATCGTGCAGTTCAAAATAGTCAAACGATCTATTGATGCTCGAAAAAAAGACATCAAGATTAATTTAAGAGTAACAATTTACACCACTACTCCTGAAGAGCCCATTCCATACAATACCAAGTTCAAAAAAATAGGACTCCAAAAAGAAGCAGTGATAATAGGCTTTGGACCAGCAGGAATATTTGCAGCAATTGAGCTATTGAAACATGGAATTAAGCCCATTGTATTTGAGCGTGGAAAAGATGTTCGTGCACGTAGAAGGGACTTGGCTGCCATAATAAAAGCACAAACAGTAAATCCAGAATCTAATTATTGTTTTGGTGAAGGAGGTGCCGGCACTTATTCAGATGGAAAACTATACACACGAAGTACCAAAAGAGGTGATGTTGAAGAAATTTTAAACCTTTTTGTGGAGCATGGAGCTAACGCAGATATTCTAGTTGACGCTCACCCCCATATAGGAACTAATAAGTTGCCTCAAATTATAGTAGCCATGCGTGAAAGAATAATAGAAGCGGGTGGCGAAGTGCATTTCAATTCAAAAATGACAGATATTTTCTATTCCAATAATCGTTTAGAAGGTATTGAAATTAATAATGAGAAAAAGATTACTTGCGATAATTTAATTTTAGCGACCGGTCATTCTGCTCGAGACATCTTTACTTTATTGCACGATCGTAAGATTGCTATTGAATCTAAATCTTTTGCAATGGGCGTTAGAGTTGAACACCCTCAGGAGTTAATTGATCGAATGCAATATCACGGTAGAGTCAGTGATGATATTTTACCTCCTGCAGCCTACCGAATTGTGAAACAAGTAAATGGTCGAGGTGTATATTCCTTTTGCATGTGCCCAGGTGGAATTATCGCCCCATGCGCAACCAATGCTGGAGAAATCGTTACGAACGGTTGGTCTCCATCGAGACGTAATAATCCTTTTGCCAATTCAGGTATTGTAGTCCCAGTAGAAGAAAAAGATATTCATCAATTTGGGTTTAGCGGCCCATTAGGTGGGATGAAATACCAGCAATATTTAGAGCAATTGGCTTTTAAAATAGCAGGTAATGACACCACTACAAAAATGGGCCAAATAGCTCCTGCCCAACGATTAAAAGATTTCGTGAAACAGCGAAACTCTAATTCTCTCCCACTCAACTCCTACAAAGCCGGAACCAAAGAAAGCAGATTAGATATTGAACTACCGCGCCCAATAGCGAGCAGACTCATCAAAGGGTTCGAGCTATTTGGACAAAGTATGCGAAACTACCTCAGCGATGATGCCATTATTGTAGGAGTAGAAAGTAGAACTTCTTCTCCAGTTCGAATCCCTAGAGATAAAATAACACTCGAACACACCTCTCTTAGAGGATTATATCCATGCGCAGAAGGTGCAGGGTATGCCGGGGGAATTGTTTCTGCGGCTATTGATGGGATGAAATGTGCTTCGGCTATCGCAGCGAAATTTGACGCATAATTTCACTCGACATAATGGAACAAGCCACCGAAACATTTAAGGACTCAGCTCCTCCCCTTCTTGGAATTTCAAGCCTATGAGAAACTTTAGATAGTATTTGAGTAGAAAGGCCTTTACTTTCATTACCTAAAAGAATAACCCCCTTTGATTCAAAATTAGTCTGATATAAATTTTCACCTCCTAAAACTGCGGCATAAACTGGCCTGCTCTGATTGGAAATCCACTGATCTAAATCTTTATATTCAACAGCCACTCGGGCAATAGAACCCATCGTAGCTTGTATCACTTTAGGATTATAAACATCGACTGAATCCTCACTTAAGACAATTTGAGAAATCCCAAACCAATCAGCAACTCGAATGATGGTTCCAAGATTTCCGGGATCTTGTAATTTCTCAATCGCAATGGTCCAATCCGGTTGTTCTTCTTTTAGCTTAGTGATTTTAAGCAGCAACAATACTTGATTGGGAGTTGAGAGAAATGATATTTTTTTTAACTCCTTCTCAGTTACCTCACAAATTGAAATACCTGACGTCAATAATTTTGAATTTAACGAAAGCCATTCAGTAGTGGCATAAATTGTTTCTACTTCAAAAGACTGATGTTCAATAATTTCTTTGGCTATTTTCTCACCTTCTGCAACGAACATTTGGTATTCGTTCCTAAATTTCTTTTGCTTGAGTGATTGGATTAATTTAATTTGTCTATTAGAAAGCATGCTTATTATTAATTTCGCAGAAAATGAACATCTAAACTTTTCTCATTCAGTTGAATTTCAATCGCCACTTATTAATTTTTGTTGCAATCCTGATTGCAGTGATAATGAATGCGTGTAAATCTACTAGGCACCTCAACGAGAATGAACTATTAGTCAGCAAAGTTAAAGTAAAAGTTACGAATGACGCATTGGATAAGGAAGCGATGTTTGGTTTAGTGAAACAAAAGCCGAATCGCCGATTGCTTGGTATTTTTCCACTTTATTTAGGAATATATAATTTATATTATGATAAAGCGGAAAGTAGAATAAAGGACGCTATTGGAGAAGCTCCAGTAATCTATGATTCCTTATTGACAAAAAAAACTACCAACCAACTCAAACTCTATCTGAACAACAGAGGATTTTATGACTCACAGGTTTCCTACACAACAGACATTAAAAAGAAAAAAATTAAGGTCGAATATAAGATTGAAGAGGGTGTACCCTACAAAATAAAAGACCTCAACTATTCCATTACTGACAAAACGATTTACTATCATGTTACTCAAGATAGCTCAAATCTTTTAATCAAACCAGGAAAGCGATTTGATGTAGACCTACTCCAAGAAGAACGCAATAGGCTGACTCGATTAATTCGTAATGAAGGATACTTCTATTTTTCTAAAGAATATATTTATTTTGAAGCAGATACCAATCAAAATAAGGCCTCTTTGCAATTGGGGATAAAAGATGTGGAGAAGAAAACTTATGAAGATGAAGTTTATTACGAACCGCATGAAAAATTTACTATCAATAATGTTTTTGTTCGATTGAATTATGATAATCAATTGACTTATCAAATCGCCAGTGACACGCTATACGAAAAGAACATTTATTTCATTGACGAAGGAAGCTTCAAGTTCAAACCAAAAGCCATCGCTCGATCCATTTTCATTAGAAAAGGCGAACTATACCAGCTTAAAAATCAAGACTTAACTTATCGAAACTTATCTGCGCTAAGGGCTTTTAATTTCATCAGCATTCGTTTTGAAAAGGACTTTGAAAACCCCAATAGTTTGAATTGCTTTATAAATCTTTCTCCAAGGAAAGCCAAAAGTTTTACTATTGAAGCTGAAGGTACTAACAGTGGTGGCAATTTGGGAATTTCGGGAAACGTGGGATTTCAAAATGCCAATGCCTTTAAAGGCGCAGAAACTTTTAGCGTTCGACTAAAAGGTGGATTGGAGGCTCAACAAGTTTTAGATAACGAATCCAACTCTAACATAACCAGTGGACTACCCTTCAATACAGTTGAGTTTGGTCCCGAAGTCAATTTGGACATTCCGAGATTCTTACTACCCATTTCTGCCGATCAATTTTCTGCTCGTACTAATCCTAAGACGACCATCAACATGTCTTATAATTTTCAACAACGACCGGATTACACTAGAAGAATTTCGAAGATTTATTTGGCTTATTCATGGAATGAGACAGCAGAAAAAACACACATTATTCAGCCAATAGATGTCAGCTATATTAAATTAGATAAAAGTCTCAATTTTCAAAATAGGTTAGACGCAATCAACAACCCATTTATTCAAAATAGCTACAGAGATCATTTCATTACTGCAACTAAATATAGCTTTATTTTTAATAATCAAGACTATACAAAAAAGCGAAATGCGCACTTTTTTAGAGGAAATATTGAATTAGCGGGTAATATCTTAAATGGGATAAATCGGCTTTCGAACCAACCCAAGAACGAAAGTGAAACTTTTGATTTCTTGGGTATTCGTTACGCCCAATACGTTAAATCGGATATCGATTTAAGAATATATAGAAACTATAGATTTACTTCTTTGGTTTACCGATTCGCTGCAGGAATTGGCTTACCTTATGGTAATATAGACGTAATGCCTTTTGAGAAAAGTTTTTTTGCTGGAGGCGCCAACGGAATTCGAGCATGGCAAGCCAGAGAGCTAGGACCAGGTTCATTACCGAATACTGAAGAAAACCAAGTAGACCAAATAGGAAATGTAAACCTAGAAGCAAATGTAGAATACCGTTTTGATATCACTAAAATTATAGAAGGTGCCGCATTTGTAGACGCAGGAAATATTTGGGAATATAAACAAGGAGACCCTAGACCGTCAACGGAATTCAAATTCAACAAATTATGGGACGACATCGCTATAGGTGTAGGAGCAGGTATCCGTCTCGATTTTACCTTTTTTATCTTAAGATTTGACGCTGCTACTCCTTTCAAAGATCCCGGTGCACCCAGAGATCAAACCTATGATGTAAGAATAAAGGAGACCAATTTTAACATTGGTATTGGTTATCCATTCTAATAAAATTAAAAACCTAGTCCACCAGATTTAGTATGTTCCACAAGAACACCAACACATCCCACTTCTTTTATTTTTAATTTTTTCTGTACTGCTTCTCCCGGCACTTTCACCTCTATCGTTAAACTTTTGGTATTTTCCGCTGTGAATTCTATCTCTTGCACCATTCCATCTTCTTTATTGTCGTAAAGCAACTCTTTAACCAGCTTAAATTTTGCTTCTTTATATTCTCCGCTCCCCGTGTTTGCGTTTCCACCACCTGAATCTCCCCAGCTATCATCGCTATACGAATCGTAGGATGCAGAATTCCCCCATCCATCATCACTATCTCCCCAACCGTCGTCCTCCGTGGAAGTCTCTTCTTGCTTAGTTGATGCCGCAGCCGGCTCATCAGAAGATTCTGCAACAGGTTCGATTCTTGTTCTTACCTTTTCATAGATTCTAAACTCTACCGGCTCAGAAAAGGTTTCATCGGTGCACAAAACGATGCGATAATCTTGCCCCTTATAGGCCACCATATTAAAATCAGACTGCTGACCTTTAGAAAACAAAGCACTTTTTGACTGCGTATCTTCTCTCATTGGGATTTCACTTTCTGAAGCGCAGTTTCTTTTGTGAAAATAATTGCAAGACTGAGCTTTGAGATTAACAAAAGTTATACTCGCTAGTCCAAAAAAGACAATAGAAATTAAATTATTCTTCATTTTTTAGATTGTTTCGTTTAACATTGAACGTCTAACTTGCTCAACACTTGATTTTAATTGCAGGAACTGTTGAGCGGACATGTAAATTTTTGTACCTCCACCCAGTATCAGCTTTTTACCCTTTTTCTGATTGGATATTTTACCTGTTTTTCTTTCTTCGAAACTAGAAAAAACCTCTCGCACAGGACTTACCTTTTTCATCATATTCATAACCATAGGATCATCGCTGTAATCCTTTAAATAAGCAAGCAGATTTCCAAAGACTAACTTTTGATCTGCAATTCGCTGCATCACTTCATTAGACTCATCGAATTTTTCTACAGAAGATAAAACTATATGCATACTTTCTACCCAACCACTAGCCGCAATAACGGCCATAACGTTTCCTCGTTTGTTGTTCTCTAAAAATGCTACCGACTCTCGATATGAATTATTCACAATTTTCATTAAAGAATCAGGTTGATCTAAATGAGCTTGTATTCTATTCATTGTATTTTGAGTCACAGCACCCTCTATTCCTAAATCATTGCCCAGTTCTCGAATAGTTTTGTAAAAGGAAATTGACTTCTGAAAATCTTCAAAAGAAGCAACATAAGCTAAATTAGTTGAAAATACTCCGAAAGCAACTGCCTTTTGTTCTTCAGAGGAGAATTTAGAAATATCATTACTAATCACTTTGGCAGGATCGTACTTCAATTGATTGGCTTTGATAAATTCAAACATTTCCTCTGGTGACGGAATTGGATAATAATTCTCATCAGGTTGGATAGCCGATGTCGAAGCTAGTTTTAATGAATCGACTTCTTCGTTAGTCTTTTCAGCTGTTGAATGTTCTGGTTCAGCACATGCTACTACTGAAATTAAACCAACTACTACGCAGTTAATCGATGCTGCTTTTAAAATATTCATTTTGAAAACAATTAAAGTTTTAAGACAACTAATTTATAAATAAGTAACGTGATTCAAAATTGTGAAGTAAAAATAATATCAGAACTTCTCTTTTTTCCCCTGTTTAATCAGATATAATCCTAGATAAGTAAGCCCTCCATTCAGAATTAATAAGTCGTAACCAAATTTATAACCATTTAACAAATCCACTGAATAAGCGTTTATACCATATGAAATGATAGGCGAAGCTAGACATATCAAAGGAACCCACTTATCTTTTACATTCAAATCCGTAAACAACCCAAAAGCGTAGAGTCCTAATAAAGGACCATAGGTATAACTAGCTGCTTTAAACAATGCATCTATCACGCTGTCGTCGTTGATAACCTCGAACAATAAAATCACCAGAAACAAAATAACAGACATTCCTATATGCGTCATTTTTCTTAAAGATTCTTTCCGCTTCTTTGGTTGTTTATTGATATCTATGATATCAACGCAAAAGGATGTCGTTAAGGCAGTCAATGCACTATCTGCACTTGAATAAGCTGCTGCAATCAATCCTAAAATAAAACAGATAGCAACTGTATAACCCAAATAACCTCCTGTAGCGAGCATAGGGAATAATTGATCTGATTTTTGTGGTATAACTATGCCTTTTTGAGCAGAGTATAAATAAAGTAAAGCTCCTAAAAACAGAAACAGAAAGGTAACAAAAACCATGACCACACTCATAGAATACATATTCCACTTGGCCTCTTTAATGTTTTTACAACTTAAGTTCTTCTGCATCATATCCTGATCTAAACCGGTCATTACAACCGTAATAAACATTCCACTAAGAAATGATTTAAAGAAGTATTGTTTAGAATTCCAATTCTCAAAAAAGAATATTTGGGAGTATTGACTTTCCCTCACTTGAGTAATCATCTCTGACAAACTCCAATTTAATTGATCTGAAATAATGTAAATGGTAACACCTACCGCCGTCAACATAAAAAAAGTTTGCAAAGTGTCTGTCCAAACAATCGTTTTTATTCCTCCCTTAAAGGTGTATACCCAAATCAATAGAATTGTTATAGCTACTGTCACCCAAAATGGAACTCCCCATTCATCAAAGATGGAAAGCTGGAGAACACTAGCGACTAAAAAAAGACGAAAAGAAGCCCCTATTATACGTGAAATTAAAAAATAAAATGCCCCTGTTTTATAAGACCAAAAACCAAAACGTTGATCGAGGTAAGTATAAATAGAAGTGAGGTTGAGACGGTAATACAATGGCATTAAAACATTGGCGATAATAAAATAACCGAATAAGTAGCCAAAAACCATCTGCATATACGAAAACTGTGTGACACTAACCCACCCGGGAACAGAAACAAAAGTTACTCCAGACAAAGAAGCTCCTACCATCCCAAATGCGACGAGGTACCATTTAGAATTTTTATTGCCAACAAAAAAGGAATTATTATCTGCCCCTTTCGAGGTGAAATAACTAATCCCAATTAACAATAGAAAGTAGGCGACAATAATAGAGAGTATTACAATAGGACTCATGATGACATTTTAAGACACGAAATAAAGCTTTTTTATTCAATTAAGGATTGGAGAAAAGGTTATTTATAAGAGGATAAAATTGATATTCCAATAAAGATGGTAATTTTGAATCAATCTAAAATTTTAGCCTTTCTGTGGGAAATTATCCTTCAAAACTTTTATCAAATGCCGTTGAGCAATTTAGTACCCTTCCAGGCATTGGCAGAAGAACTGCATTGCGATTAGTCTTGCATTTACTTAAAAAGGAAAAAGAAGACGTCAATTTATTTGGGCAAAGTTTTATTGATTTACGCAACAACATTACCTATTGTCAAAGTTGTCACAATATCTCTGATACTCCAACCTGTGATATTTGCAGCAACAGCAATAGAGACAGCTCTATCATTTGTGTTGTGGAGGATGTTAGAGACGTTATGGCGATTGAAAACACTCAACTTTTCAAAGGTAAATATCATGTTCTTGGAGGAATTATTTCTCCAATGGATGGAATTGGCCCGAATGATTTAAATATTGATTCCTTAATTGCAAACGTCAATAAGGGAGAAATTAAAGAAGTTATTATGGCATTAAGTGCAACAATGGAAGGTGACACTACTAATTTCTATATCTACAAAAAGCTGAAAAGTTTTGATGTTAACCTATCTACCATAGCCCGAGGAGTTGCTATTGGAGATGAATTGGAATATGCAGATGAAATTACCTTAGGTCGCTCTATCCAAAATAGAATTCCATTCGAACAAACGTTTTCCTCTTAATTTATCGTATGAAACTATCAGTAATTATAGTCAATTACAACGTTCAGTATTTTCTTGAAAACTGTTTGAGAACAGTACAAGTTGCTGCAGACAAACTCGGTGACTGCGAAGTGTTTGTAGTAGACAATAATTCTGTTGATGGCTCCATGAAAATGGTTAAAGAAAAATTCCCAGAGGTCATCCGAATCGAAAATAAAGTAAACGTAGGTTTTTCTAAAGCCAACAACCAAGCGATCCGTCAATCAAAAGGGGAATTTATCTTACTACTTAATCCTGATACTGTAGTAGAAGAAAACACATTCTTAGATTGTTATCAATTCATGAAAGACACTCCTGAAGCAGGAGGTTTAGGCATTAGCATGATAGATGGTAAAGGAGTTTTCTTACCCGAATCGAAAAGGGGTCTACCAACACCTGAAGTTGCTTTTTACAAAATATTCGGCTTATCTTCTATTTTCCCTAAATCCAAGAAATTTGGAAAATATCATTTAGGTTTTTTGGATAACAATGAGACGAACGAGGTAGATGTGCTTTCAGGAGCCTATATGTGGTTGAGGAAAGAAACGCTCGATAAAGTTGGATTACTTGACGAGAGCTTTTTTATGTACGGAGAAGATATTGATTTAAGCTATAGGATTACATTAGGTGGTTACAAGAATTATTATTTCCCAAAAGCAAGAATCATTCACTACAAAGGTGAAAGTACCAAAAAAAGTAGCATTAACTATGTTTTTGTCTTCTATAAGGCGATGGTCATTTTCGCAAAAAAACACTTTTCGCAAAAAAATGCTAAACTCTTTTCATTTTTCATAAACCTAGCAATATACCTAAGAGCCGCTTTAGCGGTTTTGATGCGTTTCTTACGTCAAATAGCACTACCACTTTTCGATGCTGTGATTTTATTATTTGGTATGAGCTTCATTACTAAATATTATGAAGAGAATGTTCGTTTTGTAGATGGAGGAGCCTATCCAGATGAATTAATTCATATTGGATTCACAGTAATGATCTCAATGATTCTGTTAGCAAACACCTTTAGCAGCGCATATAGCAAAAGGCACAAAATTTCCAACCTATTTAAAGGTATATTCTTAGGGGGTATTGTTATCTTAACGTCCTACTCGCTACTAGATGAAGCGTTCCGTTTTTCAAGAGCTATTATTCTACTCAGTATCCTTTGGGCGTTAATTGCACTTCCCCTAACACGATTTTTGCTACATCTTTTTGGAATCAATAAATTAAAAGGGAAGCAATCTAAACGCATAGCAATAGTCGGCTCGAAAAAAGAGGTTAAAAGAATAGAACAATTCTTGAAAGAGACTTTAGTAGAGGCAGACTTTTTAGCCAGAATAAATCCCTTAAATGAAAACGAAATTGAAAATGATAATTTTTACCTCAGCCGACTTTATCAGTTAAATGATGTAGTAGAAATTTATAAAATAAATGAAGTTATTTTTTGCAGTAAAGACCTTGGAGCTTTTGAGATTTTATCGCAAATGTCTGAGATAAAAGATAAAAATGTAGAATTTAAAATTGCTCCGCCTGAAAGCCTCTATATCATTGGTAGCAATTCTATCCAAAATAGTGGAGAGTTTTACATCATGGATACAAATGCTGTAAGCAAACCTAATAACAGACGAAAAAAACGTGTTTTTGATATCGGGTTATCTTTTCTTTTTTTACTCCTTAGCCCTATTCTTTTACTAATCGTAAGATCAAAAGTTCAGTTTCTAAGAAATATATTTTATGTTACAAAGGGAAATGCTTCATGGGTTGGTTATCAATGGTCTGACAAGGTAGGAGACCAACTTCCTATGCAACAGAAAGGAATCTTTACCCCTTCTGATAATTTTGAAAGAGAGCTAACTGACCCCGAATTGATTGTCAAAACCAATTATCAATATTCTAGAAATTATACCACTTTAAAGGATATTGAAATTATTTTTAAAAACATCGCAAAACTCGGTACTCCTCCACATTAAACTTTGATAAACTTTTTCCTTATCACCTCGAGGTTCTGTAAATTCTTCAATTCTAATATATATACTCCCGAAAGTAGGTCATTTGCATTCCAAATGACCTGCTGATTCACAAATTCTCTGCTTACAAAATATTCTTTACCTGAATAGTCTAGTATTCTAAACTGATACTTCTGACGACTATTATTTTCAAACCAAAACTCTAACTGATTTTGGATGGGATTAGGAAAAATATTTATTTCTCCAAAAATCACTTTGGAGTTATAATCCACTTTAATAGCATTAGTAAAATCAACACCTTCAATTTTCATTCGGTAATAATTATAGCTATAATTGATAGGAGTTTGATCAATCCAATTATAACTTTCAGGCTCATCAGAATCGCCACAAATACTAGGATAAGTATACACATCGCGAAAATTAACAGAATCAATGCTGCGTTGAACCACCACCTCTTGGCAAGTAGACCCCGCTCCAACCACCCAGTTGACAATTACACTTTGACCCGATAAAGTCGCAGAAAACTTAACAATTCTATCGACTTGAGAAAGACACGGAGAAATTAACAAGAATAAGCTATTAAGGGATAGTATAATTTTTCTCATAAGTAAATCCAAAGTTAGGTAAACGATAAATCTCCCTACATATTTTCAACAATACGTTTTTTAATGATTCCCACTCTGTGAAAACTATTATTTTGGCTAATTTTGCAACGTTATTATTTAAAACAAAGAGATGGCAGAAGTAGAATTAGTTATGCCTAAAATGGGCGAAAGTGTTGCAGAGGCAACTATTATTAAATGGTTAAAAAGCGAAGGCGACAAAGTTGAAGCCGAAGAAGCTATTATAGAAATAGCCACTGATAAAGTTGATTCAGAAATTCCTTCTCCAGAAGATGGAATCATTAAAAAACTTTTGTTTAATGAAGACGATGTTGTACAAGTTGGACAAGTTATAGCAATCATCGAAACTGAAGGCACTAGCTCTGCTGCTCCTTCCGCTCCTGCAGCCTCGGCTGCCGCAACAGCACCAAGTCCTGTTAAAATGGAAGAAACCAACACGATTTCAACTTCCAACGAAAAACTTGATAAAAATACTTCAACTGGAAAATTTTTATCTCCTTTAGTAAGAAGTATTGCTGAAACTGAAGGCATTTCTGCTGCAGAGTTAGATCAAATAAATGGCACTGGAAAAGACGCCAGAATTACTAAGGACGACTTATTAAGCTATCTTAAGAATAGAAATAATAGTACGGCAAGTGCTGCTCCTCAGGCGGTCAATAATGTTCCTTTTACTCCAAAAGCTAATACGGCTTCCTCAACTCCATCGGCTCCGGCAGTTAGCTTAGGTAGCGGTGATGAAATTATAGAAATGGACCGAATGAGAAAACTGATCTCTGAGCACATGGTTCGTTCTAAACACACTTCCCCTCACGTTACTTCTTTTGTAGAAGCCGATGTAACAAATATGGTACTATGGAGAAATAAGGTAAAAGATCAATTTTTAAAGCGTGAAGGTGAAAAGATTACTTTTACCCCAATCATTATAGAAGCTGTTGCAAGTGCAATCAAAGACCTACCGATGATTAACGTGTCTGTGGACGGCACCAACATTATTAAAAGAGGTCATATTAACATCGGAATGGCAACAGCATTACCTTCAGGAAACTTAATCGTTCCTGTGATTAAAGACGCTGATCAAAAGAACCTTCTCGGCTTAACTAAAGCAGTTAATGATCTTGCCAACCGAGCAAGAAATAACAAATTGCAATCAGATGAAGTTTCTGGAGGTACTTTTACGGTAACCAATGTTGGTTCCTTTGGAAATGTAATGGGAACACCTATAATTAATCAGCCTCAAGCTGCAATTATGGCCATTGGTACAATTAAAAAGAAGCCTGCTGTGATTGAAACACCTTATGGAGATACTATTGGTATAAGACATATGATGTATTTATCATTATCCTACGACCATAGAGTGGTTGATGGTTCTTTAGGAGGAAGTTTTATTCGTAAAGTGGCCGATTATTTAGAGAATTTTGACCTGAATCGAGGTTTTTAATCGATGAATACAGTTACTTCATAGATTATTTCCTATTGACTCTTTCAATATTCCTCATTTAGAATATATTTGTAGGATATTAATAATCCCTTATTCAATCTTTTTATGAAAAAGACGCTTATTTTCTTGTGCATTAGTTTATTCACAATTGTTGCTATTGCCCAAAAATCCTATAGAGATAAATTTGTTGAGGCCAATTATTTGATGGAGGAAAACAACTACTCAGTAGCCTTGCCTATTTGGGAAGATTTATATCAAGGAAATGAGAATAATGCAAACATCAATTACAACCTTGGTGTGTGTATGTTAAACTCTACAAATAACAAGGTTAAAGCTGAGTCCATCAGTTATTTATTAGTAGCAGCTGAAAACGTTGCCACTAATTATGACCCCTACTCAACAAGCGAAAAAAGTGCTCCTGTTTATGCTTACTATTATTTGGGCATAGCACAACACTTAAATTACAAGTTTGATGAAGCAATAGTTAGCTTTGAAAAGTTTGACAAAGAGATCACCTCAAAAAATTACTTATACGATAACAACAAACGTAGAATAGAGCAAGCGAAATATGCTAAGTATTCTGTTGCTCATCCAGTAAATATTGAAGTGACTAACTTGGGTGGCCAGATGAATTCTCAATACCCTGATTACAGCCCTGTAGTTAGAATTGATGAATCTGCAATCTATTTTACATCAAGAAGACTTCTAGAAGATAGCTCTAACCAGTACCTTAAAGATTTTAATGATGCAATGTATTATGAAGACATCTACGTTTCTTACAACGATGATGGCGAGTGGGGAGTGCCAGAACGACTAAACATTAATACAACTGGACACGAAGCGACAATCAACCTTTCAATAGATGGGAGAACACTGTATATTTATAAAGACGATAATGGAGATGGAAATCTTTATTACTCAAAATTAGAATCAGATTCAGCAGGCCATGAAATTTGGGCTGATCCAGTTAAATTTGGCTCAAACATCAATTCAGATGCCTATGAAACCCACGTGGCAATTACTCCAGATGGAAAAAGATTGTATTATGTGAGTGACCGAGAAGGTGGATACGGAGGTAAGGACATTTATTTCTGTAATCTTTTACCAACTGGAAACTGGGCAGCGCCGCAGAATGCAGGACCTCAAATCAATACTTCTGGAGACGAAGATGGAGTATTTATTCACCCAGATGGAGTTACAATGTATTTCAGTTCGAATGGCCACTCAAGTATTGGAGGATACGACATTTTTAATGTAGAATACATAGAAGATAGTAACAAATGGGCAAAGCCAAAAAATTTAGGTTACCCTATCAACTCTGTTGACGACGATGTATTTTTTGTTACAACCCCTGATGGCAAAAGAGGCTATTTCTCTTCATTTAAAGAAAAAGGATATGGAGATAAGGATATCTACATGATTCAATTGTTTGATGCGAAAGAAACGGGACTTACTTTGTATACAGGTGAATTTACATTCATCGACCGAATGACTCCACCAGAAGGTGCGTTAGTAACAATTATTGACAATACTACAGGAACATTAGTAGGTTATTATAGCCCAAGACAAAGAGATGGAAAATTTAGTGCCATTCTGCGTCCAAACACAAGCTATCACTTAGTTTATGAAGCAGACGAATATCAATCCTATGAAGAAGATATTTTTGTACCAGACGGCTCCATGTATCAAGAAATTTATAAAGCTATCCGTCTAAAACCAGTTAGAGTCGGAAAGAAAGGAGAAATCATAGTTGGTGAAAAAGAAAATATTAAAGGAGTGATTAGCGTAGATGGCGCTAAGAAAAGTGGGGTTTCTATTGATTTGCTTAGTATGGATAAAAACCTATTGAACAGCTCGACAACAGATGATGCTGGGATATTTAACTTCGCTGCCTTAGACCCTGATAGTGTTTACTTTATTAGAATCAACACTGAAGATCCTGAAGTCTTGAAAAAAAATCAAATTGTCATCATGAATGAGCAAGGAGAGGAACTATTATTCAAGAAAATAGGAGAAGGGTTATATCAATTTAGTCCTAAAAAAGCAGCAGAAAAAGCAACATACACCACTGACATTAGTGGGGTTGCAACCAAAAATGGCATGCCTTTGAAAAAGGTAAATGTTAAACTATTTGACAAAGAAGATGATTTAATTGCCTATACAGAAACAGACAATGCGGGTGTATTTAACTTTAGTAAGCTCAATTCAAATGAAAGATATTTAATTGTTTTTGATGTAGATAAAGAGCAATTGCCAGATGAAAATGATATCTCTATCGTTAATGAAAAAGGCGAGATTCTTGTTTTTAGGAAAATTAGAGAAGGAGAATTTGAGTTTATTCCTGACAATATCCGAACAACTGTATCTAAAGAAGCAACAATTCAAGGAGCAATCGCTAGTAATGGTGAACCCCTAAGAGGAGTAAGCATAGATTTATTAGATGATCAACAATCACTTTTATCATCTTCAACTACTGATGATGCTGGAGTGTTTAATTTCTATAAATTAGATCCTTCGAAGAAATACCTTATACGAATCAATGCACCAGACGATCAGCTTCCTACTGATGATAATATTATAATCAAGAACAAAGATGGGAAGCCTCTAAACTTCAAAAAAGTAGGAAAAGGTTTATATGAATTTGTTCCAGAAGCGGACAAAACTCCTGTTTATGTAACTAACGTAGGTGGTTTATTAACGATCAATAATAAGCCTGTAAATGGAGCTAACGTAAGATTATTAAACGATAAACAATCTTTATTAGCTTCAGCAACGACTGATCAGGTAGGAGCATTTAACTTCTATAACCTTTCGACTGACAAACAATATTTCGTGCAGTTTGATGCCATTGATGGTGAATATCCAATTGAAAGTCAAATACTATTGACTAATGCAGATGGAGAACCAATGGTTTTAAATAAAGTAAAGGATGGCCTATATGTTTTCACTCCAACAGTTAAAAAGAATATTGGGCTGATCTACTCTGTTGGACCAAACGGAGAAAGGATATATAGTACAAAATCTTACAGTATTGAAGCGAGAGAGGGTATTAAATATGATGAGTCCTACCCGACTCCAGCGGAACTAGAAGGAGTAATTGTGTACTTCCAAAAATTCTTTACTTACAATGTAAAAGATATTAGTGAGAATAATCAGCAGTTCTTGATGTTTGCAAATGACATTGCAGAATTAGTTAGACAAAGAGGATATGCAGATATCATTATTACTTCTAGTGCGTCAAAAGTGCCTACAAGAACTTGGAAAAATAATACAGTTGTATCGTCTAAACGAGCTTATGATACTAAAGCTTTGCTCGAGAGAGTAATGTTAAAAAGAGGACTAAAGCCAAGTCAGTACAACTTTGTAGACATCAATACGCTCATAACAGGTCCAGAATACAAAGGTGATTACTTAACCAATAAAAAGGTTTACGAGAAATTCCAATATGTAAGAGTATTCGTAAAATAGAAATAGCTAAAAATCTTCTAAAGAGGGAAACTTTGAAAGTTTCCCTCTTTTTTTTTAATAAACTATTAAGTTTGTAAAAAACACCCCATGAATTTAGAATTAAACAAACCAATCGTTTTCTTTGATTTGGAAACAACAGGAGTGAATGTTGCAACCGATCGAATTGTAGAAATTTCCATCTTAAAACTGCATAAGGATGGCAAAAAAGAAATAAAAACAAGAAGAATCAATCCTACAATACCCATTTCGCCAGAATCAACTAGTATTCATGGGATTTCTGATGAAGACGTAAAAGATGAACCTACATTTAAATCTCTTGCCAAAGGCATTGCACAATTTATTGGTAACGCTGACCTAGCAGGTTATAATAGCAATAAATTTGATGTCCCTATGCTTATGGAAGAGTTTCTTCGAGCAGAAGTTGATTTCGATCTTTCTAGTAGAAAACTGGTAGATGTACAGAATATATTTCATCGTATGGAGCAGCGAACTCTAGTGGCTGCTTATAAATTTTACTGCAATAAAGACCTAATTGGTGCGCATGGAGCTGAAGCAGATAATTTAGCTACTTACGAAGTATTAGAGGCACAAATTGAAAAATACCCTGAACTAGAAAATGATGTTAATTTTCTATCCGAGTTTTCAAAAAGAGGAAATAATGCGGATTTGATGGGTAGAATTGTTTTTGATGAAAACAATGTCGAAGTTTTTAATTTTGGAAAACACAAAGGAAAACCAGTTGAGGAAGTTTTAAAAAATGAATCCTCCTACTACGACTGGATGATGAAAGGAGATTTTCCACTTTATACTAAAAAAGTGTTAACAGCAATCAAAATGAGGAGTTTCGGAAAATAATCTAATGATATGAAAATAATATGTATTGGTAGAAATTACGCCAAGCACGCCAAAGAATTAAATAACCCACTACCCACGGAACCAGTTTTTTTCTTCAAACCAGACACCGCTCTGCTACCTAAGAAGATGCCGTTCTTTATTCCAAATTTCTCAAATGAAATTAATTATGAAACTGAAATTGTAGTTAGAATTGATCGGTTGGGCAAAAACATTGAAGAGCGATTTGCACATAAATACTACAGTGAAATAAGCTTAGGGATTGATTTTACCGCCCGTGACATCCAAAACGATTGCAAAGAAAAAGGATTACCATGGGAAAAAGCAAAAGCTTTCGATGGTTCTGCTCCTGTTGGCCATGAGTTTATCCCAATCAATACATTTAAAAATATTAATGAAATCGAATTTCAATTATTAATCAATGGAGAACAAAGACAAGTTGGAAATAGTGCAGATATGATTTTTTCCATTGACCAAATCATCGCTTATATTTCACAATTTGTTACTTTGAAGATTGGCGATTTAATTTTTACTGGAACTCCTGAAGGTGTTGGAAAAGTAAATATTAATGATCATCTAGAAGGTTTTCTGAATAATAAAAAGGTTTTGGATTTAAAAATAAAATAAAAAAGCTCGGCCATATGGCCGAGCTTTTTTTATTGAATTAATTTTTCCTTGAAATCAACTCCATATCTCCTTAGCTCAGATAACACAGGCTCATATATCTCCCTCGCAATTGGAATCTGAATACCAGGACGATCGATAACTCCTTTTAATAACATTTTGGCTGCTATCGCAACAGGATACCCAACGGTTTTGGCCATCGCGGTTCTTAAACTATCCTCTCCTTTAACCACCATTGAAGAATGTAACTCATGGATTGACCCGTCCAGCTCGTATACAAATTTATGCCACATAACAATCATATCCTTATCCTCTTTACTTAACGACCATTTTCGTTCCAAAATATATTGCAATATTTGAGCAGGCGAAGCATTTTTTAAAGGAATTCTAATCGATTTAAAAATATCTAACCATTCCAGTTTATCAAAGAGCTCAACATCATCTTGATGCATATTTAGGTAATGCTTCAACTTCAATTCTACCGAATCATTTGGGTTATAGGCAAGAAATAAATTTATAAAATCTCTAAACGTCATTTGGTCAGAATTCTCAATTTGATAAGAATCGTCAGTCGCTCCTAACTGCACAAAAACATTCCAAGCTCTTGAAAAACCAGGTCTTCGAAGTGTCCCTCTATACATCGTTTTAATATCTTCTAACTGATAAACTGAACGATACATCAATGAATCTCTATTCGCATATCCTTCAAATTTACCATAGCCCTCTACATCAATAATTTCGGTTCTTCTAAACAGTTTGTGATAAGGGATATACTTATAAGTTCCACTTTGTATAAACTTAACAGCGCCCCCCTGACCAGCAAGGACTACATTTCTGGGATTCCAAGTAAACTTATAATTCCAAGGATTATCATCACTCTCGGGAGCTATAAGTCCGCCTGTAAATGTTTCAAACTCTTCTATTTTTCCTCCTTTTCCACGAATTTCGTCTATCACTTTCATAGCAGACATATGATCAATACCGGGATCAACTCCTATTTCATTAATAATGGTCACTCCATTCGCTATCGCATCTTGCTCCAATGCTCGCATCTCTTTTGAAACATAAGAGGCTGTTACCATATTTTTTTTAAAACGAATGCAATCTTTAGCAACCGACACATGCATATGTGCAGGTAGCATCGATATTACAATATCCGAATCACTTATCTCTTGCTCTCTTTGCACATCATCTGTCACATCAAATGCGATAGCTGAAGCTCTTGAATGATCTCCTATTTTAGACTTTGCAAAATCAATGTTCTGATCTCCGACCAAAAGTGTCCAATTTTCCTTTTCTAAATTTTCTAGCAAATAATCTATCAACGAAATAGTTGATCTCCCCGCCCCTATCAATAATATCTTTTTCATATGAAATTTATGCTCTTTTGTGAGTGGGCTAAATTAATGGTTTACCTTTGTCAATATCAAATTTTAAAGAAGATAAAACTTTCTTTCTCATGAAAAATAATGCAACTACATTCGGTGCAGCATTTGGTCTTTTGGCAGTGATTTTAGGAGCTATGGGTGCTCATGCTTTAAAAAGTGAGCTATCTATAGATCAGCTAGAAAGCTTCCAAACTGGTGTAAGGTATCAAATCTATCACGCCATTATGCTTTTTATTATAGCTAATCGAAATAATGCTAACTCTAAATTATTAAACACAGTATCCACACTTTTTATAATTGGGATTATTCTATTTTCATTTTCCATCTATTTGCTGAGTACTAGATCAATTACCGGAATCGAAGGGTTAAGTGTTCTTGGACCGATAACTCCAATTGGAGGTTTATTTCTCATTTCAGGATGGATCATGCTTCTATTTGGAGCAATTAGAAAAAAAATATAATAATAAACTTGTCCAAACTACATAGCTTAGCTACCTTTCTTATTCCATTACTTACTATAAACTAATTTCTGATGTGTGGCATTTGTGGTTGTTTTACCTTTAAAGATAGAGATTTCTTAAATGTTGACTATCTGAAACTTGCCACAAAAAAATTAGAAAAAAGAGGCCCTGATGCTGAGGGAATTTATACTGAGTGCAACATCGGGCTTGGACATAGAAGATTATCTATTATAGATACCTCAGAACACGCTAATCAGCCATTCACTGATGAAACAGGTAGGTATACGATTGTATTTAATGGAGAAATCTTTAATTATTCTGTATTAAAGCAAAAATTAATAAATTTTGGCTGTGAATTCAGAACATCAAGTGATACAGAAGTATTACTGCAAATGTTCATTCACTACAAAGAAAAATGCTTGACCTTTTTAAATGGCTTCTTTGCTTTTGCCATATACGATAACCAATCTAAGGAATTGTTCCTGGCTAGAGATCGTTTTGGTATCAAACCTCTTATATACTACAAAGACGAAACGCATTTTATCTTTTCTTCGAACCTAGACAGTTTACTATCTTTCCCAATAAAGAGAGAGCTAGATCATACTTCGTTAAATATTTATTTACAATTAAATTATTTACCAGAACCGCATAGTTTTATTCAAAGTGTGAAAAAACTAGAAAGTGGTAGCTATGCGATTATAAGTAAGGAAGGTAAAATACAAATGGATACCTACTATCAATTAGAAATCGCCAATGAACTTCCTTCCTCAAAAATACTAGACTATCAGTCGGCACAAAAGAAGTTGATGTCGATTTTAGAAGAATCAGTGCAACAAAGGATGATAGCAGATGTGCCTTTGGGCACCTTTTTAAGTGGTGGTATTGATTCATCAATTATTACCGCGTTAGCCTCTCAAGCGTCTAACAAAACACTTGAAACCTTCTCTATCGGATTTAAAGATGAACCATTATACGATGAAACTAAATATGCAGAATTAGTAGCAAATAAGTATCAAACAAATCACCATACCTTCAAACTATCCAATACAGACTTACTGGAGAGTTTTCACGATTATATTCATCATATTGACGAGCCATTTGCTGACTCTTCTGCACTAGCAGTAAACATCTTAAGTAGAGAAACCAAAAAACACGTAACTGTGGCCTTGTCAGGTGACGGAGCAGATGAAGTATTTTCAGGATATCGTAAGCACATGGCTGAATACCAAGCCAGAAATGGTCATCTTAGAAATAAGTTAGTTACTGGTCTCGGACCTATATGGCAGTATTTACCACAGTCTAGAAATTCAAAAGCAGGAAATTTATTTCGGAAGCTTTCCAAATTTAATGACGGTTTACAATTGAGTCCAAAGGATAGGTATTGGGCTTGGGCCTCCCTTCTTGACGAAGCTGCTGTGACTAATTTACTAATTAAAGAGACCCCTAAAAATACTTACTTTTCGCGAAAAGACAACCTTCTATCGGCTATTAAAGGCATTGATTTTAATGAAGTTTTATTGTCTGATGTAAAAATGGTTTTGAAAGGAGACATGTTAAAAAAGGTCGATAGCATGAGCATGAGAAATGGACTCGAAGTTAGGGTGCCTTTTCTGGACCATCGATTAGTAGAGTTCGCTTTCTCTTTGCCTTCCAACTATAAAATTGATGGCAAAATGAAAAAGAAAATTCTTCAAGATGCCGGAAGACATTTATTGCCCCATGAAATTTATAATCGTCCAAAACATGGTTTTGAGGTTCCTCTAGTGAAGTGGTTCAACAAAGAACTAAAACCTTTAATTCATGAGGAACTGCTCTCAGATAAGTTTATAAAAGATCAAAACCTATTTAATTTAAAATCTGTTAATGAGTTGAAAAGTAAGCTTCAATCCAATTATCCAGGAGATAGCCCTGCAACAGTTTTTGCGCTGCTTATCTTCAACAATTGGTGGAAAAAATACTTATCTTGACATTTCGACGATTATTAGTATTTTTTCGACCAAAGCAGCATATATTTGTTTAAAAGTTTTAATTCATGGGTAAAAAGGTTCTACGTATTATCAATCGTTTCAATTTAGGTGGTCCTACATTTAATGCCGCTTACTTAACTAAATACCTTGAACCGGAATTTGAAACTTTATTAGTTGGCGGACAATGGGATGAATCAGAAGAAAGTTCTCAACATATTCTAACTAATCTGGGACTTAAACCTACCATCATCGAGGAAATGAAAAGAGAAGTGAGTATGACTTCTGATCGGGAAGCATACAAACGTATCAAAAAAATAATCAAGGAATTTCAACCAGATATTATCCATACGCATGCCTCAAAAGCTGGGGCTCTTGGTAGACTAGCTGCAATTAATTATGGTAAAGCAAAAGTAGTTCACACCTTCCATGGTCATGTATTTCATTCCTACTTTGGTAGTTTAAAAACGAACATATACAAAAATATAGAGCGTGGACTCGCATATAAAACAGACAAAATAGTCGCTATCAGTGAACGACAAAAGCTAGAACTTACCAAGCGTTATCACATTTGCGGTGCTGAAAAAGTTGAAGTAATTCCTTTGGGGTTCGATTTGAATAAATTTCAGGAAAACAATGCTGAGAAAAGAATCTCATTTAGAAAACAGTATTGTATTCAGGATGATGAAATTGCTATTGGAATAATAGGTCGGTTGGTTCCGATTAAAAATCACCAATTATTCATCGATGCGATTCATGAAGTAAGAAAAAGAACAACACTAAAAATTCGTGGTTTTATCATTGGTGATGGAGAGGAAAGAGAAAATTTGAAAGCATATGCAAATATGATCGGTCTTCCTCATGTCAATGGAGAGTTTCGAGGGGATAACCCTGCTCCATTGCATTTTACATCATGGATAAAAAATATTGACTGGGCTAATTCGGGCTTGGATATCATTGCTTTAACTAGTTTTAATGAAGGAACACCTGTAAGTTTGATTGAAGCACAAGCTGCAAACAAACCTATTATCAGCACTAAAGTCGGAGGGATTAAGAATACAGTGATTCAAAATGAGACAGCACTTTTAGTCAATCAAAATGATAAAGAAGATTACATTAACAACCTTATTAAACTAGTAGAAAATAAGGAATTAAGAGATCGATTAGGAGCAAATGGCTGGGAGCATGTTAAAAGCAAATTTCACTACGAACGTTTGGCCAATGATATGAGCAAGTTATATAATGAACTATTAACCTCCAGATGACAATCAATGTTACTACAAGTTGATATATTTTAATAGCTTTGTAGCTCATTCATCAATAGTCGAAACATTCATGAAAAGAATTCTTTATTTCCTAGGTTTTATAGCGTTTGTTAGCTTAAGTTCTTGTAACCGACTAAATCCTAGCATAATGCTTAAAACAGATAAGGATTATGAATATGACGAAGTCCCCAATGAAAGTATTTTAGAATATAAGATTGCTCCTAATGATATCATCAGTTTTAGGCTATATACCAACGATGGTTTCAAATTAATCGATTTCACAACTTCCAACAACATGAATACGAACATTAATGCTCGTAACGATGGTTCGCTTGAATACTTAGTGGAGTTTGATGGTTACTGTAACCTTCCAATCCTAGGACGTACTAAAATTTCTGACCTTACTATTCGAGAGGCAGAATTATTGTTAGAAGAGAAGTATGCTGAGTTATATATAGACCCATTTGTATTGCTGAATATTACTAATCGAAGAGTGACTATTTTTCCAGGTAGTGATGGAAGTGGAAAGGTTATAACACTTCAAAATAATAACACTACATTGATAGAAGCCTTGGCTTTAGCAGGAGGAATATCAGATAATGGTAAAGCCTATCGAATAAAGTTGATCCGAGGAAACTTAAAAGATCCAGAGGTTTACCTTATTGACTTATCTAAAATTGAAGGCTTAAAGTATGCAGATATAATTTTACAAGCCAATGACATCATATACATTGAACCAATTGGGGTAACCACAAGACAGATTATTTCTGAAATTGCTCCAATTATAAGCGTCATAACCTCGTTAATAACATTGGTAGTAGTTATTAATCAAACAAAATAACTTCAAATAGGAGAACATCGCAAAATGGATGAAAACTCGAACCTATCCAGCCCAAATACAGTAAATAGCTCCAATGAGTTTGATCTGGGTTTACTCCTATTCATATTGAGGAAAAATTTAGTGTGGATTGCAGTTATTCTTTTAATTTCATTCATTGCTATTTTTCTAACGCTTAGATACTCTGTGCCAACTTATAGAGTTAGCTCCGTCATTCAAATTGAAAAAAACGATAGAGCTAATCAATTGCTAGAAGTTCAAGGTTTTAATGAAACAGGCGACATTTCTGGTGAAATTGAGTTACTGAAATCTAAATATCTTATTCTAAAGACAATAGAGAATCTTCCAATGGAAGTGAGCTATTATTCTCAAGGAAAGTTTTTAGAAAAAGAACTTTATGTTGAATCTCCTTTTGTGGTTGAATTTGATTTAATTGATTCAAGCTTGATTGGTCGGCCAATTTTTGTTGATTTTTCAAATAAAACCAATGGATCGATCTCCTATACCAATACAAATTTAGAAGTTAATAATTATGATGTAACCTTTAATGAATGGGTTGGTGTTCCTGAAGGCAGAATAAAAATCATCATTAAAAATTTTGATTTTATAAAGAACTTCAATAATCAAATTAAACAAAATCAACTCTTCTTTAAAATAAACAATAAAGAAGCCATCGCGAATGCATTCGCGCAAAAATTAACAGTTACCGTTTTAAACCAAGCAGCAAAAACCATTCAGATCTCGTTTATAGACGAAAACCCTTTTAAAATCCGTGATTTTGTTTCAGGATTAATTAAAGAGTTTCAGGTATACGACATTAACAGAAGAAAGAAAAGTTCTTCTAGAATTTTAGATTTTATCAATGAACAATTGGGAGCAGTTTATCAGAGGCAACAAAAATCTGAGCGTACAATCCAAGAATTTAAAAGAGACAACAAAGTTTCTGGAGCCAAAGAATTCTCTTCAATATTCATTGAAAGACTCAATCAATTAGATAATGCTATTGTAGAATCAACTATTCAAAAGAATATCCTTGAAGAAATCTATAATCAAATAAATGTTGACCCTGAGAAAATTGACGTTTATCAAATATTACCCATTCTTATGGGCTCAGATTTCCAAAAGTCTCTGGAAGGATTAATGTCTGAATTAAATTTTTTATTAATAGAAAAACAAAATCAGTTATACTCTAACACTGCTTCAAGCGATCAGGTAAAAAACATCAACTATAGAATTGAAGTTCAAAAAAAGCTACTCCTAACAACAGTTAAGGCGATTAAAGAGAAAATGAACCGAAGAGTTGAAGAACTTGAGAAAAATTTGGAAACGGCTCAGACAGAATTTTACGGCATTCCTGAAAAAGAAATTGAACTGAATCGATTGCAACGTACTTTCGATATCGACGAAAAATTCTACACTATGCTTTTGGAGAAAAGAACAGAATACTCTATTTCAGAAGCAGGTTTCGTATCGCAAATGCTCATACTAGAAGCTCCATCAATTCCTAGAAGCCCAATTACTCCAAACAAAGAGTTTATTGTTATTGGTTTTATCATTGCGGGAGTATTTTTAAGCGTTGTATTACTAGTAATTAGATATACACTTCACAACCAAATAACCACAATAGCGGATATTAAAAAGTATTCTTCAGTGAGTTTTAGCATTCTAGGTATTATCCCAAAATATAAGAAAGAGATTCCTGTATCTCAATTAGTAATTAACGAAAATCCCAAATCATTAATTGCTGAAGCATTTAGAACCATTCGAAGTAACCTCCAATTTATTTCGACGAAAGAAGGCCCCAAATTAATGGCTGTAACTTCTACCATTTCAAGAGAAGGTAAAACATTTGTAGCCATCAACATTGGCGGCATTATTGCCTACTCCGGAAAAAAAGTAATCCTATTAGATCTAGATATGCGTAAACCAAAGATTCACTTGGGTTTTGGCGCAGAAAATATCAAAGGGATGAGTACCTTGTTAATAGATAAGGACAGTCTGGAAAATTGTATACAGCACAGTAAATTAGAAAATTTAGATTTTATAACTGCAGGACCTACTCCTCCAAACCCTTCCGAACTAATAATCAGTGGCAAATTGGATGAAATAATTGCTACATTAAAAAAGACTTATGACCTGGTCATAATTGATAATCCACCAGTTGGACTTGTTACAGACGGAATTAGTATCATTCAGAAAGCTGATTATCCATTATATATTGTCCGCTCTGAGTATTCAAAGAAAAACTTTATCCAAAATATCGATAAATTAATCATAGATAATAAAATCACTAAACTTTCTGTAATCCTAAATGGATTTAACGCTAATGCTTCAGGCTATGGTTATGGCGGAAAGTACGGATATGGATATGGTTATGGTTACGGATATGGATACGGTTACGGGTATTATGAGGAGAATGGTGACCAGAAAGAAAATTTAATCAATAGAATATTTAAAAAAGACAACTGATGAAGATAACTACTACTCCTATTCCTGATTTATTGATTTTAGAACCTAGAGTATTTCATGATGAAAGAGGTTACTTTTATGAGTCTTATAATGAAAATACCCTACGTCAATTAGGTTTTGAAGAGAACTTCAAGCAAGACAATATTTCTAGATCAACCAAAAATGTGCTTAGGGGATTGCACTTTCAGAAAAACCCATTTGCTCAGGGTAAGTTGGTTCAAGTATTAAAAGGAGCTGTTCTTGATGTCGCAGTTGATATTAGAAAGGAATCTAAAACTTATGGCCAACATTTCAAAATAGAGTTGTCTGAGTCGAATAAACTATTATTTTATATTCCTCCGGGGTTTGCACATGGCTTCCTAACATTGGAAAATGATACTATTTTCTCTTATAAATGTACAAATGTCTACAATAAAGAATCTGAAGGAGGATTGATGTGGAACGACTCTTCCATTGGAATTGATTGGGGCACCACCGATCCAATTCTATCTGAAAAAGATTTGGATTATACTGATTTTAAAAATTTTACATCTCCATTCTAATGGAAAATATTTACGCCAGCAAATATTTAGTTTTCCTATTTACTGCATTTTGCTTTTCTTTTTTAATTAATAAACTGTTTCTAAATTTTTCTAAAAACTTAGGCGGAAGAGCAAAAAACGAAAATATGGTGAGGTGGTCCAGTGTTACTAAACCTGCGTTTGGAGGAATCTCCTTTTTTATCGTATTCCTGCTCACTTATTCAGCTTACCCCTTGTTCTTTGAGAATAGTTTGACATTTACCAAACCCGAAACCCTTGGAATTCTAATTGCCTCTACTCTAGCTTTTCTTATGGGATTAGCTGATGATGCCTATGATACTAACCCCTCTTTAAAATTTATTATACAGTTTGCTAGTGCAATAGTACTAATAGTAAGTGGCACTTTTATAGAAGTATTTGACTCTACCATAGCGAACTACATTATAACTATCCTTTGGGTAGTGGGAATGATGAACTCTATCAATATGCTGGACAATATGGATGGTATAAGTACTCTGGCATCCATTTTTGCATTTGTGTCTATGCTTATAGTAGGAGCATACTCAAATGAGGTTCAGTCAATCTATTTTCTTATAACATCCTGTATGATTGCAGGATTAATAGGATTTTTGTTTTTTAATTGGAATCCTTCTAAAATGTATATGGGGGATACAGGAAGCCAGTTTTTAGGCATTATACTGAGTGCATTATCTATAAAATTCTTATGGAATCCTATTCATCTAATTGGAGAAATTGCTATTTCTAAACAATTCGTACTAGTAACCTTAGCATTTTTGGTACCGCTCAGCGATACAACCACTGTTGTAATTAATCGACTTGCTAAAGGTCAATCACCCTTCGTTGGTGGAAAAGATCACACTACTCATCACCTTTCATATCTTGGGTTTTCTGATCGTCAAGTTGCGTTAATTGTAGGAATTATATGTTCAATAAATACATTATTAATCTTTTATGCCCTGACTATTAAAAACTGGTCGGGATTGTTCACATTTTTATTCGGTGGATACGCTTTTTTGGTTTTCTTATCGTTATTTTTAATAACTAAAAGAACAACACCAAAAGCGACATAACTATGACTAGTAATATCTCCAAAGCAGGCTCATATATCATCACCTTTTTAGCAGGGATAGGCATTGTTAGCTTATTTAGTAATGCATTCGACACGTCAAAGGAAGAGCAATCTTATCAAGAAAGAATTGATCTAAATTATAATATCTATTCCCTTTCAATACCTGAACAAGTAACTTTTGCAGATGAAATTATACCTCTTAAAGACTTTGAATTAAAAGAACGTCTAGATAGAGAACTTCATGTAAACACTTATTTTCACTCTCAAACTATTATTTTCTTCAAACGAGCCAATCGATGGTTTCCAGTAATTGAACCAATTTTGAAAGAACAAAACATACCAGATGATTTTAAATACTTGGCATTAATAGAAAGTGGATTAGACAATGTCATCTCTCCTGCAGGAGCGACAGGATTCTGGCAATTTATGAAACCTACTGCTCTTGAATACGGTTTAGAAATAAACGAGGAAGTAGACGAAAGGTATAATGTTGAAAAAGCAACGAGAGCTGCCTGTAAGTATTTGAAAAAATCATATGAAAAATTTGGAAGCTGGAGTTTAGTGGCTGCATCATACAATGCCGGCATGAGTAGAATTGAATCACAATTGAATAGACAGATGGCAAGTAGTTATTGGGATTTATTGCTTAACACAGAGACGGAACGATACGTCTTTAGAATTGCAGCTGTAAAGATAATCTTTGAAAACCCTGAGAACTTTGGTTTTAATATTAGAAAAAAAGACCTTTATAAAAGTTTTAACCTCTATACCGATACAATTACCGGAAGTGTGGAAAATTTTGCAGCTTATGCTAAGGAGAAAAAAATAAACTATAAAATATTGAAGTTTTTTAATCCTTGGCTGAGAGAAAATTATTTAAAAAACAAAAGTGGCAATACATACGTTATCAAACTACCCCAAGAAGGAGAATTGAATTAATTCTATCCTTCAGGAGCTATACTGTATCAAATCTATGCCAAATACTATTATCGAAGAAGAACTTGTTGAACCATTAATTGTTTCAGGTGCAAGAGTTCACAACCTAAAGAATATTGATATCTCTATCCCTAGAGAGAAATTTGTAGTCATTACTGGCCTTAGTGGAAGCGGTAAATCTTCTTTAGCTTTTGACACTATCTATGCTGAGGGACAAAGAAGATATATTGAAAGCTTTGCTTCTTATGCCCGTCAATTTCTTGGAAATTTAGAACGACCAGATGTTGAGCAAATAACCGGGCTTAGCCCTGTTATCGCCATTGAGCAAAAGACCGTTAGTAAAAATCCACGTTCAACTGTTGGTACCATTACGGAGATTTATGATTTCTTAAGGCTATTATTTTCCAAAGTTGCTGATGCCTACTCCTTTAATACAGGAGAACAGATGGTTAAATATAGTCAAAGCGAAATTGTAGATTTAATCTCTCAAGATTGTAACAACCAACCAATATCAATCTTAGCTCCTGTAATTAAAGGTCGAAAGGGACACTATAGAGAATTATTCAAACAGATATCAAAAATGGGCTTTCTTCGAGTTCGCGTAGATGGCGAAATCAAAGAGATAACATCTACCATGCAATTGGATAGATATAAGGTGCACGATATAGATATTGTTATTGATCGACTTGAAGTTAAAAAAGAAAATAGAAAACGACTTGACGAATCAGTTTCAACAGCTATGAAGCATGGAAAAAATTCCATCTTAATATTACCTAAAGAATCCTCTGAACCAAGGCATTTTAGTAAAAACTTGATGTGCCCCACAACTGGAATTAGTTATGATGAGCCAGCACCCAATTTCTTTTCCTTCAACTCCCCTTATGGTGCTTGCGAAAACTGTGGCGGTTTGGGTAAAATATCAGAGGTAGATTTAGACAAAATTATCCCATCAGATAAAAAATCTATTAAGCAGGGGGCTATAGAACCGTTAGGAAAATTTAGCGACAAATGGATATTTAAGCAATTAGAAGCAATTGGAAGGAAATACGACTTTAAGGTAACTACTCCAGTCAGCGAAATTAGTGAGGAAGCGATGAGAGTAATTCTTTATGGCACATCTACTCCGCTAAAAATGGAGGACTCTATAGCAGGTGTAAATAGTACATACTCTTTTGAATTCGAAGGGATAGTTAACTTTATTAGCCGTCAATTCGACGACAATCCCTCAAGTTTGATTTCTAATTGGGCTATTAAGTTCATGAATAAAATTGACTGTCCAGAATGCCAGGGCAATAGACTTAAAAAAGAAGCCTATTTTTTCAAAATATTAGATAAAAATATAGCCGATGTCTCAAATATGAGCATTGAAGACTTAAGTAAATGGATGCTTTCTATTGAGAAAAAACTCAGTAAAAAAAACCAAATTATTGCGAAAGAAATACTCAAAGAAATTAACACAAGACTTCAATTCCTTTTAGATGTTGGGTTAAATTATTTAAGCCTCAATCGTCCTTCTAAATCCCTGTCCGGCGGCGAGGCTCAGCGAATTCGTCTCGCTACACAAATTGGTTCTCAATTGGTTGGAGTACTTTACATCCTAGACGAGCCCAGTATTGGGCTTCATCAAAGAGATAACATTCGATTAATTAACTCATTAAAAGAACTCCGCGACCTGGGAAATTCAATAATTGTAGTGGAGCACGATAAAGAGATAATGCTTGCAGCGGATTACTTAATAGACATTGGGCCTTTTGCAGGGGTAAATGGGGGACAAATTATTGGTGCTAATTCGCCAAAAGAATTTCTTAAAAACAATACCACTACTGCAAAATACCTCAATGGCAAACTTGAAATTCCATTTTCAAAGCAAAGAAGAAAAGGAAATGGTAAAAAACTCTCTCTAAAAGGAGCAAGTGGAAATAATTTAAAATCAGTAGATATTACGATACCGTTGGGTCAATTTATTTGTGTGAGTGGTATATCTGGTAGTGGTAAGTCTACATTAATTAATGAAACTCTTTACCCCATATTGAGTCAACATTTTTATAAAAGTAGAAAGTCTCCTTTACCGTATAAAAAAGTTACTGGATTAGAGCACTTAGATAAAGTTATCGATATTGATCAATCACCTATAGGAAGAACTCCTAGATCAAATCCTGCTACATATACAGGAGTCTTTACAGATATAAGAGCATTATTTAGTGAGTTACCCGAAGCAAAAATTCGAGGATATAAACAAGGGCGATTTTCTTTTAATGTTGCTGGAGGAAGATGTAACACTTGCAAAGGTGCAGGTCTGCAAACTGTTGAAATGAACTTTCTTCCTGACGTATATGTCGAATGCCCTGAATGTCACGGGAAGCGATATAATCGGGAAACATTAGAAATTAGATACAAAGGAAAATCTATCTCTGATGTGCTTAACTTAACTATTAATGAAGCTGTTGATTTTTTCAGTCACATTCCTTCTATTCTCGTAAAAATTCAAACACTGAAGGATGTAGGTTTAGGCTATATTAGACTAGGTCAGGCCTCCACTACATTATCAGGAGGAGAAGCCCAAAGGGTTAAATTAGCCACTGAGTTATCGAAGAAAAATACAGGAAATACTTTTTATATATTAGATGAACCTTCAACAGGGCTTCATTTTGAGGACATTCGAATTCTACTAGAAGTACTTAATAAAATAGTGGATGCAGGAAATACAGTATTGGTTATTGAACACAATTTAGATATCATCAAGGTGGCTGACTACATCATTGATATTGGTCCAGAAGGAGGAGAAAAAGGAGGAAAAGTAGTTGCCGAAGGCACTCCTGAAAAAGTGAGTCAATCTAAGTCAAGTCATACTGCGCCATTTTTATTAGAAGAATTAAAATAATAGGTTATGAAAAAGAATGAGGAAGATTTTAGAATAGCTGATAAATTTGAGGACAAAAACTGGAATGAAATCAAGTCAAACGATTCATGGGCAATTTTTAAAATAATGTCTGAATTCGTAGAGGGATACGAAAAATTAGCTAAAATAGGGCCTTGTGTTTCTATTTTTGGTTCTGCACGCACTAAAGAAGATCATAAATATTATAAGATTGCTGAAAGTTTAGCCTATAAGTTATGTAAAAAGGGTTACGGAGTAATAACTGGTGGTGGTCCCGGAATAATGGAAGCTGCCAATAAAGGCGCCCACGAAGCCGGAGGTAAGTCTGTGGGACTAAATATAGAACTGCCATTCGAACAACACTTTAATCCATACGTTGATGATGACAAAAGGTTAAATTTCGATTACTTCTTTGTTAGAAAAGTAATGTTCGTAAAATATGCTCAGGGCTTTATAGTACTTCCCGGAGGATTTGGCACTTTAGATGAACTTTTTGAGGCGATCACTTTAATTCAGACCAACAAAATAGCAAAATTCCCCATTGTATTAATGAGTAAATCTTTTTGGGGTGGTCTTATTGAGTGGATGAAAACTATTCTTTTGGAAACCAATAATAATATTCATAAAGATGATTTAGACTTATTCTATTTGGCCGATACTGAAGAGGAAGCCGTTGAATATATCGACAAATTCTATCAAAAATACCTCCTTAAACCCAACTTTTAACTCCATTCTCTTTTTAACAAAATTGCGTTAATAACTTAACTACAATCCACTCCTATCCTCTGATGTTAATCTATAGCTTTGTTTTAGCTGTTATTAACAACTGTTGAAAACTCCTTTGAATAGCTTATTTCTACTAACATTCATATTGAGTATTACTTATAATAGTAATTAATTCAATTCAACAGATAACTAACAGTTTATTAACAAACACTAAATGCATTAGAAAATGGCGAAATCGATCATCCTTCTATTAAACCTTATTGGAGTTATCATTTTTGAACTATTTTATGGAGAAGTAGTTACAGTAAAACAAGACTTTCCAACCAATATGGAAATAAATGTAACAGATACGATTGTAGTTACTATTTCTAAAAATGAATTGAATGGATTTGCAAAACTTCAACAAGACATCCCAAATGGCTTTAATATTGAAGTAGTGGATTCTAAAGGAGGTACTTTCTCCTTTAAAGATAATATCCTAAAAATCATTTGGATAGCACTCCCTTCTGAAAAAGAATTCCAGATTAGCTACGCCATTACTCCTACAGAGGGAGTGGCAAAAACAGTAACATTTGCTGGGAAATTCTCATACATAGAAGAAAATGAGCGTCAAAATATTGATTTTGGCCCCTCGAGTGTAACAATAGGTGCTTCAGACGCTACTCTTGCTGAGGATTCAGAGGTAACTAAAGCAGAGAAGAATGCAAACAAAAAAAGCGCTAAACAAAATAAACCAAAAAGTGAACTAGTAGCAGAAGGTGATGATTATTTAGTTTATAGAGAAATAGCTCAACTTCAAGATGAGACCAATAAATTCAGAGTAACGCTTATCATAGAAAAAAATGAAATAAATAGTTTTGGAAAGATTGAAGAGACAATACCTTCCGGGTTCGTTGCAACAGAAGAAAATTCAAACGAAGGATTCTTTTCATTTAAGGGCAATCAGGTCAAACTACTTTGGATGGCGCTACCTTTTGGAGAATCGGTTACAGCCTCTTATTTAATTGAAGCTACTTCTGAGATTTCAGGTGAGCCTGAAATTTTTGGAAAATTCTCATTTTTAAAAGACGAAGAGACTTATGCTACAAACCTATCTGCTTCAAAGATAAACACTAACAATCTCACAGAAATTATTCCGACTGAGGAAATCGCTGAGGAGACAGCTACAGAAACACCACTAGAAAAAGTGATTGAAGATGCCAAAGAAGAAGTCGCTATGATTGAGAGTGAGGAAATTGTTGAAGTACCAATTGAAACTCCAAAACCAGAGATTAAAGAGGAAAAACTCGTAAGAAACATCACTAATATTCCTTCACCAGAAACTGGAATTAGTTATAAAGTACAAATAGCTGCAGGACATAAAGAAGTTGCTGCAAACTACTTTGCTAAAGTTCATGCTATTAAGGAGCCAGTTGCTACAGAATTTCACGAAGGCTGGAGAAAATATACTGTTGGAAAATTTCCGATTTATAAAGCTGCAAGAGACAAAAGAAATGAAATCTGGGCTGCAAACAACAAAATCTCAGATGCTTTTGTAACAGCATACAACCAAGGGAATCGGATAACCGTGCAAGAAGCTTTAATGATTAGTAAACAGCAATGGTTTAAGTAAGATTCTAAGGGAGCATTCTTCATATTTACAAAAAAGCACGTATATTTAAATTCTGATAACCAGAGTGCAAGCCAATGAAAATCATATCCCTATTTGTAACCTTAGTCTGCCTGTTCTTTTCCACTCAAATATCCGCTCAATATGAGCAAGATACGTTAGAGACTATCGAAAAAACACCTTCTTCATTCACTCCACCAACTGTTGGTTTAGGGGTAGGACTTATTTCATTTTATGGAGATTTACGAGATTATAAATATGGAAACCCTTTTGTAAGCAATCCTGTTTACGAACTATATGTACATCAGCCAATCTTAGACTACTTAAGTTTAAATGTTTATTTCATGTTTGGTAAGCTAAGGGTAGAAGAAAGACGAGTAGAAAGAAACTTAAACTTTGAATCTACCATTCGTGCTAGCGGATTAAATTTTGAATATAATTTTGGAAATTTTTTAAACCCTGATAGAAACTTTAGTCCATTCATAACTGCAGGAGTAGAGATTTTTGAGTTTAATTCGAAAACAGATATTCTTGATAAAAATGGTAACCCATATTATTACTGGAGCGACGGAACCATCCGAAATATAGCTCAAGATGATCCCAGTGCAGAGTTTGCAGTAGAAGTTTCAAGAGATTACACGTATGAAACCGATATTCGTGAAGCCAGATTTGGAGGAAAGGAACTGTATCCAGAAAGAGGAGTTGCAATTCCTCTCGGAATTGGATTTGGGCTAAAAATAACCAATCAAATTAATTTTAGATTGGCCTCTACCATGCATCTAACTTTTACCGACAATATTGATGGTATTGATGTTCATTCACCACCAGAAAGACTTGCTAATGATAGAGCAAATGCAAACAATGACTATTTTTTAGCATCAACAGTCTCTTTGACCTATAATTTTAGAAAGGTAGATTCCTATAAAGATGGATTTGATAAGGATGAGGTTATTGATTTTTACGCATATGATAACAACGATTATGATGATGATGGAATCATAGATTTTTATGATAAATGCCCCAATACTCCTGTTGGTGTGGAAGTAGACACACTTGGTTGTCCAATTGATAGTGATGGAGACGGTTTAGCTGATTATTTAGATAAAGAAATTAATTCTCCGGGAAAGACTGTAAATGCTGAAGGAGTATACTTAACAGATGAGATGATCTATGAATCATATTTAAGATATTCAGACACTTCTGGAGAATTCGCTGATGTGGTTTCTACAAATTTTTCAGGAAAAAGCAAAACTCAAAGTAGGTTTAGAATAAATGTAGGAGAATACGCTAGGGGACAAGAGCCTGCGGGAATGGAGCAATTGCTTAACCTTCCTGATTTAAAAACAGAGGTTAAGGATTCTACTGTTTTGTATTCTGTTGGAAGCTCTAACAATTTAGAAGATGTGGTTAAAAGAAAAACTGAAATAAGTCAGTTAGGTCTAAACCCTACGATAGAGGAAAGAAAAAATGATAATAGTTATAGTGATGCAGGTCAACGTGTAAATGAGCTAAAACCTCTTAATAACTCTGGCTCAGGAATTGATCCTAATCAAGTAATATTTAGGGTGCAATTAGGGGCATTTAAATCAAAACCAGATGATTCATACTTCAAAAATGTGGATAACATTATTGTACAAGAGAACGATAATATTTTTAGATATTATTCTGGAGCTTTTGACACATTTGAAGCTGCAGCTGCTCACAAAGTAAAGTTGTCTGTGGCAGGATTCAAAGGAGCGTTTGTAGCAGCATTCAAAGGTGGTAAGAAGGTTCCTTTAAAATCAGTTGGTGTTAATCCTATCCAACAATCTCCATTGATTGGAAATTAAAAATTCATGAATAGCTTCTGGGAAAAAGAATCTCTTTTGCATTTTGATGTCATTATAATTGGGGGTGGGATAACAGGTATTTCTGCTGCAATTACGGTCAAAGAGAAAAGCCCGAGTACTTCTGTAGCAATTTTCGAAGCTGGGTCATTTCATTCTGGAGCTACTACCAAAAATGCTGGGTTTGCCTGTTTCGGTAGCATCACTGAACTTCTCGATGATGAACAGTCTATGGGAACTTCTAAAATGCTAGATTTGGTTGAGAAAAGGTGGAATGGATTAAAAAAATTAATCAAAAGAGTTGGAGAGTCTAACCTAGACTATCATAATTATGGTGGTTTTGAATTATTGTTCCATCCAATTGATCAAGCTGAAATTGATAGAATTAATCAATTACTCTTTCCTATTTTTAATCAACCAGTTTTTTCAATTAAAAACCAACTTATCCAACAATTTGGGTTTGATCCTCGAAGGGTAAAGCAAATAATTGCCAATCCATTTGAAGGTCAATTGGACAGCGGTAAAATGATGAATCAGCTTCTTAGAATCGCAGGAAGTCTAGATATTAGAATATTTACCAACACAATGGTGAATGAGATAAAATCAAATATAGTTGAAACGGAAGCTGCAAGTTATACTTGCAATCAAACCGTAATTTGTACCAATGCATTTACGAAGCAATTGTTACCAACTTATGAATTAGATTTGATTCCGGGTCGAGGTCAAGTATTAATTACTAAACCAATACAAAACTTAAAATTTAAAGGGGTATTCCATTATGACAATGGATACTTCTACTTTAGAAATATTGGTAGCAGGGTATTATTTGGAGGTGGAAGAAATCTAGCAATGAAAGAGGAAGAAACGACAATTATAGATTTAAACTTTAGCATCCAAAATAAACTCCTCGAAGATTTACATTCAATCATCCTCCCTTCCACTCCATTTGAAATTGACTATCAATGGGCAGGAATAATGGCATTTGGTAAAGATAAATACCCAATAGTAAAAAGAATCAATAATCAACAAACACTAGCTGTTAAATTGGGCGGAATGGGCATTGCCCTAGGTAGCCTAATTGGAGAAGAAATAGCAGAATTAACATTAGAAAAAATTTCCACATGAAAAAGTATTTAATCATTCCCTTCGTTTTATTCCTTGGTTGCACAACGACTAAAGAGTCTACTAAAAAATCAAAATCAATCTCATATACAATAGGATTTTACAATGTAGAAAACTTGTTTGATGTAGAAGATGACCCACTAATAAACGACGATGAATTTGTCCCTGGTTCAGAAAAAGATTGGACTCCCCAGAGATACGAAGATAAACTTATAAAAATAGGCACCGTAATTTTGAATTCTGGGCAAGGAGAGTTCCCATTAGCATATGGGTTGTGTGAAATAGAAAATAAAGCTGTTCTAAATCAACTCATCAATACTGAAATATTATCTGGTGGCAATTATGCCATTGAACACTATGATAGTCCTGATGAAAGAGGTATAGATAATGCTTTTATTTATAGGAAGGATTTTCTGACAGTAGTAAAATCCACTCCAATTTCAATAGATTTAGAGAAACTAGGATATAATGATCAAACTAGAGACATTCTATATGTTGAGACCGTTATTAAAAACACTAAAAAGAAAGTCCACTTTTTTATTAATCATTTTCCCTCTCGTAGTGGCGGACAAGAAGCGTCTGAACCAAAAAGAATGGAAGTAGCCAAAGTTCTCAAAAGCATGGTGGATGATATCGCTCAAAATGAAAAAGATCCATCAATAATAATTATGGGAGACTTTAATGATATGCCGGAAAACAAAAGTATTAGAGAGGTTTTGAAAGCATGTCCTCTAGAAGAGAAGTGTTATCTAAATAACCTTTCATACCCTGAAGCCAAAGCCAATAGAGGAACTTATAAATACAAAGGAGATTGGAATATGTTGGATCAAATAATAGTGTCTAACAGTCTAACTGATACTAGTAATTCCATACATGTTGAAGAAAATAAAGCGCTCATATACCGAGAAGATATTGTAATGTATAACAATGATGCTGGAGATGCTTCTCCAAATAGAACATATGGAGGAAACAATTATTATGGTGGATACTCCGATCATTTGGCAACCTATATTAAACTTATAGTTCGTAAATAACTATTCAAGGAGCTTAACTTTTCTTAACTGTAAAAGGATTCATTTTTAATTAAATTTGGTTTCTTACAATTATTTACGATATGATAAAGGCCTTAAAAATCAGTTTTTGTGCAATTTTATTCTCAGGAATTGCTCCTACTTCATTGACTGCACAAACAATGAGTGCAGAACAAGAAAAAGGAATTCAAAAATTTAATACCCTATTAAGTATAGTTAATTATGCCTACGTAGACACGGTGAATAATTCGCAAATGGTAGATAATGCGATTGTTGCCGTACTAAAAGAACTTGACCCTCACTCCGTGTACATACCCAAAGATGAACTTCAAAAAATGAATGAGCCTTTAGAAGGCAATTTCGAGGGTATTGGGATCCAGTTCAATATTTTAAATGATACTATTACTGTAGTTTCTCCAATTTCAGGAGGACCATCTGAAAAGTTAGGAATACAGTCTGGTGATAAAATAGTGAATATCGAAGGTGAACTAGTCGCAGGTGTTAAAATTACCAATAGTGGCGTAGCTGATCGGCTAAGAGGTAAAAAAGGCTCGATGGTCAATGTTGAGATTAAGAGGACAGGTGAAAAGAAATTATTATCTTTTGATATAGAACGAGATAAAATTCCAATTTTCAGTTTAGATGCTGCTTATATGGCCACTCCAGAGATTGGATACATTAAAATAAATCGTTTTGCTAGAAATACAACTCAAGAGTTTGATGAGGCGCTTTTAAAATTGAAAAAAGAAGGACTAACTGACCTCATTCTCGACTTAAGAGGCAATGGTGGTGGTTACTTAAACACTGCTTTTACTTTAGCAGATGAATTTTTGGGAGATAAGAAATTAATTGTTTACACCGAAGGATTGAAACAAAGAAGAGAAAACTATGAAGCTACCAATAGAGGAAACTTTGAGAAAGGACGATTAGTCGTTTTGATTGACGAAGGATCAGCTTCAGCAAGCGAAATTGTTTCAGGAGCTATTCAAGATTGGGACAGAGGACTAATAATTGGACGAAGGTCCTTTGGAAAAGGACTGGTACAAAAACCATTTCCTCTTCCTGACGGTTCAGCTGTTAGATTAACAACAGCTAAGTATTACACTCCTACAGGACGTTCCATTCAGAAGCCATATGAAGAAGGGAAAGACGCTTACTATAAAGATATTGTTAATCGATATAAACATGGAGAGTTATTTTCTTCTGATAGTATCAACTTTCCAGATTCCTTAAAATACTTCACCCCAAATCATAGAGTGGTATATGGTGGTGGTGGTATTATGCCTGATTTATTTGTGCCTATTGATACCTCACTTACTTCTGATTATAATTCTAAGCTAATTCGAACTGGCGCATACAATCAGTTTATATTAAATTACTTAGATAAGAATAGAAAAAAACTTTCAAATACCTATCCAACATTCAAAGAGTACAACTCTAATTTTGAGGTCAACAATGATTTATTAGAAGATTTTTACACATACGCTGAAAAAAAGAAAGACATTGAACGCAACTTAGAGGACATTGCAACGTCTGAGAGATTAATCAAAGTTCAATTAAAAGCACTTTTAGCAAGAAACTTATTTGAAGTTTCAGAATACTTTGAAGTAATCAACGAGTTGAATGAAGCATACCAAGAAGCACTAAAAGTATTGCAGAATGACGAATTCATGGGATTACTAGAAGACAATAAAAAATAGTTCATAATTTTACACACAACTAACAATAAACTTTAATTAAAATGAAAAACAACGTACTAATAGGAATTGTAGCCGGAATCGGACTTTTGACCGTTATTAACTCTTACATGATTTTTACAGACAATGGTGTCGACTATCAAAAAACAGAAGCCGTAACACCAACTAATAATATTGCAGCAACTCCTGCAAATCCAAATATGGATATCCAAAGTACTCCTGAAGTGCCTGCAGGTCCTTCTACTTCGATAAAATTTGAAGAAATGGAGCATGATTTTGGAACTATTGAACAAGACACAAAAAACACCAAGATTTTTAAGTTTACTAATACAGGTGAAAATCCATTGATAATTTCTAATGCAACTGGTTCGTGTGGATGTACCGTACCTAACTACCCAAGAAATCCAATCGCACCTGGAGAAACTGGAGAAATTGAAGTTGTTTATAGCCCAGGAAAACAGGTTAATCAACAAACAAAAACTGTAAGTATAACAGCAAATACAGAGCCATCTACTACTGTCTTACGAGTTAAAGCAAATGTTAATCCCGGTGAGCAAACTGAGGGTTAATAAAAAATACAATTATAAAAACGCCTTTTTGTTAAACAACAAAAAGGCGTTTTTTTTTAAAATGCCTCTCCGATGGTTAAATAAAATCCATTGGTATTTTGGCCAAATCCCATATCAAGTCGAATATTAATTTTGTCATCTTCATCTAGAGCAAACCTTATTCCTCCTCCATAGGATGGTTTGATAGATTCTAATCTAAATTCACTAAATTCATTAGCAACTGCGGCTATTCCTCCGAAAGCTACTGCCCCTACTCTCCAAAAAAGTGGGACTCGGTATTCTCCTTGAAACACTAATAAATTTTTATCTCTAAATCTTCCTTCGTAATAGCCCCTCATTTTCCTTCGACCACCTAATAGAGCCATTTCATTAAATGGTGGTTTCCCATACATATTTACTGCATAGGTATTCATTGCTAATACCTGATCTTTGAATATACTGATGTATTTCACATAATCTATCGAGATTTTAGTAAACTCAAAAGGACTGCCAAAATATTTGCCATTTTGAGTTAAAACCAATTCTAAATAAGTCCCTTTGGAAGGAAAGTTATAATTATCCCTAGTATCGTAGATGACAATTCCTCCTAAACTAGATACAATTCCACCATTAGCACCCCTTACTTTTCCTTGATCCAATATTCCATTGGTTTCAACATCTCCTACATCATAATTATCAAACCAATACCGTATACCTGCATAAACATTTTTCCGAACCAACTTCGTATAATTCAATCGAACCCTTGAGTAGTTCACTTCGTAGTTTTCTTCTGAAGTAGAATTCGTACTTGACCCTACACCCCAAAAATTATAGGTATAATCATAATAGCCAATTTCACCAAAAGAAAAATATTTATCATTCTTCCAATACAATTGAAACGGTAAATAAAACAAAGATTGTTTTTCTTGTGTATAGGCTCCACCCAATTGAAATTGCGAATTTCTAGCCGTTGGAGACTGTCCTTTAAACCGAAAAGAAAAAAATCCAACAGCACCGAAAGCCCATCGCGTTTCAGGAGTATAGTATACTACAGGAAGAGGTGTAAAATGAAATCGCTTCGTTGAGTCGGGTGTTTGATCTGACTTGTTGTCTTGCGAAAAAACTCCAAGACATAAAAGTAGTGAATACGATAAAAAGGAAAACTTCTTCAAAAGCGATCTTTTAGAGCAATGAAGTTAAATAATTCCATATAAAGAACCACCCTTTTCTGCTAATCGGTCCACTCTTTTTTCAACTTCTGGGTCTTTAACTAAAGGTGGGGCATGATGTGGTTTTGTTCGCGCATCAATAATGATTGCAGTTTTAGCTCCCCAATGCTTGTTCTCCATCGTTTCATTTACCCCATAAATATCATGAGATGGATTACTTTTTGTAAAAGTTTCCCAAAGAAAATTATTTAACGTTTTAGCAGTAAAACTACTATCGTCAACAATTAGTATTAAAGGAAATTGATTCAATTCTTCATGATATAACTCAAGATACGCAGCTATTCTCCTTACTCTCCTTTTTTCTATTTCATAGCTTTCGAATGAAGCACCAGAAAAAGCAAGAACCCCTGGAATAACCGATCTAGGTGATGCAAAATCTTCAGGAATGTTTTCAAATAACGGACAACCTTTTCCAAGTGTCCGTTTCTTATCTCCTGAAGCCGCAACCACTAACTTTGAACCAGTGTTTAATCCATCACCACTATAATCTAAAGTGTCAATACTTGTTTTGGTATAGAAGTGAAAATCTCTCTGCAAGTCAATTCGTTCAAGGATTCCTATGAGAAACTCTGCCTCTTCATGAATATCCATTAAGGGGTTATCGGCTTTGTTAGCAATAAAGAGATATTTTGCTAAACTCAACTGACCTGTTCCTAAAATGTGATTTGCGATTGTCAATAGTTCCTTTGGAGCTTGATCTTTTAAATAAGGTGTATAGCGCTCACTGCCTATTGCAAAAAGCAGTGGGTGGACTCCTGCTGCATCTACAGCATGCACAGCATGTAACCCAGGAATTTCCTGTGGTATAGCTTCTCCAGTCATGTCATGAATTAATGCACCAAAACTCGTATCTTCTTGGGGTGGTCTTCCAACTACTGTAAATGGCCAAATAGCACCCTTGCGATGATAAACCTTTTTTACTTTCATCAACGGAAAGTCATGTTTTAAACTATAATAACCAAGGTGATCTCCAAAAGGCCCTTCAGGTTTATTTTCATTTGGAAAGACCTCCCCAGTTATTACAAAGTCAGCTTCAGAAGAAATAGCGTAACCGTCCTTGTCATAACTATACCTAAACCTCCTAGCTCCTAAAGCACCTGCAAAAGTTAATTCTGAGATTCCCTCAGGCAGGGGCATTACAGCAGAGAAAGTATGCGCGGGAGGCCCACCCACAAAAATACTGACCTTTAAAGGCTGCCCTTTTTCATTAGCTTTGGTTTGATGCACACCAATACCACGATGCAATTGGTAGTGTAATCCTATTTCCTTATCCTGAATATAATCATTCCCACCAAGCTGTATTCGATACATTCCCAAATTTGAATTCATAACACCAGGCTTATCAATATCTTCGCTATAAACGATAGGTAGCGTTACAAACGGACCTCCATCCATAGGCCAACATTGGATTTGAGGAAGTTTAGAAATGGAAGTTTCAAATTCTGTTACTGGGTTCTTACTAGTTTTCTTGGGAAGAGCCGTTAATGCTGTAAAAGGAACTGAAATATTTTTGATCGGATTTTTTAATGCAGAAAGCGGGTCTCCTTTTAATCGAATCAATTGTTCTACTTTAGAGATAGTATCTCTAAACATAAATTTAGACCGTTCGACAGAACCAAATAAATTAGAAACAGCTTGAAATTGGCAGCCCTTTATATTTTCAAATAAGATGGCAGGACCATTATTCTCAAAAACTCTTAAATGTATAGCTGCCATTTCGAGATATGGGTCAACTTCTTCCTTTATTCTAATCAGATGACCATTTTTCTCTAAATCAATAATGCATTCTTGCATGCTTTTGTAGCCCATAAATCCAGTTCAATTTGATATGAAACAAATATAAGATAGAAGAGTTTTCTAGAAGAAAAAAAAGGCCTAAAGTGTTCATCACGATAGGCCTTTATATATTATCTAAATTTTATTATCTTTTTTCCATAGGAACGAAAGGTCTTAAATTTGCCCCTGTATAAATCTGTCTAGGACGACCAATTGGTTCTCCATTCTCTCTCATTTCTTTCCATTGTGCAATCCATCCCGGAAGTCTACCAATTGCAAACATTACAGTAAACATAGAAGTTGGTATTCCAATTGCTCTGTAAATAATTCCTGAATAGAAGTCTACATTAGGATATAATTTTCTTTCGATAAAATACGGATCACTCAATGCAACTTCTTCAAGCCCTTTAGCAATTTCTAGAATTGGATCATTTATTCCCAATTTAGCCAAAACGTCGTCTGCAGCCTTTTTAATAATCTTCGCTCTTGGGTCAAAGTTTTTATATACTCTGTGACCAAAACCCATCAACCTAAAAGGATCGTCTTTGTCTTTAGCTTTAGCCATATATTTTTTAACATCTCCACCATCTGCTTGAATAGCCTCTAACATCTCTATAACAGCTTGATTAGCTCCACCATGAAGTGGTCCCCACAATGCATTAATACCACCTGATATAGAAGCATACAAACTAGCATGCGAAGAACCAACAAGTCTAACAGTTGATGTAGAACAGTTTTGCTCATGATCAGCATGTAGAATTAACAACTTATCTAACGCACTTGCAACAACTGGATCTACTTTATAATCATCAGTTGGCAAAGCGAACATCATCTTTAAAAAGTTGGAGCAGTAGTCCAATCGATTATCAGGATAGTTAACAGGATGTCCAATTTCATTCTTATATGCCCAAGCCGCCATAGTTGGCAATTTGGCTAAAATTCTCAAGATACTAAGATTAACACCTTCTGCAGATCTATTCGGATCTAATGATTCAGGATAAAATGCTGTCAATGAAGAAACCAATGAAGATAAAACTCCCATTGGGTGAGCATTAGAAGGGAACCCATCTAAAATACTTTTAATATCTTCATGTATTAAAGTGTGATGAGTAATTTTTGATTTAAAGTTTTCAAGTTCTTTGGCAGTTGGTAACTCTCCATTAATCAATAAATATGAGACCTCTAAAAAAGTAGATTTTTCAGCTAATTCCTCTATCGAATACCCTCTGTACCTCAAAATACCTTTTTCTCCATCTAGAAAAGTTATTGCGCTTTCTGTTGAACCAGTATTTTTAAATCCTGGATCTATCGTAACTAAACCAGATTCGGCTCTTAATTTAGCAATATCAATTGCACGCTCGCCTTCGGTTCCTTCAATAATAGGGAGCTGGTATACTTGGTCACCAACTTTAACTTCTACAAATTCAGACATATATATAATTATGTTTAGAGTGTTATTTTTTCTTATTCAATTCTTACAAATAGCAATATCTGCAAGGCATTTTGGGTTTGCTAATTTAGCCAACAAACCAGCAAATCACAAATACTTATCTAGCAAATTTGAAGCTTTTTCCTGGAAATATTGCACCACTGCCTAATTCCTCTTCAATTCTTAATAGTTGGTTATATTTTGCCATTCTATCAGACCTAGAAGCTGAGCCTGTTTTAATCTGTCCAGTATTTAATGCTACTGCTAAATCCGCAATAATACTATCTTCTGTTTCCCCCGAACGATGACTCATCACAGCTAAATATGAATTTGTTTTTGCCATATCCACAGCGTCAATTGTTTCTGTCAAAGTTCCAATTTGATTTACTTTAACAAGAATTGCATTTGCAATGTTCTCATCAATCCCTCTTTTTAATCTCTTTACATTTGTAACAAACAAATCATCCCCTACCAGCTGTACATCTTTACCGATATAATCAGTCAACTCTTTCCATCCTTTCCAGTCGTCTTCAGCAAGCCCATCCTCAATTGAAATAATAGGATATTTATTAGTCCAATCTTTCCAATAACTTGCCATTTCTGATGGTGATAATTTATCTCCAGTAGATTTATGAAAGTGATACACATTCTCTTCTGATTTATAGAATTCTGAAGCTGCTGCATCCATAGCTATATATACGTCTTCTCCTGGACGATAGCCAGCAGACTCAATCGCTTTTAAAACATACTCAATAGCTTGTTCATTTGATTTTAAATTAGGTGCAAATCCACCTTCATCACCAACGTTAGTACTGTAATTCTCTTTCTTTAAAACAGTCTTAAGATGATGAAATATCTCTGTTCCCATTCGTAAAGCTGTACTAAAAGTATCAGCGCCTACGGGCATTACCATGAACTCCTGGAAATCTATGCTATTATCTGCATGTGAACCACCATTTAAAATGTTCATCATTGGGATAGGTAACGTTCTTGCACTAACTCCTCCTATGTATTTATGTAGAGATTGACCTGATGATAAAGCACCTGCTCTTGCAATAGCAAGTGAAACACCTAACATTGCATTCGCACCTAAATTTGATTTATTCTCGGTTCCGTCAAGATTAATCAAATGATGATCAATAGCATTTTGTTCAAAAACTGAAACCCCAGTCAATTCCTTCGCTATTGTTGTATTGACATTTTGTACAGCTTTAAGTACTCCTTTTCCAAGATAGATACCTTTGTCACCATCTCGTAACTCAACTGCTTCATGAATTCCGGTTGAAGCTCCGGATGGAACAGCTGCTCTGCCCATAGCTCCGTTTTGAGTCATTACTTCAACCTCTATGGTAGGATTCCCTCTTGAATCTAATATTTGTCTTGCATGAACTTTAGCTATGTAACTCATATAACTAGTTTTTATTTTGTTTAATTAATTCTATAAAATCATCAAATAAATATCTTGAATCATGAGGCCCAGGAGAGGACTCCGGGTGATATTGTACTGAAAATACAGGTTTATTTTTTAATTTCATTCCAGCAAGAGAATTATCATTCAAGTGAACATGCGTCATTTCAACATCTGGATTCAAACTCAAAGAATTTACATCAACCACAAAGCCATGATTCTGAGATGTAATCTCTCCCTTTGTGGTTAATAAATTCTTAACCGGATGGTTTATTCCCCTGTGTCCATTGTGCATTTTTAAAGTTTTTAAACCATATGAAAGACCCAGTAATTGATGACCTAAACAGATTCCAAAAATAGGAAGACCTGAGTCTACAAAGGTCTTTATAGTCTCGACATTTGAGGACATAGAAGAAGGATCTCCAGGTCCATTACTAAGCATAATTCCATCAGCTCCCCATTCTTTTATCTCATCCAATTGAGTATTCATCGGAAATACTTTCAATTTGCAATTTCTATCTGTTAAACATCGTAGAATATTCTTCTTTGTTCCATAATCCAAAACAGCAACTTTATAAGCAGCATCAGGACTTCCAAGCTCGTATGCTTCTTCAGTTGAAACTCGCGATGACAACTCTAGCCCTTGCATAGATGGTGTTTGCTTCAATAAATTCTTCAATCTATCTAAATCCTCAACTTCTGAAGAAATGATAACATTCATAGCTCCTTTATCACGAATATAACGCACCAAAGCTCTTGTATCAATATCTGAAATAGCAACAATATTATTATTCACAAAATAGTTTTGAAGCGAATCATTTGCCATCGAGCGGCTATAAGTAGAGGCAAACTTTTTACAAATTAAACCGTTAATTTTTACAGCTTCTGACTCAACTTCATCATTACTTACCCCATAATTGCCAATATGAGCAGTGGTACAAACCATAATTTGACCTAAATAAGAGGGATCAGTATAAATTTCTTGGTACCCAGTCATTCCGGTATTAAAACAAATTTCTCCTGTTGCCGTCCCCTTTAACCCAGCAGACTTACCATAGAAAATTGTACCATCCTCTAAAATAATAACTCCTGGTGAAGCATTTAAGTATTTCATAATAAGCTATAAAGTTTAAAAAATTACTCAAAAAAAAAGATAAAACTAACGTTTTATCTTTTTTATATTTTCTATGAAAGCCAATTAGTCATTCTTTGTATTGTCAGACTCTTCAGCATTTTTTGTGCTCGTTTCAGCAGTAGTATCAGCAGCCTTTTTAGCACCACCTCTACGACTTCTCTTTGGCTTAGCAGCTGCTTTTTCAGCACCACCAACATAAAGATCATTGAAATCTACTAATTCCATCATACACATCTCTGCATTATCACCTAAACGATTTCCAGTCTTAATGATACGAGTATATCCTCCAGGTCTGTTTGCGATTTTAGGTGCTACCTCTCTGAATAACTCAGAAACCGCATCTTTACTTCTAAGGTAACTAAATACAGTTCTACGCATGTGAGTTGAATCATCCTTTGACTTTGTAATCAAAGGCTCTACATATCCTCTCAAAGCTTTAGCTTTAGCCAATGTTGTATTAATTCTCTTGTGCTCAATTAAAGAACAAGCCATATTCGAAAGCATTGCTTTTCTATGACCACTTTTTCTACTTAAGTGGTTAACCTTTTTACCGTGTCTCATTTTCCTTAGTCCTTATCTAATTTATACTTCGCTACATTCATACCGAAATGAAGACCCTTCTTTTCAACTAATTCGTCTAGTTCGGTTAATGATTTCTTTCCAAAATTTCTGAATTTCAATAGATCACTCTTATTGAAAGTTACAAGCTCTCCTAAAGTTTCAACATCTGCAGCTTTCAAACAATTTAATGCTCTAACAGAAAGATCCATATCGACTAATTTGTTTTTCAACAACTGTCTCATGTGCAATGAATCTTCATCAAACTCTTCTACCGCTGATTTTTCTTCACTATCAATTGTAATCTTTTCATCAGAAAACAACATAAAGTGTTGAATTAAAATCTTAGCAGATTCTTTTAAAGCTTCTTTTGGGTGAATTGATCCATCGGTTTCGATTGTTAAAACTAACTTCTCGTAATCCGTTTTCTGTTCAACTCTGTAATTCTCTATATTATACTTAACATTTTTAATAGGAGTATAGATTGAGTCTATTGGAATAACACCTACAACTGATTCAGGTAATGCATTCTCTTCAGAAGGAACATATCCTCTACCCTTATTAATAGTAATTTCGATAGTCAACTTAACAGATGTTTCCATGCTGCAAATCACTAAATCAGGATTCAAAACTTGAAAAGCTGATGTAAACTTACCGATATCACCTGCAGAAAAATTCTCTTGATTACTTACTGTAATAACTACTTTCTCGCTATCAGTTCCTTCTATTTGTTGTTTAAAACGAACTTGCTTTAAGTTCAAAATAATTGAAGTAACATCTTCTACTACGCCTTTAATAGTTGCGAACTCGTGATCAACTCCCTCTATTTTTAAAGAAGTTATCGCAAATCCTTCTAAAGAAGAAAGTAAAATTCGGCGAATAGCATTACCAATAGTAATTCCATAACCTGGTTCTAATGGACGAAACTCAAATTGACCTTCGAAATCGTTAGATTCAATCATTATTACCTTGTCAGGTCTTTGAAAATCTAATATTGCCATGTTTATTTTTTCTAGTGAATGAATAGATTATTTAGAGTACAATTCCACGATAAGCTGCTCCTTGATGTTCTCAGGGATCTGCTCTCTTTCTGGAGAAATAATAAACTTCCCTTTCATAGAAGCATTATCCCACTCTAACCAATCAAAATTATTTTTTCTTGATGCCAAAGAAGCCGTAATCGTTTCTAAAGACTTTGACTTTTCTCTTACTTCAATAACATCTCCTGCTTTTACAGTGTATGAAGGAATGTTTACTACATTTCCATTAACAACGATATGTCTATGACCTACTAATTGGCGAGCTGCACTTCTTGTAGGAGCAATTCCAAATCTAAAAACAACGTTATCTAAACGTGCTTCACAAAGCTTCAATAAGTTTTCCCCTGTAATACCTTTCAGTCTGTTTGCCTTTTCAAAGATATTAGCAAATTGTTTTTCAAGGATACCATAAGTATACTTTGCTTTCTGCTTTTCCATTAATTGAATAGAATATTCAGATTGCTTTCCTCTTCTTTTATTAGGACCATGCTGTCCAGGAGGATAATTCTTTTTTTCTAACGCTTTGTCTGCACCAAAAATCGGTTCTCTGAATTTTCTTGCAATTTTAGATTTAGGACCTGTATATCTTGCCATTTCTAATAATTATTTTTCTTGATAAAAATCTAAAGTATAAATTAAACTCGTCTACGTTTCGGAGGACGACATCCATTGTGAGGAACTGGAGTTACATCAATAATTTCTGAAACTTCAATACCTGAATTATGAATTGTTCTGATAGCAGATTCTCTACCTGCACCAGGACCTTTTACATAAACCTTCACTTTTCTTAATCCAGCTTCATGTGCTACTTTAGAACAATCTTGCGCAGCCATCTGTGCTGCATAAGGTGTATTCTTTTTAGAACCCTTAAATCCCATTTTCCCTGACGAAGACCAAGAAATTACTTGTCCTGTAGAATTCGTAAGTGAAATAATTATGTTATTAAAGGTAGCGTGTATGTGCGCCTGCCCTACAGCTTCAACCTTAACTATTCTTTTCTTTTTCGCAGTCGATTTTGCCATCTTCTATACTTTATTTACTATTTAGTAGCTTTCTTTTTGTTTGCAACAGTTTTCTTCTTTCCTTTTCGAGTACGAGCATTATTCTTCGTCTTTTGTCCTCTTAAAGGCAATCCAACTCTGTGTCTAACTCCTCGATAACAGCCAATATCCATTAATCGCTTAATGTTCAATTGAGTTTCTGATCTAAGAGCACCCTCTACTTTAATACCATCTGTGATAATCTTTCTAATTGCAGAAAGTTCATCATCGTTCCAGTCCTGAACTTTAGTATTCCAATCAACTTTAGCTTCAGTTAAAATATTCTGGGCAGTCTTTCTACCAATACCATAAATGTAAGTTAAACCGATTTCACCTCTTTTGTTCTTCGGTAAATCTATACCTGCTATCCTAGCCATATATGCTTAATTTATTTCTTAATTACTATCCTTGTCTTTGTTTGAACTTAGGGTTCTTTTTGTTGATCACGTAAAGTTTTCCCTTTCTTCTAACAATTTTGCATTCCGCACTTCTCTTCTTAATTGATGCTCTTACTTTCATGTTTACCTATTTTTCGGGGCGCAAAGTTATGATTTTTATTTTATTATTTATACCTATAACTAATTCTTCCTTTCGATAAATCATAAGGTGACATTTCAACCTTAACCTTATCTCCCGGCAATAGCTTGATATAGTGCATTCTCATCTTCCCTGAGATATGTGCAATTATTTCATGCCCGTTCTCAAGTTCAACTCGAAACATTGCATTTGACAACGCTTCTACTATCACTCCATCTTGTTCTATTGACTTTTGCTTAGCCATAAATTTATTTCAATTGTTTATTTAATGCTTCTTCAATATATTCATGTGTTGACAAAACTTCGGCTTTCCCTTTTCTCACAACTACATCATGCTCAAAGTGAGCTGATGGTTTGTTATCCGAAGTAATTATTGTCCATCCATCTTTATCCTGACGAACTCCCTTACTTTTTAAGTTAATCATTGGCTCGATTGCAATCACTAAACCTTCCTTCAAAATCATACCTGAACCACGTTTACCGTAATTCGGAACTTCAGGTCCTTCGTGTAACTCTCTTCCTAATCCGTGTCCAACAAGTTCTCTAACTACACCATATCCTCTAGACTCGGCATGAGCTTGAATTGCGTATCCAATATCTCCGATACGATTTCCAGCAATAGCAGCAGCTATACCCAACTCAAGAGATTCCTTTGTCGTTCTAAGGAGATTTTTGATTTCATCACTTACATCTCCAACTTCGAAAGTATAAGCAACGTCACCGTGAAAGCCATTCATAAATACACCACAATCCAAAGAAATGATATCTCCATCTTTTAGTGGCTTATAATTTGGTATACCATGCACAACGGCTTCATTCAAAGAAGCACACAATGTATTAGGAAAACCATTGTAATTTTTAAAACTTGGTACTCCACCATTGTCTCGGATAAATTCTTCTGCAATTTTATCCAGTTCCAATGTAGTTATGCCAGGTTTAACTAAAGGTGCTACCTCGGCCAATGTTTTACCAACAAGTAAAGAACTCTGTCTTATTAATTCAATCTCTTCTTCTGTCTTCAAATAAATCATTCCTAACCCGCCATATTAATGCTAGAACGACCTTTGATTCTACCCGACTTCATCAATCCATCATAATGACGCATCAACAAATGACTTTCTATCTGTTGCAATGTATCTAAGATAACACCCACCATAATCAACAGCGATGTACCACCAAAGAATTGTGCGAATTGAGCATTCACTCCAAAAATTCCCGCAAAAGCTGGTAAAATAGCTACTAATGCTAAAAATATAGATCCTGGCAACGTTATCCTTGATAATACATTATCAAGAAATTCTGCTGTTCTTTTACCAGGTTTTACACCAGGAATAAAGCCTCCATTCTTTTTCATTTCATCTGCCATCTGATTAGGATTTACAGTTACTGCAGTATAGAAGTACGTAAATGCAATAATCATCAACGCGAATATAAAGTTATACCAGAATCCAGTATAATCACTTAAAGCAGCTGCAAAAGAACCAAGTGTTTCAGAATCACCGAAACCTGCTAAAGTTATAGGAATAAACATAATTGCTTGAGCAAAAATGATAGGCATAACACCCGCAGCATTAACCTTTAAAGGTAGATATTGTCTCACACCACCATATTGTTTATTACCAACAATACGTTTTGCATATTGTACAGGCACCCTTCTAGTTCCTTGAACTAATAGAATAGTACCAACAATAATAACAAGTAGTAAAACTAGCTCTACAAGTAATATTACTAAACCTCCATCTTTTAATCTAGAAGCAAATTCAGCAACAAAGGCAAAAGGTAGATTTGCAATAATACCTATCATAATAATCAATGAGATACCGTTACCAATTCCCTTTTCAGTAATTCTTTCTCCCAACCACATGACGAACATTGTACCAGTGATCAAGATGATAACAGTAGTAAACCACCAAAAGAAAGTATCAGGTCTAACCATAGCTCCACCTCCTGTGAATTCAGGAACTTGAGATGCGATGTACCCAGGCGCTTGAAAACCAACTATAGCAATAGTTAAAAAGCGAGTAATTTGGTTAATTGTTCTTCTACCACTTTCTCCTTCTTTTTGTAATTTCTGAAAATAGGGAATGGCAATTCCCAATAATTGAACTACAATTGAAGCACTAATATATGGCATAATTCCTAAAGCAAATATTGATGCTCTTGAAAAAGCACCACCTGCAAATAAGTCTAATAAACCTGCTATACCACTACCTGAACCGCTGTTAGCGATTTGTAGAGCCTCTGAGTCCACACCTGGGAGGACTACATAAGAACCTAATCTATATATCAATAAAAAACCTAGGGTATTCAAAATACGCACCCTAAGGTCTTCAATTTTAAAAATATTTTGTATTGTCTCTAGGAATCGCTTCATTTTGGAATTAAATTAATTCTGCTTTACCACCTTTGGTTTCAATTGCTTCTTTTGCTGTTTTGGAGAATGCATGAGCATGTACTTCTACTGAAGCATCCAATGTTCCTCTACCAAGTATTTTAACTAAACTGTTTTTAGAAGCAAACCCGTTATCGATAAATGCATCAAAATCAATTTTTGTTAACTTTTTTGAATCTACCAGAGTTTGAAGAGTATCTAAGTTGATACCAACAAATTCCTTTCTATTAATATTAGTAAATCCAAACTTTGGAACTCGTCTTTGAAGTGGCATTTGTCCTCCTTCAAAACCAACCTTCTTAGAATAACCTGATCTAGATTTTGCACCTTTATGGCCTCTAGCAGCAGTACGTCCTTTACCAGAACCAATACCTCTACCTATTCTTACTTTAGCACTTTTATTTGAACCTTCTGCAGGTTTTAGATTACTTAAATCCATTCTAAAAATATTTTAAATCTCTTCTACAGAGACAAGGTGTTTAACTTTATTAACCATTCCTAAAACTTGAGGAGTTCCCTCTACTTCTACAGATTGATTGTTTTTTCTTAAACCAAGAGCAATCAACGTTCTTTTTTGTCTCTCAGGTCTACCTATGTAACTTCTTACTTGTGTGATTTTAATCATTCCCATCTCTATCAATATTATCCGTTAAAAACAGTATTCAAATCAACACCTCTATGCTTAGCAACTGTATAAGCGTCACGCATCGTAGCTAGAGCTTCAATAGTAGCTTTAACTACGTTGTGAGGGTTAGAAGAACCTTTTGATTTAGCAAGTACATCAGTAACACCTACACTCTCTAAAACTGCACGCATTGCACCACCGGCAATTACCCCTGTACCATGAGCAGCAGGCTTCAAAAATATCTGAGCACCACTATACTTTCCGTATTGTTCATGAGGAACAGTACCGTTTACAATTGGAACCTTAATTAAGTTCTTCTTTGCATCGTCGATACCTTTAGCGATTGCTTCAGTAACTTCATTAGCTTTTCCTAATCCGTGACCTACAACTCCATTTTCGTTTCCTACCACAACTATTGCAGAGAAACTAAAATGTCTACCTCCTTTAGTTACTTTAGTAACTCTTTGAATTCCTACAAGCTTATCTTTTAATTCGATTTCGCTTGACTTTACTCTTTTTATATTCGCGTTTGCCATAATCTAATCCTATTTGCTAATTAAAAGTTTAAGCCACCTTCACGTGCACCTTCTGCCAATGACTTAATTCTACCGTGGTATAAATAACCATTTCTATCAAAACTTACCGTTTCGATTCCGGCAGCCTTTGCTTTTGCAGCAGCAGCTTTACCTACTAAAGCTGCTTTTTCTACTTTATTAGCTTTCGACTTTGCTATTTCAGCTTCAGATGAAGAGGCAGTCAACAATGTAGTTCCAGTTGCATCGTCAATAAGTTGAACGTAAATTTCCTTATTACTTCTGAATACAGACATTCTTGGTCTATCAGAAGATCCTTTAACGACCTTTCTAACTCTTCTCTTAATTCGAATTCTTCTATCTTTCTTTGATAAAGCCATGATTTAATATTATTTAGAGGCTGATTTACCAGCTTTTCTTCTTAATTGTTCTCCTTTAAACTTAATTCCTTTTCCTTTATAAGGTTCAGGCTTTCTAAGTGATCTAATTTTTGCTGCTACTTGACCGATCAATTGTTTATCGTACGATTCCAAAGTAACAGTAGGGTTTTGACCTCTTTCACTTGCTGTAGTAACTGAAACCTCTTCTGGAATTTCAAACACAATATTGTGAGAAAAACCAAGAGATAACTCCAATCTTTGTCCTGTATTTGCGGCTCTGTAACCAACACCTACTAACTCTTGAACTGTTTTATAACCTTCCGATACACCAACAATCATATTGTTAATCAAAGATCGATATAAACCATGCATCGCTTTATGAGGCTTCTGCTCAGTTTGTCTAATCAATTCAACGTGACCTTCTTTCACTTCTACAGTGATAGCGGTATCAACTTGCTGAGTTAAAACACCTTTTGGTCCCTTTACAGTAACTAAATTCTTATCAGAAACTGTAACTTCAACACCTTTTGCTATTTTAACCGGAGCTTTTCCTATTCGTGACATAACTTAACTTATTTCAATTCTTAGTAAACGTAACATAAAACTTCACCACCAACTTTCAAATTATTAGCTTCTTTATCGGTCATTACACCTTTAGAAGTTGAAAGAATAGCTACACCTAAACCATTAATTACACGTGGTAAATTATCTGATTGAGCATATTTACGAAGACCTGGCTTACTAACTCTTGTTAAATTTCTAATTGCTGATTCTTTAGAAACAGGGTGGTATTTCAAAGCAATTTTAATGTTCCCCTGAGTATTTACACCTTCTTCAAATTTATAATTCAAAATATAACCTTTTGAATGAAGAATCTTTGTAATCTCTTTTTTCAAATTAGAAGCAGGTATGTCTACTACCCTATGTTTAGCAGCTACTGCATTTCTAACTCTTGTTAAATAATCTGATATTGGATCTGTCATTTTTAAACTATTACAATATTACCAACTAGCTTTTGTTACTCCCGGTATTAAACCATAAGAAGCCATCTCTCTAAATTTTACCCTTGAAATACCAAATTGACGCATATATCCTTTTGGTCTTCCTGTTAATTTACATCTATTGTGTAATCTAACTGCTGAAGAATTTTTAGGTAATTTCTGTAATGCTTCCCAATCACCTGCCTCTTTTAAGGCAGCTCTTTTATCGGCATATTTTTCAACCAGTCTTTGTCTTTTACGCTCTCTGGCTTTCATTGATTCCTTTGCCATAACTATGCTTCTTTATTAGTTTTCATAAATGGTAAACCAAACTCTTTCAATAAAGCTTTTGCTTCATCATTTGTTTCAGCAGTAGTAACAAAAGTAATGTCCATACCACTAATATTATTTACTTTATCAATATTGATCTCTGGGAAAATAATTTGCTCTTTAATACCAAGAGTATAATTACCTTTTCCATCAAAACCTTTATTACTGATTCCTTTAAAATCTCTTGTTCTAGGTAAAGAAACTGAAATTAGACGGTCTAAGAATTCGTACATTCTTTCTCCTCTTAAAGTTACTTTAACACCAACAGGCATTCCCTTTCTTAATTTAAAGTTAGAGATATCTTTCTTGGAATAGGTAGCAATTGCTTTCTGACCAGTAATCATTGAAATCTCGTTAACTGCCGAATCAATTAATTTCTTATCCGATACAGCTTTACCAACACCTTGGTTGATACAAATCTTAGTTAATTTAGGAATTTGCATTACACTTTTGTAATCAAATTGCTTCATCAAAGAATCCTTAATCGTTTCTTTGTACTGCTCTTTAAGTCTTGGTGAATAGTTCATTACTTAATTACCTCCCCTGATTTTTTGTTAAATCTTACTGTTTTTCCATCTTCTACTTTTCTACCAGTCTTAGCAGCGACTCCTTTAGAATCAACAACCATTAGGTTAGAAATATGAATAGGAGCATCTTGCTCAACGATACCACCTTGTGGGTTTGCAGCATTAGGCTTAGTATGTTTACTAACCTTTTTAATTTCATCGCCTTCCACTAAAGCTCTTTTGGTGTCAGGATAAACCTTAATAACTGTACCCATCTTATTTTTAGATTCTCCAGCTAAAACTTTTACTTTATCCCCTTTCTTTATATGTAACTTAGACATAGTCTTATTAGATTTCAATTTATTTATAATACCTCAGGTGCTAAAGAAACAATTTTCATAAATTGTCTATCTCTTAATTCACGTGCAACAGGTCCAAATATACGAGTACCTCTCATTTCACCTGCAGCATTAAGAAGAACTACAGCATTGTTATCAAATCTGATATAAGAACCATCAGGTCTTCTTATTTCCTTTCTAGTTCTAACCACTACTGCTTTAGAAACTGCACCTTTTTTAATATTACCAGAAGGGATCGCACTTTTTACAGAAACAACTATCTTATCTCCAATTCTAGCATATCTTTTTCCAGTACCACCTAAAACGCGAATACATAAAACCTCTTTCGCACCGCTATTATCTGCAACAGATAATCTTGACTCTTGCTGTATCATATTACTTAACTCTTTCTATGATTTCTACTAATCTCCAGTTCTTACTCTTACTTAAAGGACGAGTTTCCATGATCTTTACAGTATCACCAATATTACACTCATTCTTCTCATCATGAGCCATAAACTTGGAAGTTTTCTTAATAAACTTACCGTAAATTGGGTGCTTTACTTTACTTTCTACAGCAATCGTAATAGACTTCTCCATCTTATTACTAAGAACAACACCTATTCTTTCTTTTCTTAAATTTCTCTTTTCCATCGAAGTAATTTTCTTATTTAGCTACTTGAAGCTCTCTCTTCCTAATTTCAGTTTTTAGTCTAGCAATAGTTTTTCTAGCAACTGTTATTTGTTTTGGATTTTCCAAAGGAGAAACTGCATGACTCATCTTTATTTTTTCGATAAGTGTTACATTTTCTGCGAGCTGCTCTTGTAGATCATCTGTAGAAAGATTTTTTATATCTGCTTGTTTCATTTGTATCCTGTTTTAGATTATGCTTTATAATCTCTTCTAACAATAAATTTAGTCTTAACCGGTAGCTTTTGTGCTGCTAACCTCATTGCTTCTTTTGCAACCTCTAAAGGCACACCATCCGCTTCGAACAAAATACGGCCAGGCTTAATTGTCGCTACCCATAACTCAGGTGCTCCTTTACCTTTACCCATCCTTACTTCTGCAGGCTTCTTTGTAACTGGCTTATCTGGAAAAATACGAATCCAAATTTGACCTTCTCTCTTCATGTATCTTGTTACTGCAATACGAGCAGCCTCAATTTGTCTAGCAGTAATCCATGCAGCATCCATAGTTTTGATGGCAAAACTTCCAAAAGCAATCTCCGAACCTCTTCCGGCATTACCTTTCATTCTACCCTTCTGCATTTTTCTAAACTTCGTTCTCTTCGGTTGTAACATCTCTTTCTACTTTATTCTATCGTTACTTAAATCTTCGAAATATTATTTTCTTTTCTTTCCTCTAAATCTATTTCCAGCATCAGCTCTACCTTGACCACCTTTTGTTGGTTTGTTAGAACCTATGTTTGGTGATAAATCTCTCTTCCCGTATACTTCGCCTTTACAAATCCAAACTTTCACACCTATTCTACCATAAGTAGTATGTGCTTCCGCTAAAGCATAATCTATATCTGCTCTAAATGTGTGTAAAGGGGTTCTACCTTCTTTATAAGACTCTGTACGTGCCATCTCAGCACCACCTAATCTACCCGCAGTAGAAATCTTAATTCCTTCAGCACCCATTCTAATTGAAGAGGCTACAGCCATCTTAGAAGCTCTTCTAAAAGAAATTCTTCCTTCGATTTGTCGAGCTACACTATCAGCAACTAATTGTGCATCTAATTCAGGACGTTTAATTTCAAATATATTTATTTGAACATCCTTTTTTGTCAACTTTTTTAACTCTTCACGAAGTTTATCAACCTCTTTACCACCTTTACCGATGATAATACCTGGACGAGAAGTGTTAATAGTAACAGTGATTAACTTCAACGTTCTTTCAATAATAATTTTTGAAATACTAGCTTTTGCTAAACGCGCCATCAAATATTTTCTAATTTGATCGTCTTCTGCTAACTTATCGCCGTAATTTCTACCGCCATACCAATTTGAATCCCATCCTTTGATGATTCCTAATCGATTGGCTATTGGATTTACTTTCTGTCCCATTATATACTGATATTCTTCGTAAACAATTATTATTTCACACTATCAACAATGATAGTAACGTGGTTAGATCTTTTTCTAATTCTATGTCCTCTTCCTTGCGGAGCAGGTCTCAAACGCTTGAGCATACGAGCGCTATCAACTTTCACCATACTTACAACAAGTTTGTGGTCTTCTGGTCTCTCACCCTCATTCTTAGCTTCCCAGTTGGCAATAGCTGAACGAAGTAATTTCTCCATTTTCCCTGCTGCATCCTTAGAACTAAACTGTAACATATATAAAGCTTTAGTCACTTCCTCGCCTCTGATCATATCAGCTACTAACCTCATTTTACGTGGTGAAGTAGGGCAATTCTTTAAACTAGCAAAACTTACCGTTTTGTTCGCTTCTTTTCTCTCGTTTGCTCGTAATCTTTTTCTAGCACCCATAGTTCAATTTTTTACTTTCTTCCTTTATCCTTTTTATTACCACCATGGCCTCTGTAAGTTCTTGTTGGAGCAAATTCTCCTAACTTATGACCTACCATATTCTCTGTAACATAAACAGGAATAAATTTATTACCATTGTGCACTGCTATTGTTAATCCTACAAAATCAGGAGTAATTAAAGAGGCTCGTGACCAAGTTTTAATAACATTTTTCTTTCCTGAACTCTGTGCTTCTTCAACTCTTAGAGCTAATTTATAATGCACAAATGGTGGTTTCTTTAATGAACGACTCATACTCTAGCTGTTATTATTTCTTTCTTCTCTCAATTATATACTTACTTGATTGCTTCTTAGGAGCTCTAGTTTTGTATCCCTTAGATGGCAAACCTTTTCTAGATCTAGGATGTCCTCCTGAAGAACGACCTTCTCCACCACCCATTGGGTGATCTACAGGGTTCATAACAACCCCTCTTACTCTAGGACGTCTACCCAACCATCTTGATTTTCCAGCCTTACCTGAACGCTCTAACATATGGTCAGAGTTTGAAACAGCTCCAATAGTTGCCATACAAGTAGTCAAAATCATCCTGGTTTCACCAGAAGGCAATTTAATAACAACATACTTCTCTTCTCTTGCCACCAATTGAGCATAAGAACCAGCACTTCTTGCCATCTTACCACCTTGCCCAGGTCTTAATTCTATATTATGAATAATTGTACCTAAAGGAATTTCTGAAAGTAACATTGCATTACCAACTTCAGGCTCAACACCCGGACCAGACATTACTGTTTGGTCAACTGCAATACCATTAGGAGCAACAATGTATCTCTTTTCACCATCAGCATACACTAACAATGCGATTCTTGCAGACCTATTCGGATCATACTCAACTGAAGCTACTCTAGCTGGAATGTTATGCTTATCTCTTTTGAAATCTATTACTCTATACTTTCGTTTGTGACCACCACCGATATAACGCATAGTCATTTTACCAGTGTTATTTCTACCACCTGATTTAGACTTAGTAGCAATCAAACTCTTCTCTGGAGTTGACGTTGTAATCTCTTCAAAAGTCGAAGCGTATTTAAATCTTTGCCCCGGTGTAGTTGGTCTTAACTTCTTTACTGCCATCTTTACTTTCTATTAAATATTACTGTAAAAATCAATTGTTTCTCCTTCTTCAAGAGTTACAATAGCTTTCTTAGTACTATTAGTTCTTCCTTCTACCCATCCTGTTCGGGTATATCTTGTCTTTTTCTTACCGAAAATATTCATGGTGTTTACATCTTTCACTGCAACACCATATGCTTTCTCAACAGCCTCTTTGATTTGAATCTTATTTGCTGCTTTATCAACAATAAATCCATATCTACCTAGACTTTCTGTTAGGTTAGTCATTTTTTCGGTAATTACCGGCTTTTGTATAATACTCATGGCTATTTAGCTTAATAATGTTTGAATTGACTCTAAAGACCCTTCACTTAGCAAAATATTTGACGCATTCATCAAATCGTATGTGCTTAAACCTGAAGCAGTTACTACTTTAGTGTTTTTCAAATTTCGGGACGACAAATATATGTTTTTATTTAAATCTGAAAGCACAATTAATGATTTTTTATCATTTACTTTCAAATTTTCTAGTATCGACTTGAATTCCTTAGTCTTAGGAGCATCAAAAGTGAAGTCCTCGATAATTGACAATCCACCATTCTTTGCTTTATAAGATAGTGCCGATTTTCTAGCTAATGCTTTTAATTTTTTATTCAATTTAAAGCTATAGTTTCTTGGTCTTGGACCAAAGATAGTACCACCGCCTTTAAAAACAGGAGATTTAATGCTACCAGCTCTAGCGGTACCTGTACCCTTCTGCTTCTTAATTTTCTTAGTACTTCCAGTAACTTCAGCTCTTTCTTTAGCCTTACTTGTACCTTGTCTTTGATTTGCTAGATATTGTTTTACATCTAGGTAAATCGCATGATCATTAGGTTCAATACCGAAGATACTATCCGAAAGATTTACCTTCTTTTTGGTATCGCTACCCTTGATGTTCTTTACAGTTAATTCCATATCGTGATTCCTCCGGATATTTTACTTGTTAATAGTTACGATTGATCCTTTTGCACCTGGCACAGAACCTTTCAACACAATTAGGTTTTTCTCAGGATAAACTTTTACAACCTCTAAATTCTCAGTTGTAACTCTAACTCCACCCATTTGACCTGCCATTCTCATACCCTTCATTACTCTTGATGGAGTAGAAGCAGCACCAATAGAACCAGGAGCTCTTAACCTGTTGTGCTGTCCGTGAGTTTGACCACCAACACCAGCAAAACCATGCCTTTTAACAACCCCTTGGAAACCTTTTCCTTTAGAAGTCCCAGTTACATCTACCCATTCGCCTTCTGCGAATAAAGAAACATCAACTGAATCTCCAACTTTTTTATCTTCAAAACCTTTAAACTCGATAGTCTTGATTTTTGGAGTTGTACCTGCTTTTTTGAAATGACCTTTCATTGCAGCAGAAGTACGCTTCTCCTTTCTTTCTCCGTAACCTAATTGGATAGCTTCATAGCCATCAACTTCGGATGTCTTTACTTGTGTTACGACACAAGGACCTGCTTCTATAACTGTGCATGGGATATTCTTCCCCTCGGCACTAAAAACGCTGGTCATACCTATTTTTTTACCTATTATACCTGGCATCCTATTGATTATAAATTATTACTAATTATACTTTAATCTCAACATCAACTCCACTTGGCAATTCAAGTTTCATCAATGCATCTACTGTTTTAGAAGTAGAACTATAAATATCTAACAAACGCTTGTAAGAACTCAATTGAAACTGCTCTCTTGCCTTTTTACTAACGTGAGGAGACTTCAATACTGTGTAAATTCTTTTGTGAGTAGGTAATGGAATTGGACCACTAACTACTGCGCCTGTTGACTTAACAGTCTTAACAATTTTTTCTGCTGATTTATCAACTAAGTTGAAATCGTAAGACTTTAATTTTATACGAATTTTTTGATTCATTCTATTTATCTTAAATATTAAGCTTCTACTTTTCCGTGAGCCTTGTCTATAACTACTTTAGCAAGGTTTTGTGGCAACTGATCATAGTGTGAGAACTCCATAGAAGAAGTCGCTCTACCTGAAGACATCGTTCTTAATGAGGTTACATATCCAAACATTTCTGACAATGGCACCTTAGCTTTAATTACTTTAGCTCCATTTCTATCATCCATACCATCTACTTGCCCTCTTCTTCTATTCAGGTCACCAACAATATCACCCATATACTCTTCTGGAGTTACAGCTTCCATCTTCATAATTGGCTCCAGAATTACGGGATTAGCTTTTGGCATTGCAGCTCTATAAGCCATCTTAGCTGCCAATTCAAATGATAATTGATCAGAATCCACAGGGTGGAAAGATCCGTCGTGTAAAGTAACCTTTAAACTATCAACAGGATATCCTGCAAGCACACCGTTCTTCATTGCTTCTTTAAAGCCTTTCTCAACAGAAGGAATAAATTCTTTTGGAACGTTACCACCTTTTACTTCGTTTACAAACTCCAACCCTTCTTTTTCTACATCAGCAACTGCTTCTATTGTCACTTGTATGTCTGCAAACTTACCTCGTCCACCAGATTGTTTCTTATAAACTTCTCTGTGTTGAACAGCTCCTGTGATAGTCTCTTTATAATTTACTTGTGGTGCGCCTTGATTACACTCCACTTTAAATTCTCTTTTTAATCGATCTAAGATAATATCCAAGTGAAGCTCACCCATTCCGCTTAATACAGTCTGACCAGAATCTTCATCTGTGTGAATAGTCAAAGTTGGATCTTCCTCAGATAATTTAGCTAAAGCCATACCCAATTTATCAACATCCGCCTGAGTTTTTGGCTCAATAGCAATACCGATTACTGGATCCGGGAAATCCATAGATTCTAAGACAATTGGATGTGCTTCATTACAAAGTGTATCTCCCGTTTTAATATCTTTAAATCCAACTAATGCAGCAATATCTCCCGCTTGTAATCTCTCAATTTGATTTTGCTTGTTCGCATGCATTTGAAAGATTCTTGAAATACGCTCTTTCTTACCAGTTCTAGAATTTAAAATATAAGAACCCGCCTCAAGAACTCCAGAATATGCTCTAGTAAAGCACAAACGCCCTACGAAAGGATCTGTTGCAATTTTAAATGCTAATGCTGCGAAAGGTTCATCTATACTTGGCTTTCTGCTTGCTGGTTGATCAGTATTTGGATTCACACCATCAATAGCCTCAACATCCATAGGTGAAGGCAATAATTCCATCACATAATTCAGCATTGTTTGAACACCCTTATTCTTAAAAGATGAACCACATAACATTGGTACAATCTTCATAGAAATAGTAGCCTCTCTTAATGCTTTTAAGATCTCATCCTCTGAAATAGAATTTGGATCTTCAAAATATTTCTCCATTAACGTGTCGTCAAATTCAGCAATTGCCTCCAATAATAATTCACGGTAATGCGTAGCTTCTTCAATCATATCTTCTGGAACGTCGATTGTCTCATAGGTCATCCCCATATCCTCTTCATTCCAAATAATACCTCTCATGTTTAATAAGTCAACAACTCCTCTAAAGTTCTCTTCAGAACCAATAGGCAATTGCAAAGGAACAGCAGTACTACCCAACATCTCCTTAACCTGCTTACAAACTTTCAAAAACTCAGCACCCTGACGGTCCATTTTGTTTACGAAACCTAAACGGGCTACATTGTAGTTATTTGCTAACCTCCAGTTAGTCTCAGATTGTGGTTCAACACCATCAACCGCACTAAATAAGAATACTAAACCATCTAATACACGCAAAGATCTGTTCACTTCAACAGTAAAGTCAACGTGTCCTGGAGTGTCAATAATATTAATATGGTATTGGTGATCTTTATAAGGCCAAAACACAGTAGTTGCAGCAGAAGTAATTGTGATACCTCTTTCTTGCTCTTGCTCCATCCAGTCCATAGTAGCTCCACCATCGTGAACCTCACCAATTTTGTGACTTACTCCTGAATAATATAAAATACGCTCAGTGGTAGTTGTCTTTCCAGCATCAATATGTGCTGCGATACCAATATTTCTGGTGTATTTAAGATCTCTTTTTGCCATTGTATTATTTTCTTCTTGTGTAATATTAGAATCTAAAATGAGAGAACGCCTTATTTGCTTCTGCCATTCTGTGAGTATCTTCTTTCTTCTTGTGAGAAGCGCCTTCTTCTTTAAAAGCAGCGATAATTTCTCCAGCTAATTTATCAGCCATTGTTTTCTCGTTTCTTTTTCTCGCATATCCAATCATTGCCTTTACAGCCATTGACGTTTTTCTTTCGTCACGGATTTGCTGAGGAATTTGAAACGTCGCTCCCCCTACTCTTCTACTTCTAACCTCTACTTGTGGAGTTACATTCTCAACCGCTTTTTTCCACACTTCTAACGCATTCTCATCTTTCAATCTCTCTTGAACAATATCAATCGCAGAATAAAATATTTGATACGCTATACTTTTCTTACCATCCAACATCATGTTGTTAACAAATCTTGTAACATCAACGTTATTAAATCTTGGATCTGGAAGAATTGGTCTACTTTTAGCTCTAGTCTTTCTCATGGTTTCTTACCTTAATACTTTTAAAGTCTTTTATCTTATTTTTTTGGTCTTTTAGCACCGTACTTAGATCTTCTTTGAGTACGTCCAGCAACACCAGCAGTATCTAAAGCCCCTCTTACGATGTGATAACGAACCCCAGGCAAATCCTTTACTCTACCACCTCTCACTAACACTATAGAGTGCTCTTGCAGGTTGTGTCCCTCTCCAGGAATGTAAGCATTCACTTCTTTTTGGTTGGTTAATCTTACCCTTGCTACTTTTCTCATCGCTGAGTTAGGCTTCTTAGGTGTTGTAGTATATACTCTTACACAAACTCCTCTTCTTTGAGGACAAGAATCTAAAGCAGCAGATTTACTTTTCTTTTCAAGCTTTACTCTACCTTTTCTTACAAGTTGTTGAATCGTTGGCATACGTTATTATTTATATATAAATGCACAAATTATCCCAAATTTTTGGGGACGCAAATGTACAAGATTTTTTATTTAAAGCAATGATGCAATTAATTTTTTTTAAATATTTTATGTAGTTTTTTTCTACACCGTTATTTAAAGCGCAAAATTCCACATTTTTTGATTCATTTCAAGACGAAAAAAAATCAAAATATCTCTTCTTAGAATTAAATCTTATCAATCGACCCTAAAAAATTGACTGATTCCCTAATTTTGTACTCATGGATTATTTAGCAGGATTAAACGAAGCTCAGAAAGCTGCGGTTATAAATACAGAAGGCCCTACTATGGTAATAGCAGGTGCAGGGTCAGGAAAAACTAGGGTGCTTACATTTCGTATTGCCCATATGTTGCAAAAAGGTGTTGACCCCTTTAATATTCTTTCTTTAACCTTTACCAATAAGGCTGCTAAAGAAATGAAGGAAAGAATTTCAAAAATTGTGGGAGGAAATGAGGCTAGGAATCTATGGATGGGAACTTTCCACTCTATTTTCGCTCGTATACTCAGAAGCGAAGCTGAAAAATTACATTACCCCTCTAATTTCACCATATACGATTCTGCAGACTCTAAAAGCCTTATTAAAGATATTCTAAAGCAATTAGGACTCGATGACAAATCGTATAAACCTTCTCTAGTTTTAAACCGTATTTCTTCTGCTAAGAACAATTTAATTTCAGCACAAGCCTACCTAAACAATGTAACCATACAATCTGAAGATCGCCAAATGGGGAAACCTAAAATTGGTGAAGTTTATAAACTATATGAGCAACGCTGCTTCAGAGCAGGTGCAATGGATTTTGATGATTTATTATTCAAAACCAATATTCTATTGCGGGATTTTCCAGAGGTATTGCATAAATACCAGCACAGATTCAAGTATATTTTAGTAGATGAGTATCAAGACACCAACTATTCACAATACTTAATAGTTAAAAAACTCGCAGCAGTCAACGAAAATATTTGTGTTGTTGGTGATGATGCTCAAAGTATATATGCATTTAGAGGAGCGAATATTCAAAACATTTTAAATTTTGAGAAGGATTACCCAGATTTAAAAACCTTCAAATTAGAACAAAACTATCGATCGACTAAAAACATCGTTAACGCTGCAAATTCAGCCATAAAAAACAACAAAGAACAACTGGATAAAGAGGTTTGGACAGCCAATGATGAAGGGACTAAAATCAGGGTTAGTCATACCCTTACCGATAATGAAGAAGGGCGGATGGTAGCTAATTCCATATTTGAGACTAAATTAAACAATCAAGCTAGGAATGAAGATTTTGCCATACTGTATCGAACGAATGCTCAATCTCGTTCTATGGAGGAGGGATTAAGAAAGCAGGACATTCCTTACAAAATATATGGTGGTTTATCTTTTTATCAGAGAAAAGAAATTAAAGATCTTTTAGCCTATTGTAGACTAGTCATTAATCCTTCCGACGAAGAGGCGATAAAAAGAGTAATTAACTACCCTACAAGAGGAATAGGTAAGACGACAATTGATAGAATCCTATTTGCTGCCTCTGAACAAGACACTAGTCTATGGAATATAATTAAGCAAATTAAAACCACTAATGTAGGTGTCAGTGCGGCCGTTCAAAATAAAGTAATGGATTTCGCTGTAATGATTAACAACTTTTCTAAAATGGTAGATAAGTTAAGCGCATATGATTTAGCTAGTAATATTGCACAGTCAACCGGAATTCTAAAAGAACATTTTTCGGATAAAACTCCGGAAGGTATAGCTAGGTATGATAACGTTCAAGAATTGTTAAATGGAATCAAAGAATTTTGTGAAGATAAACCAGAAGGAGACACTTCACTAAGGACTTTGGATTTGTATATGCAAGACATTGCACTACTTACTGACATCGACAATGAAAATGAAGATGATAGAGATAAAGTAAGTTTAATGACCATACATGCGGCAAAAGGTCTAGAATTTCCTTATGTATACCTAGTCGGTTTAGAGGAAAATCTCTTCCCATCTCAGATGTCGCTAAACTCTCGATCTGATCTTGAAGAAGAAAGAAGATTGTTTTACGTTGCCATTACTCGTGCTGAAAAGCAAGTGAATATAAGTTATGCATCTTCGAGGTATAAATGGGGCAATTTAATCAGTTGTGAACCGAGTCGATTCATCGAGGAAATTGACGAAAAGTATTTGGAGTATGACATGCCTCCTCCAAGAGTAGGTAAATCTAGCACAGGATTTGGAAGAACTACTGAGATTGAAAATAGACCAACACCTCAAGCTGGAAAAAAGACGATGATCTACACTAAGAAAAAACAAGACCCTAGACCATCTGCAACGATAATTCCTCCAAGAAAGAAGATGGTAAAAGTCACTGATAACATTCCAGATGATCCATCATTTACGACACTTGCAAATAATATTGAAATAGGATTTCGAGTTCAACATTTGCGATTTGGAAAAGGTGAAATCACTGCATTAGAGGGAACTCCTCCCAATGTTAAAGCGACCATCCTTTTTGATCAAATTGGTGAAAAACAACTATTATTAAAGTTTGCGAAACTTAAGATTATTAAATAACTCAGATATTGTAGTTTCAACTGAAATCATTATTATTACTTTTGAAGCTGATTTTGAAAAATAAAGAATGAATTATAACACATCAAGACCACACTTAATTATCCCAGAATATGGACGCCATATTCAAAAAATGATTGATTATGCAGTTGGTATAGAAGAAGAAAGTGAAAGAGAGAAAGTAGCTCATGCTATAATAAACGTAATGGGAACATTGAATCCACACCTTAGAGATGTTCCAGATTTTGCACACAAATTATGGGATCACCTGTTCATCATGTCTGATTTCAGATTAAAAGTTACTTCTCCATACCCGCTGCCCGCTGTTGAGGAGCTAATTGAGAAACCAAAGCACATGCCCTACCCTCAAAATGATATCCGTTTTAAGCATTATGGCAAAGGAGTTGAAAAGTTAATCAGTGCTGCGATTGAAATGGAGGAAGGAGAAGAAAAGACCGCGCTAACTGTATCAATAGCAAACTTGATGAAGAAGTTTTATTTAAGTTGGAACCGAGACTCTGTTGACGATAAAGTAATCTTGAACGATTTAAATAGACTTTCTAAATCCAAATTAACTTTACCTGAAGGGACAGAATTGGAGTCCACGCAAACCATCATTCAAAAAGCAGGACTAAATGCTCCTAAACAGAACTTTTCAAAGAAAGGAAAGAAACGTTCAAAGTCGAATAATAACAACTACAAAAAGAAAAAATATTAATACATCTAGCACATGGGCACTTTTGAAATAGAAGGAGGTAAACGACTAAAAGGAGAATTAATTCCGCAAGGAGCAAAAAATGAAGCATTGCAAGTTTTATGCGCAGTATTACTAACTCCTGAAAAAGTAATCATTCGAAAAGTGCCTAATATTGTTGATGTTAATAAGCTTATAGATTTACTTCAAGATCTTGGAGTAAAAGTTGAGAAATTGGGTCATGAAGACTATTCATTTCAAGCAGACGATATTGACATTGAATACTTAAATAGTCAAACTTTCAAGAAAAAAGGAGCTAGTTTAAGAGGCTCTGTAATGATATTAGGACCTCTTTTAGCTCGATTTGGTAAAGGTTATATTCCTAAACCAGGTGGAGATAAAATTGGTAGAAGAAGATTAGATACTCACTTTTTAGGATTTGAAAAGTTGGGCGCTGAATTCGTTTACAATGAAAAGAGTAAGTTCTACAAAGTAAACGCTAAGAATCTTCAGGGTACTTATATGCTTCTGGATGAAGCCTCTGTTACTGGAACTGCGAATATTATTATGGCAGCCGTAATGGCAAACGGAGAAACAGAAATTTATAACGCTGCCTGTGAACCATATATTCAACAATTATGTAAAATGTTGAATAAAATGGGAGCAAAAATTCAAGGAGTTGGTTCCAATCTATTAAAGATTACAGGAGTAAAGAACCTTGGTGGATGTGATCACAAAATTTTACCGGATATGATTGAGATTGGTAGTTTCATTGGATTAGCCGCAATGACTCAATCGGAAATTACGATAAAAGATGTTTCTTATCCTGATTTAGGAAGAATTCCTTCCGTATTCAGAAGTTTAGGTATAAAAATCGAGTTGAGAGGCGATGATTTATTCATACCTGCTCAAAAAAGCTATGAAGTTCAGCCATTTATAGATGGATCAATTTTAACCATTGCAGATGCACCATGGCCCGGATTCACTCCAGATCTTTTAAGTATTATCTTAGTAGTTGCTACTCAAGCTAAAGGATCTGTTTTAGTTCATCAGAAAATGTTTGAGAGTCGACTTTTCTTCGTGGATAAACTAATTGATATGGGCGCTCAAATTATATTGTGCGATCCTCACAGAGCTACAGTGATTGGCATGGACAGAAAGACACCTTTGCGTGGTATTCAAATGACATCACCTGACATTCGTGCAGGAGTTTCTTTATTAATTGCTGCCATGTCTGCTAAAGGAAAGAGTACCATTCACAATATTGAACAAATTGATAGAGGTTACCAAAATATTGATGAGCGATTAAACGCATTAGGTGCTAGTATTAAAAGAATTAATTAAAAATTAAAAGTCATGAAAAAGTTTTGGACAGTTTTTACTATTGTATGTTTCTCCGGTTTTATTTACAGCTTTATGCCGCAACCTGAGCCCACTTTTGAAGGCGAAAATGTCGGTTTAAAAATTGGGAATATTGCTCCCAATATCTCTTTAAATGATCCCAATGGGAAAACGATAGAATTAAAAGATTTAAGAGGGCAATTAGTATTAATTGACTTCTGGGCAAGCTGGTGCAGACCATGCAGAATGGAGAACCCAAACGTAGTGGCCAACTACAAAAAATTCAAAGACACTAAATTCAAGAATGGAAAAGGTTTTACGGTCTATAGCGTTTCTCTAGACCGTGCAAAAGCGGCATGGCAAAATGCTATTATGCAAGATGGGTTGATGTGGTCAAATCATGTGAGCGATTTAAAATACTGGCAATCAGAAGCTGCCACTCTATATGGAATTAGATCTATTCCTGCAGCTTATTTGATTGATGGGGATGGAATTATTATTGGTAAAGGACAATCATTAAGAGGTCAAGGCTTGTCCACCACCTTGAATTCCTTTGTAAAATAAAAAACTAACACAGTAAAAATAAAAGACAGGTAGTTATATCTGTCTTTTTTGTATTTAAACATTTCGTAAACTGTCAATTTGACACAATATTATGTTTGGCAAAAGAATTGACAAAGGGTGGAAACGAATTATAGATAGACTTAAGATGAAAGCAGAGGAAAATACCCAAGAAGAAGACGTATTGAAAAATGAATCGGCAGCGTCCGAAAATAGCACTGAGGAAGTAAAAGAAGAGGCCCCACAACTAACTCCGTTAGAAGAAATGGAGATTCAAGTTAAGGAGTTAAATGACAAATACCTCCGATTGTATTCTGAATTCGATAATTATAGAAAACGAACTCAAAAAGAGCGTTTAGAAATGATTCAGACTGCGGGAGAAGATGTTATAAAAATGATGCTTCCCATAATAGATGACTTTGAAAGAGCACAAAAATCAATGGATGAAAAAGCAGACTTTCAAATGTTAAAAGATGGGGTTGACTTGATTTACAACAAGCTTTTAAATAGCTTAGCTACTAAGGGATTAACTCCAATGTCTAGTTCTATTGGAGAAAAATTCGATAGTGATATTCAAGAAGCAATTACTCAAGTTCCCGCACCAAGTGAAGATTTAAAAGGTAAGGTGATTGATGAAGTTGAAAAAGGTTATATGCTCAAAGAAAAGGTGATTCGTTTTGCGAAAGTAGTTGTAGGGCAATAATTCTTAAAAAATTAAGATGGCAAAGAGAGATTATTACGAAGTTTTAGGTGTTTCTAAAAGCGCCTCTGAAAGTGAGATAAAAAAGGCATACCGTAAACTTGCTTTAAAATATCATCCAGATAAAAATCCAGATGATAAAGCAGCAGAAGAAAAGTTTAAAGAGGCTGCTGAAGCATATGAAGTGCTTAGTAACCCTGAAAAGAAGCAGCGATACGATCAGTTTGGTCATGCTGGAACGCAAGGTGCCGGTGGTTTCGGTGGCGGTGGCATGAACATGGATGACATATTTTCACAATTTGGTGACATTTTTGGCGGAGCCTTTGGAGGCGGTGGCGGATTTGGCGGCTTCGGTGGAGGTGGCGGAAGACGTCAACGTGTAAACCGAGGAAGCAATTTACGGGTGAAAGTTACATTGTCATTGGAAGACGTAGTGAATGGTGTAAAGAAAAAAATTAAACTCAATAAATATGTAAAATGTGCCCCGTGCTCTGGTACTGGAGCTGAAGGTGGCAGCGGATTTTCTACGTGTGATACCTGTAAGGGAAATGGGCAAGTAAATAGAGTAACCAACACATTTTTAGGTCAGATGCAGACCACCACCACTTGCCCAACCTGCGGAGGTGATGGAAAAATTATTACCAATAAATGTAATAAGTGTCATGGAGATGGAATAGAAAAAGGGGAAGAAGTAGTAGAAATCAATATTCCAGCTGGTGTTGAGCAAGGCATGCAACTATCTGTTAGTGGAAAAGGTAATATGGGTCCTAAAGGAGGAATTGCAGGAGACTTAATCGTAGTGATTGAAGAGGAAGAGCATGCTGATTTAAAACGAGATGGACTCAATTTGTTATATGATTTATACATTAGTTTTACCGACGCTGTATTGGGCGGAAGTGCAGAAATTCCAACTGTAGGCGGAAAGGTTAAGGTTAAAATTGAAGCAGGGACTCAAGGTGGAAAAGTTCTTCGACTGAAAGGAAAAGGAATTCCAGAATTGAACGGTTATAGAACAGGAGATTTACTCGTGAATGTGAATATTTGGACTCCTCAGAAATTGTCGAAAAACGAAAAAGAAACCATCGAAAAATTAAAAGATTCCAAAAACTTCCAGCCACAACCCACAGAAAAAGACAAAGGATTTTTCGAGCGAATGAAAGATCACTTTAGATAAAAACTTAGTTATTAATACGTAGAACGGCCTTAATATTTTAAGGCCGTTTTTTTTGTTCGTTTTTAACATTTAATCCTTTATAAAGTTAAAAATCCAAAGAATTTATATCCGTATATTGTGATAATATTGCAATTGTTACAGATTGACTCACTACACTAATGAAGCTAACTCTACAGCTATTCTTAACAATAGTTGCAATTCACGTATTGCAATTTCTCCCTGGCTTAGCCTTTGGTAATGTTCAAGACCCTATTCCTTTTACCACTATAATAAAGGATTTAGATATCTCGCATCAACTGTTTCACTTTGAGGATACCACCAACTCTTTAGACGTCACTTCTGTCAATCAACTATATAAAGAAGGGCATTTTAATCAAATTGACAAACCTTTTAAAAACTGGGAAAAAGAAAGTTTCAACCAATGGTTCAGACTAAAATTTCTAAATGAGGTTCCCAGTATTCAAGATTGGATGTTGGCTGTAGAATACCCTCCGCTCGATACCGTTGAATTATATTATTTGGAAAATAACAAATGGAGTAAAATTCTTTTAGGTGGACTAACCAAAGCTTCCAACAGACGATTCAATAACAGATTTTATATATTTCCAATCAGTGTTCCTTACAAGAACATTGAGACTTTTTACCTGCGGGTAAAAACAGAAGGAGCCCTTCATCTTCCAGTGAAGGTTTATAACCCTTTCTATTTTTATGAAATAAACTTTAATCAAGAAGCCCCGTTTTTTATCCTTTATGGAATCATCATTATTATGATGATTTACAATCTAATTATATACTTCTCTTTAAAAGATAAAACCTACCTCTATTACGTCTTTTTTACTGGATCTTTATTTATATTTTTCAATTCTCTTCACGGACACTTATACCATTATGTGGTAGGAGAATTTCCCTATATCTCTAAGTTTACCAATACGATTTCGCTCTCCTTAATTGTTACAACAACGTGCCTTTTTGCACGGCAATTTTTTGGTCTTACCTCCAAGAATAAAATTTGGTTCTATTTAATGAATACAGGTATTGTTGTAGGGCTAATTAATATTGTCCTTACTCCTTTCCTTTCAACCGTCTCCTCTTTAATCAATGGCACCTTATTAATGCTGATATTCTCGACAATCATATTGGTATTTTCCATTAGAAGTGTAAAAAAAGGAGAATACTCTTCAACTGCTTTTCTAATCGGTTGGGTCGCATTTTATATTGGCACCTTCTGTCTATTACTTGAAAAAACAGGCTATTTGCCTTTTAATTCTATCACCTCTAACCTACCAGGAATCACTACTAGTACATTAGTTGCCCTGCTATCAATTGCATTGATTAATAAATTTAGATTAATCAAAGAAGAAAAAGAGCGAGCACAGCTAAAAGCTTTGGAATTAGAAATTCAAACTAGTGAAAACCTAGATCGAAAAGTAAAAGAAAGAACTGTTGAATTAGAGAAACAAAAAGACATAGCCGAAACCATTAAAGAAGAACTACTTTCTAGTATCAACTATGCAAAAGGAATCCAAAAGTCGATCATGCCTCCACGCAGTGAATTGAAGAAATACTTTAAAGATGGATTTCTTTTATTTAAACCTAGAGACATTGTAAGTGGAGACTTCTATTGGTTGTATAAGACTAAAGATGATATTGTGCTGTGGACTGTAGCCGACTCTACTGGTCACGGTGTGCCCGGAGCATTTTTAAGTATTATAGGAAATTTTCTATTGAATGAAGTAGCTGTAGATAAAGAAATTAATACGACTAATAAAGTATTGGATTCCATGCGAAACTCTGTTATTAAAGCGTTGAGTAATAACTCTAAGCCAGACAAACAGCTGAAGGATGGAATGGACATGGTATTTTGCGCATGGGATATGAAAACCAATCGATTGCAGTTTTCAGGCGCCAACAATCCACTCTATCTGATTCGGCAGAATGAGTTAATCGTTTATAAAACGGATAGACAACCGGTAGGCTACCATTTAGGAGCAGCCACTCCTTTTACTGCCAGAGAAATTCAGCTAGAGAAAGGAGATAAAATCTATTTGTTCTCAGATGGCTATTACGATCAATTTGGAGGAGAAAAAGGGAAAAAATTTAAAGTCTCCAACTTTAGAAAACTCCTATTGAGCATTCAGGATAAACCAATGAGTGAACAACTAGACGAATTGCGAACCACTTTAGATTGGTGGATGGGAGACGAAGCTCAAATAGATGACATCTGTGTGATGGGCGTGGAGATTTAAAAGGTCCTATTTACAGCAAGTTTTCATAAAAAATTAAAGGGCTTCAACTTAGTTGAAGCCCTTTAATTTTAGGTTAATCTACAATTAACTTACCACTTTGAGTAAGCGTGGAATTACTAATCAGACGGTAAAAATAGACGCCTTGTTGCAACTCGCTCAATTTAATAATATGCTTTTGATGACCACCATTTAACTGTTCCGTTAGTTGCAATTGCCCTAAAGCATTGTACAACTCAAAACGCCCATTTTCATTAGAAGAAGCAGAAAACTCTATGGTAATTTGATCGCGAGCCGGATTGGGGTATATGGAAAACTCTTCTTGTTTTTTACCACTATTTTCTGCTACCCCTACCGAAGTATTGATGCTATCACAATGGCCCAAATACAAATTATCAATGAAGTAGTAAGTGCCATAATAATTTGGATCCTTTCCTCCGCCAACAAATAATGTATCAATGCCCAAAGTATCGTTAAAGTTACCAATAGTTAAATAGCGTTCCCCTCCGACTGCGGTATATTGCAAATTAAATTCTGTCCAATTGAGTTTATCGGTTATATAATTGGTGGGAGAAACAATCAACTGTGGCGTATAGGGTAGATTAAAATTAGATGTAGAGGATACTGTTGTATTGGACAAGTAAATGCCCAACTGCCCTCTTGAGGCATGTGTCATTGAGTCAGGTAGATTAACATACAATTGCATACAGTAAGTTGAATCTTTTATTAATGTGCGTTTTAATTTGGCTTGAGTATAATCCCTCATTGCCTTAACATTGTTATACAATAAATAAATTGCTAGCCCAAAGTATGAATCTCCATTTTGGGCATTCTGATACCCAAAAAAATTATTTGGTTCACTCCAATTTGTAATATTATTCGGGTTATAATACTCCCCTTCCGTGTTAAACCCACCAGGAGTAATCCATCCCTTAGGAGCGTTAAAACCTGCTCCAAAGTTCAATGTATCCTCAAAACTGCCATTGGGGATTAAATTCTGTGCGGCGCAAGGCGCCACACAGAAGGTAAAGATTATGATGATTAAATTTTTCATATTAGTCTACAATTAATTTACCACTTTGCGTTAGTGTGGCATTACTTATTAGACGGTAAAAATAGATACCTTGTTGCATGTCATTTAGTTTTATCGAATGAAAATTGAGTTGATCCAAACGAGTCGACAATTGAACTTTACCCAATACATCAATCAATTCAAATATTACTACCTCATTCTCTACTACCTGATATTCTAAATTAATGATATCATTGGCAGGGTTAGGATACAATTTAAAGTTCGTACTGATTTCGCTCGCATTGTCTGAATCACCTTTTAACTTTCCAGAAGATTTTGCTATTGCCGGAAGAGGAGCAGTTACTTCACATGTATTAAAATGATAGGTTTCTCCCAATCCATCTAAAATATAGCGGGCCTGATACACTGCTATTCCATCATAATAAGGACATTGATTGGCCAATTGACGAATAGCAGAAACTTCTGATTTATTAAATGTACTGTCCGCTTCAAATTTTGCTAACAATGGATTAATCGCCATCGAGTTGGTATCGAAATTAGACAAACTCACTGCATTTCTACTCGAATTTAAGCCTAAACTAAAGCCCATCGGCGTATTCTTCATACTGTCTAAAAATGGTTTCCATGCTTTGCTTTGTAGTGCTACCGAATCTTGAGAAAGGGTGTAGTACAACAATTGTTTATTGAAAATTTCAGCACTATCTGGCACCCACACCATAAACGGAGTTTTTCCGTTTGCAATTCTGCTGGCACCATTGGTATTTCCTCCTGATTTACTCCAATTGGCTATTGGGTTTTTAGGAGTAACAATTCTATATGGATTGATACATCCCTTAACTATTGCAGTGTTGGATACTGTATTTTTATTAATTGCAGTTGATGTTAAATTATTTTTATGAGTAGAAAATATTACAGGATTCGTATTCCCAACCGCACTTCCAACAAAAAGAGTGGTACTGGCTCCATTGGAGTTAATGCTATAGGTAGGAAAACCACCGTTGTACACTCCATTCCATTCGTTTTGAGAAGAACCAGTAGTAGCAGCACCGGTATACATACTACCTACATCACCAAGGAAACCGTTGTTACTTAATACAAAACCGACTGTATGGTTGTTCATTTTATTGTAAGTTACAATAATGTCATCGGTATTGTTACCAGCAAATTGCATTCCTGTACCAGTATTCTTTACATTGTTACAGCTCACTTCGGTAGTCCACTCACGATTATATGTTACAGTTTTAGTAGTATTCTCCACAAAAATACCAGAAACCTGCATATTATTAGTTGGGTTAGTTGTTTGGTACTTCAACACATCTAAGTTTACATTATTTCCAATAATGGTAGGTGAACCACCAAGTACTTTTATACCATAAGCAGGGTTAGTAGTCGTTAGATCATCATTCAATTCCTCAATGGTATTGTCTCTAATTTCCGCAAATGAGAAATTTGAAACTATCCCATATTTAGCATGCTTAATTAAATTGTCTCTCATTGTCATTTGGTAAAATGAATGCGTAAGTGGTGGAATCCCCATATTATTAATTAAAATACCTACTCCATTCGAATTAGTTTTTAGTGTAAAATAACTACTGTTTGGTTGTTTCTCTAAATCAATCAAATTGTCATATATACTAAAACTTTCGGAATTTATTAACTGAATACCCTTAGTCACATTATAAATAGAATTATTCATCACCTCACTATAATGAACATCAAGATTAGCCATCATATTATTACTCACTGATAAAAAGGTAGAATTCTCAATCCTATTGGAATAAGTTTGATCTGCAGGATTATAGTTTACAATATTCCCATCAATATTATAATTTATGTCATCTTCCAAAAAAACTGAAAGTTTATTTGACAAAAATGTATTTTCCTTAACATGAATTGTTTGATAAGCATTATGAATACTAGTATTAGCATCATTCCCATATATCACTAATGCATATTCACTTTTATTTATTCCTGAAGAAAATTGGCTATTATAAAATCCACTAAATTCATTTTGTTCAATTATAGCAGTTGAGTTTTCTAAATAGACTTGGCCACCACTTCCATCAAAATCGTTATTAGAAATATACATATGAGGTTGAAGAAAATTATCTTCATTTTCATACCTCATTATTTGGATAGCTCTCGCTGGATAATATTGATTAGATAAATTATCGACCAAAGGAGTTGATGATTTAAAATCACAATGATGAATTAATATACTTCTTGTTGGCCAATTATGGGCAGTCGTTTGAATAGCTAAATTGTTTCGATCGAAACTAATATAGCTTAAATTCATAAAAGGATCAGTATTACCCACAATACCATTCATTGAATTTTCTATTAAGGCATTTTCTCCTGTTCCTCCAGAAAGCGTATTAATTTCAAGACTCCCTCCATTAGCCCCATTTACATAAATACCATCCCAAAATTTATTTGAGTTACATGATTTAATGTATCTTTCATTATTACCTGTGAACCTAAATTCCTTAGTCACATTTATCCGAGCATCTTCATCCATCAAAATCTTACAATTCTTAAAAATAAAATTATAATTTATATTGAAGTCACCTTCTATTTTTATAGTCTTATCACTTATCTCAACATAATTTTGAGAACTATTAGTGATATTACTAAAGTAACTTCTAACTGAATAATTAGAAGAGCCAATTAAACTTACTAAACTATAAATATCAGTTCCATCAGGAATTGCAATTGAAAAATCAGGAGAAACAACAATTTGATCAGATATCGAACAACCACTAGGTAAATTCATTGTTAATGTATAGATTGTAGTTGTAGAAGGTGATGCGATTGGGTTTGCGATATTCGGATTACTAAGTCCTACAGTTGGTGACCATTGATAAGTAGCACCTGAAATAATACAATCAGGTCCAATAGTTTTCGGATCACATGAAATTCCATAAACATCATCACCTGCATCTATTTTTAGTAAACTAATATCATCTAATCCTGTAGCAGCTGGATTTCCACTGGGAGTAGGCGGGCCATAAGTTCGCGATAATCCAAAGAAAATCAAATGATCATAATCATTATTCGCCAAAATACAACTCTTATATGTAGTCTTTGATGGTGATATTTGAACCTTGTCGATAGAAGCAACTTCTAAGTAATCATTACTCCCTAAAGACAATAAATAATCATGAAAAGTCATGGAACTTGGAAATGCGTTTATTATGGCGTCGCTTACTAACCATGCTTTTACAGTTTCTGTTTTGGGAATTGGATGAGTTGATTCCTTCAGCGTAAATGATAAATAATACTCTTTATTAGTTTCAACTTGCACACTTGTTCCAATAACTGTTCCTGAATGAGCTGAACCCACAGGCTGACTGAAATAAACACTATACAATGAAGCAAATGGATTATTATTGTAGCTAGAGCTAGTTTGCCAAGCATTAGTTCCTCTATAAACCAATGGAGTAGGCCATTCGTATCCCTGCCACTCACAAACCTCTCCATTAAAAAAAGCATACCAAGGATCAGGTGCTGCCATACTTGCAAAACTAAAACTTCCATTCTTTACTAGTTCCATACAACTGTTATAGGAAGTTGGACATGGATAGGCAATGGGAGCGGTCACTTTTGCAATAAAATCCAAACGAGGTAATTTATCTGCAAACCTTATAATCTCTATCATATAATTAACTCCTAAGTTTAAATTTTCAGAAAGTAAATAGGTAGCAGGAATGTCATTTGAACTAATAGTAGAGTCTACTAATGATAACGAACCACAATCTTCAAATTGATAGAGGTAAATTTTTTGAAACTCTAGAGGATCGCCAGTTGAAAAACATTCAATGAGCATTGAGTCATTAATAGCTTCAAATTGAATGTACAAACTTTGTTGTTCTTCTTGAAATTGAGCCTCAATTTCTTCTTCACCATAATAATATGGATCTTCACAATTCTCTCCTGATGATGCATTTGCTAATAAAGTACTACAGATTAGAAAAATGACTAATCCAAACCGTTGAATATATATATGTGTTAAGTGTTTCATAAAAGGATATTTAAATAAAATATTAAAAAAAATTATATGTGCTAAATATTGATCTTATCTGGCCCGCCTATAAAAACGTCCACTACTATAAATTGGATGTTCCAATTTAATTAACACAATAAAAAAGAATGTCGACCTATAATAAATTGTCAACAGCATCAATTGAAGAGAAGATAGAATGTAAAAAGATGGGTATTTGGAAGGGGTTGGGAGCATAATAGTAGGATTGGGTTTAGTTAATCGTAAAACAAGATACTACATAAAACTATACAATACAGCAATTTATGAAATAAAATTTCACGTAAATTAACAAACCCCATATTTATCTAGGCATTCAGTATAAAATAATAATCTCAAATTTTATATAAACGGTTTTGCGCTCGAAATTGATTTGATTAGTTTAGACCCATCAAATTCAATACTTATGAGTCACCTATTAGTTGCTGACAAAATCACCAAGAAATACCAATCTCATTTAGCATTAAATGAAGTCAGTATAGCAGTTCCTGAGCAATCCATCTTTGGATTATTGGGCCCAAACGGAGCCGGAAAAACCAGCTTAATTCGGATCATTAACCAGATTACTGGTCCTGATAGTGGCAGCATCACTTTTGAAGGTAAACCACTTTCCAAAAAACACATCGAACAAATCGGGTACTTGCCAGAAGAGCGTGGATTGTATAAGAAAATGAAAGTAGGTGAACAAGCGTTATACTTGGCTCAGTTAAAGGGCATGGAAAAGTATGAGGCGAAAACCAAGTTGAAACATTGGTTCGAAAAGTTTGACATTGCACCTTGGTGGAACAAACGAATTGAGGAGCTATCTAAAGGAATGGCGCAAAAAGTTCAGTTTATTGTTACGGTTTTACACGAGCCCAAGCTGCTCATATTAGATGAACCGTTTAGTGGATTTGACCCCATCAATGCCAATTTGATCAAAGAAGAAATTCTACGATTGCGAGATAACGGAGCTACGATCGTTTTATCTACTCACAACATGAGTTCTGTAGAAGAAATTTGTGAGCACATTGCATTGATTAATCAATCGAATGTGGTGTTGAATGGCGCAGTGAAGCAAATCCAACAGGATTTTAAAGAAGATATTTTTGAAGTCACTTTTAAAGGAAATAAAATTGCATTCACCAACGCCATGTGGACTGGTGCGGAGTTATTAGATTCTAAAGAAAGTGACGGAATTACCACTTCTACCGTTCGTTTATTGAACAATCTAAAACCAAATGACCTACTAACAGCTATATTGCCAGAAGTGGAAATATTAGGTTTAAGAGAGATTGTACCAACCATGAGCGAAATTTTTATCAAAAAAGTTCAAGAAAAAACAGGAGGGAATCATGAATAAGACCGTTCTAATCATACAGAGAGAATACCTGACAAGAGTTCAGAAAAAGTCGTTTATCATCATGAGTATTCTGGGGCCGCTTTTGATTGCAGCCTTGATGATCGTGCCTGTTTGGTTGGCTACACAAGACGAAGACAAACAAATAATTGAAGTGGTAGATGAAACCTCACTATTCATCAATAAACTAGAAGATACTGAAAACTTGTCGTTTGACTATAAATTCAGATCTCTTAGTGAAGCCAAAAAAGACTTGTATTCGGCCAATACCACCGCTATTTTATTTATTCCTGATGTAGCGATTACTTCACCAAATACGATTCAGATTTTCTATAAGAAAAAGCCTAGCACTTCCTCTATGGGATATATCAAATCGGCTTTATCCAATACGATAGAGGATAAAAAGCTACAGGACTTTTACAAAGTCAGCAAGGATGAAATCAATGCCATTAAAACTCCTGTACGAATTGTAAGTAGCAAGCTAAAAGAAAGCGGCGAAGAACAACAATCAGGTGGTGGCGTAGCCATGGTTGTCGCATTTGCATCGGCTATTTTTATTTACTTCTTCATTTTTCTATTCGGCGTTCAAGTGATGAGAGGTGTCATTGAAGAAAAGACAAGCCGAATTGTAGAAGTTATTATTTCTTCTGTTAAACCATTTCAGTTGATGATGGGTAAAATCATTGGAATCGCTTTGGTTGCCCTCACTCAATTTTTATTGTGGGTGGTGTTATCAACAGCTCTAATTACAGGAGTTTCTTCCATTTTTGCTGATGAAACTGCTGCAGCAGAAAGAAACAAAGCGACCATCGAACAAATGAATCCAGATGCGGCACAATTAAGCTTGGACAAGAAAGAGAATTTCATTGCAGAGGTTAAAAACAACATTGAAATGATCAATTTCCCCTTGATATTGGGCTGTTTCCTATTTTATTTTCTAGTAGGCTATTTGCTGTATAGTGCATTGTTTGCAGCGATTGGTTCAGTTGTAGATCAAGAAGCAGACAGCCAACAATTCATGATGCCGGTCACTATACCACTTATTTTCTCATTTGTAATTGCACAAAACGTGATGGACAATCCTGATGGACCTCTCGCCTTTTGGACTTCTATTATTCCATTCACCTCCCCCATCATTATGATGGTTCGAATTCCTTTTGGCGTTCAATGGTGGGAACTAGCGTTGTCAATGGGATTGTTGATATTGACATTTATTGGTGCCGTTTGGTTTGCTGCAAAAATTTACCGTGTAGGAATTTTAATGTACGGCAAAAAAGTGAGTTATAAAGAAATCGGGAAATGGTTGTTTTATAAAAACTAGAATGAGAATAGCCATAATTGACATTGGTACGAATACCTTCAATTTATTGATTCAAGAAGTTGATAAAAACACTACCACTTTACTTCACAAAGATAAAATCAGTGTAAAACTAGGGGAAGGTGGAATCAATGATGGAGTGATTCATCCTATTTCGTTTCAAAGAGGATTGGATGCAATTGGTGTTCATTTAGCAACGATCGATCAATTTCAGGTCGACAAAATTGTAGCTTTTGCAACCAGCGCTGTTCGGTCGGCAAAAAATGGCGGTGAATTTAAAGCAGCTATTTTTGATCAATATAATTTGTCGATTGAAATTATTGAAGGAGATCGAGAAGCAGAATTGATTTATAAAGGCGTAAAAGAGGCATGTCCTCTGACTTCTAAAACCATACTCATTATGGATGTTGGAGGTGGCAGTACTGAGTTTATACTCGCCAATCAAAATGAGATCTTTTGGAAGAAAAGCTATAACATCGGAGCTGCTCGGTTATTGGATCGGTTCAAACATTCAGAACCCATCACTAATTCGGAAATTGAAAGCATCCAAGATTTTCTAGATTCACAATTTGCTGAATTAAAAGACGCAATGAAAAATTGGCCAACTGCTACACTAATTGGTTCATCAGGATCTTTTGAAACTTTAGCAGACATACTGGCCAATAAACATTTAAACAGAAGTATATTTGATTCACCCTTTACTTCTATACCTATGGATGTAAATCAACTGAAAGAATTATTTCCCGAAATTTTGAGCAAAAATATTTCACAACGAATGGAAATAAAAGGGATGCTAGAACTAAGGGTAGACATGATGGTTGTCGTGAGTATTTTCATCGAATATATCATCGACACTTTTCATATCAATGAAGTTATTTTATCTGATTATGCCATGAAAGAAGGCATATTGACGGAAGTTATACAAAAAGACATTTAAGAATATGAGCTCGATATTAATTATAGATGATGAACGCCCAATTAGAAGTGCAATGCGCGACATTTTGGAATATGAAAAATATAAAGTAGACGAAGCTGAAGATGGCGCTATTGGTATCGAAAAAGTGGCCGCCAACAAATACGACTTGGTGCTTTGTGACATAAAAATGCCCAAGAAGGATGGATTAGAAGTCTTGACGCATATTTTAGAAAATCATCCGGAAGTGCCTGTTGTCATGATTTCAGGACATGGAACCATAGAAACGGCTGTTGATGCCATTAAGCAAGGTGCATTTGATTATATCGCAAAACCACTGGACTTAAATCGCTTATTGATTACTGTTCGAAATGCGCTGGATAAAGGTGTTTTGGTAGAAGAAACCAATAAGCTTCGCAAAAAAGTTAATCAAAATAAATTGACTGACATTGTTGGTGAAAGTGCCGGAATTCAAGAGGTAAAAAACATGATTAACAAAGTAGCTGCTACAGATGCTAGAGTATTGATCACAGGAGGCAATGGAACAGGTAAAGAGTTAGTTGCAAGAAGTCTACATCAAAACTCTTCCCGTAAAAATGCACCATTTATTGAGGTTAACTGTGCTGCTATTCCATCAGAATTGATAGAAAGTGAATTGTTTGGACATGAAAAAGGTGCTTTTACTTCTGCAGTTAAGCAACGTAAAGGAAAATTTGAGCAAGCTGAAGGTGGCACTTTATTTTTAGATGAAATTGGAGACATGAGCGCTTCAGCTCAAGCAAAAGTTTTACGGGCTTTGCAAGAGAATAAGATTACTCGTGTAGGTGGCGAAAAAGAAATCAAAGTCAATGTGAGAATTCTAGCCGCTACCAACAAAGATTTAACCCAAGAAATCAAGGATAATAATTTTAGAGAGGATTTATATCACCGACTGAGTGTAATATTGATTCATGTACCTTCATTGAATGAACGAAAAGACGATATCCCGATTTTAGCAGATTATTTTCTTCAAAAAATTTGCGATGAGAACGGCATGCCAAAAAAAGAGTTTACCAAAGATGGTTTAAAAGCTTTACAGGATATTAACTGGACGGGAAATATTAGAGAATTGAGAAACCTGGTAGAACGACTATTGATTTTAAGCGATCAACAAATTGATGCAGTTACGGTAAACAAATACGCCAATCCGAAATAGCCAAATTGACTTATAAAGTCGAATTAGTTAATAAATATTTCGATTCAAGACTATAAATTCTCCATTATCGGCTTAAAATTGTACCATACAAAATAGGATATGAAGGTACATTTTATTGCAATCGGAGGAAGTGCCATGCACAATTTAGCATTGGCTTTACATAGTAAAGGTTATACTGTATCAGGTTCTGATGATCAAATATTTGAACCTTCATACAGTCGTTTAGATAAAGTGGGAATTTTACCTACTGAAATGGGTTGGAGACCAGAGTTAATCTCTTCCGATTTAGATGCAATAATCTTGGGCATGCATGCCAGAAAAGACAATCCCGAATTGTTAAAAGCTCAAGAGTTGGGTTTGAAAATATACTCCTATCCTGAATATATCTATGAGCAATCCAAAGACAAGCAAAGGGTTGTAATAGGTGGAAGTCACGGTAAGACTTCCATTACTTCGATGATTCTTCACGTATTGAATCATTTAAACATGCCTTTTGATTATTTAGTTGGAGCTCAATTAGAGGGGTTTGAACGAATGGTTCAGCTTTCTGATGCTCCACTGATCATTTTGGAAGGAGATGAGTACTTGTCCTCCCCGATTGATTTAACTCCAAAGTTCTTGTGGTACAAGCCGCAGGTTGCTTTATTGAGTGGAATCGCTTGGGATCACATCAATGTGTTTCCTACATTCGAAATATACAAACAACAATTTCAGCTATTTGCAGAGACCATCCAATCCAATGGAAGTTTGATTTACTTCTCAGGTGATGAGCATTTAAATAAAATAGCACAAAGTAATCTAGCGGAAGTAAATAGACTACCTTATCATACTCCAAATCACATTATAGAAAATGAACAAACCTTTTTAAATACACCAGGAGGAAATATTCCTCTAGCTATTTTTGGAAATCACAACCTACAAAACCTGGAAGGTGCTCGATTAGTTTGTCAAGAAATTGGAATTTCTTCAGAACAGTTTTATGAGGCGATACAATCATTTAAAGGAGCTGCCAAGCGATTGGAATTGATAGGAAACAAATCGAAAACAACGGTCTATAAAGATTTTGCTCACTCCCCTTCTAAACTAAAAGCTACAGTGAATGCTGTAAAGAGTCAATATAAAAAAAGAAATGTAGTAGCATTAATGGAGTTGCATACATTCAGCAGCTTAAATAGTGAATTCTTACAACAATACAACGGAAGTATGAATGAAGCAGATGAAGCAATTGTTTATTATAATCCAAAAACCATTGCTCATAAAAAGCTAGATCCTATTTCTATTGGAGAAGTGGAAGCTGCTTTTGATCGATCTGATCTGAAGATCTATACTAATTCCAAACAACTACAAACTGATTTACTCAGTATGAACTGGGACAATAGTGTGCTGCTATTAATGACCTCAGGAAATTTTGATGGAGTCAATCTAAATGATTTTGGGCAAAAGATTATTGACACTGTTTAGTGCCCAAACCCTTTCATTTTTCGCACAAAGAAAGTTATTAGAGCAGAATAAAATCCTCCAATAATTAAGAAGATAACCAGTGAAACGGTACTTTGAAAGTAGGGTGATAATACAAACTCTCCAGCTTTCTGTACTTCTTCGATGTTGGTATTTCCTGCTGCTTCAGCTTCTGCTACTTTTTGTTGAAGCATAATGGTGAAGTAATCAGGATCGATAAATGTATAATAAGAATAAATAAAAGCAGACATCAAGATCGCGTATAACGCTGTGACCTTCATGCCTGCTTTAAAGTCATCTACAAAAGCGGAAGTTCCTCCTACTTTCAGTTTATGATTTCGAATGGTGATAAAAATCGCTGTCATTAATAAAAAGACATAACCCAATCCTAGGTATAAATCAAAGTCAGTAAATTGCTGCCCGCTGAAAAAAATAATCATTTTCAACAGCACCGAAAAAACTGTAAACCAAACTGCAGTAGAAAAAACCGTCTTTGTCATTTAATTAAAAGTTTCAAGCGAAGACGTCTTTTAGCCGTTCATTGAAATTAAAAACTCTTCGTTATTTTTTGTTTTGGTAATTCTATCTTTCATGAATTCCATAGCTTCTACAGGGTTCATGTCCGCAATATGATTACGTAGAATCCACATACGTTGTACAATGTCTTTAGACAATAACAATTCCTCTTTACGAGTACTTGAAGAAACAATATCAATAGCAGGGTATACTCTACGATTAGAAATTTTACGATCCAATTGAAGTTCCATGTTTCCTGTTCCTTTAAATTCTTCGAAAATTACTTCGTCCATTTTAGAACCTGTTTCAGTCAATGCTGTTGCAAGAATAGTTAAAGAACCGCCATTCTCAATTTTACGAGCAGCACCAAAGAAACGTTTAGGCTTGTGCAATGCATTTGCATCAACACCACCGGAAAGCACCTTACCTGATGAAGGAGAAACCGTATTGTATGCTCTTGCCAACCTCGTAATGGAATCCAGTAAAATCACCACATCATGGCCACACTCTACCATTCTCTTGGCTTTCTCCAAAACAAGATTAGCTACCTTTACGTGTCGTTCAGCAGGTTCATCAAATGTAGAAGATACTACTTCAGCATTTACACTTCTAGCCATATCTGTTACCTCTTCTGGACGTTCGTCGATTAGTAAAATCAACAAATACACTTCAGGATGATTTGATGCAATTGCGTTCGCAACTTCCTTTAACAATGTTGTTTTACCAGTTTTTGGTTGAGCTACTATTAGCCCCCTTTGCCCTTTACCAATTGGTGTGAATAAATCTATCACACGTGTAGACAAACCAGACTTAGCGTGACCGGTTAAGTTGAACTTTTCAAAAGGAAACAATGGAGTTAAATAATCAAAAGGGACTCTATCCCTAACGAAATCTGGGGTTCTACCATTAATTTCATCAACCCTAATCAAAGGAAAATACTTTTCGCCTTCTTTTGGTGGTCTAACACTACCTCTAACGGTATCTCCAGTTTTCAAACCAAAAAGTTTTACTTGTGATTGAGACACATAAATATCATCAGGAGAGTTTAGGTAATTATAATCAGAAGATCTCAAGAAACCATAACCATCAGGCATCATCTCCAACACACCTTCACTTACAATTATTCCGTCAAAGTTAAAACCATAGTCGGCTTTAGACTTTTGATCTCTTCGCTGATTGTTATTATGATTTGTGTTATTACTGGAATTCCCATTCGAATTTTGGTTCGAATTCGAATTGTTGTTGTTGTTGTTGGATTTTCTTGGAGGTCGCTGCTCTTGTTGAGTTTCCCTGGAGCTGTTATTTTGATCAGACTTAGGTTCTGATTTTTGTTGTTGCTGTTTATGTTGAGGAGTTGCTCTTGGCTTTTCTTCGGGAGGAGTTTCCTTTTTCTTAAAGCGAATCTCTTTTCTTTCATTCTGTTGTTTAGGAGAATCCTTCTCAACAGTTTCTGGTTTAGAAACCTCTTCCTTCGCAGGCTCCTTAGTTTCTGGCTTATTCACCGAAGTACTTCTAGGCTTCCTGGCCCTTATCGGCTTTTCTGTTTCCGGAGACTTAGTAGCTTTCTTTTCAGTAGGCGTCTTTTTAAGAGGTTGAATAGCTTGTTGATCGAGTATTTGATAGACCAACTCTTCTTTTTTCAGCTTATTAGACTTTTTAATATCTAATTCTTTGGCAATTTCTTTTAATTCAATTACCGTCTTCTGATTTAACTCAAGAATGTCGTACATTAATATGGAAATGTTGAAATAATAAATTTATAATTTGAAGTTCTTTTGGGAACAGACAACGTGAGAACGTGTCATTAATTTAATACTCGAATCAAGAAAACTGAGTAAATAATCAATGCAATTATACTAATTTATTTAACACCATTAAGATTTCAGTCGATATATATTCTCGATAATCTCAACTACTTTTAAACCCTCTAAAGAATTGGTCGAAACAAAATTTCTCCCTTTAAGTGTTTCCACCACATTATCAATTACAAAGTGGTGGTTAGCCGCACTTCCCTTGTATTTACCATAATCGTTGGCAGGAAGCGTTTCTTCTAACTTAGGCATTTCATATCCTTCTATATTGCATACCTCCACCTCATTCATATATTGCCCACCGACTTTAATACTCCCTTTTTGACCGATTATGGTAATACTACTTTCTAAATTATTATTCCAAACTGCAGTTGAGTAATTAATACTCCCTGCTCCTTGTTTTACGAAGTCGAAATGTATAATTCCGGAGTCTTCAAACTCAGTTGTTTTTTGATGATTAAAATCATAAAATTTGGCGTTAATGTTTTTAATATCACCAAATAACCAAAACATTGTATCGATGAAATGGCTAAACTGTGTAAACAATGTACCGCCGTCACTAGCTAATTTACCTTTCCAATAATTGGGGTCTCCACCTTTATAGTAATCATCATCTCGATTCCAATAACAATTAATTTGAACCATATAAATTTCACCTAAAATTCCATCATCAACTACACTTTTCAGCCATTGAGCGGGCGGACTATATCGATTCTGCATCACACAGAAGACCAGTTTGTTCCGTTTTAAGGCACGGAAAAGTACTTCCTCTGCGTCTTGTTTTGTGAGCGCCATTGGTTTTTCACAAACCACATGAAAGTTAGCGTCTAATGCATCAATTGATTGTTTTGCATGCTCACCATTAGGCGAACAAACATTCACTACATGTATTTCAGGATGATTCTTAAACATTTCTTGATGGGTTGTATAAACAGGAACTCCAAATTCCTGTCTCAATTCTTCGTGAACTGAAGTGTCTATATCAGTTAACGCCACCAGTTTTGAATATTCATTCTTCACAACCATTGTAGCATGTCTTCTACCAATTCTTCCAGCACCAATTACAGCAAAATTTACTATTCCTTCAATCATAATACAACCCTATTTTAAAAGATCGAAATTACAATAATTTAGATTTAATCTTAAAATTTTTTTAACAAATACTATTCAATACTTTTGTACTAAACAAAGTATAAAAATGACTGTATTAGTAACAGGAGGAGCAGGATATATAGGTTCGCATACAATTATTGAATTAATTCAAAAAGGATATACAAATATTATCTCTGTGGATAATTATTCGAATTCTGAAGAAAGTACTTATAAAAGAATTGAATCGATCACCAATTACAAGATTCAGTATTATTCAATTGATCTGACCAGCAAAATTGATTGTGAACGTCTTTTCGAAGAAAATGAAATTGATGCAGTGATACACTTTGCAGCATACAAATCCGTTCCTGAATCTGTTGAAAACCCTTTATCGTATTATCGCAACAACCTTAACTCATTAATTAACATTATTGATTGCTGTAATAAATACCATTGTAATCAATTAATCTTTTCTTCTTCTTGTTCTGTATACGGCAATTCAACGGAGTTACCAGTTACCGAAACAACCCCGCTTGGAATCGCTGAGTCTCCCTATGCTGAAACAAAATTTATTGGGGAAAGAATTATTCGTGATGCCGTAAAAGCAAATTCAGAAATGAAGGCTGTGATTTTACGTTACTTTAATCCTGTAGGAGCACATATATCAGGAAAACTAGGAGAACCCGCATCAGAACGCCCCAACAATTTAGTTCCTTTTATTACCCAAACTGCGGCTGGCTTAAAAGAAAAGCTAAAAGTTTTTGGAGGAGATTATAATACTCCCGACGGGACGTGTATTAGAGATTATATTCATGTTTCAGATATTGCAGATGCTCACATACTTGCTTTAGAATACCTTACCAAAACCAATAACAACATAGAGGTATTTAATCTTGGAACTGGTAAGGGAGTGACTGTGTTAGAAGTTATAAAAAGCTTTGAATATGTAAATAAATTGAATCTCAATTATGAAGTTGTAGAGCGGAGAAAAGGAGACGTAGAAGCGGTATATGCTAACAATGATAAAGCTGTAAAACTTCTAGGTTGGAAGCCTAAACATAGCCTCAGTGAAATGATGGAAAGTGCTTGGAAGTGGCAACAAAACTTATTGGATGATCCAATTTAATGGTGATACTTCTCCCCTTTAATGATTGTATGTGCCCGGTAAAGTTGTTCAAGAAAAAATAATCGGACCATTTGGTGTGTTAGAGTCATTCTAGAAAGGCTAAGTTGGAGGTTCGCTCTAGCATAAACATCCTGACTAAAGCCAAAAGGCCCACCGATTACGAAAATAACATTAGAAACACCAGAAACTTGCCATTTTTGAATTTGATTCGCGAATTGCTCAGATGAAAATGACTTTCCCTTATCATCCAACAGAACTAAAAAATCTTGGTTTCCAATCGACTGCAAAAGCAACTTCCCTTCTTCATTTTTTTGCATGTCAACAGAAGCAAACTTTTGTTTTTTAGGCAGCTCTAAAACAATTGTCTCAAATCTTGCGTAATGTTTTAATCTACTCTCATATTCAACAAATCCTTTCGCGATGTAGTTGTCTTTAGACTTATTGATTAGTATCAATGAATATTTCATATCGAAAAAACTATTTTGATTAACTTTAAAATCTGAAAGTAAAATCCCGGCTTGGCTTAATTTTTGTCAAATATAACTCATGAAATTTAAACAATTACTTCCCCTCGTCTTTATTGTACTATTCTCTTTCCAATTTCTGTTTGGTCAAAGCAATTCTGAAATTTCAAAAGCGATTGCAACAGGCAGTGCAAAAGAGTTGGCGAAATACTTTAATGAAAACATTGATTTAAAAATTCCAGGTACAGACGGTGTCTTTAATAAGATGCAAGCAGAATTAATATTAAAAGATTTTTTTGTTCAAAATCCAATAGAAAGTTATGAAGTAAAACATGAAGGAAAGTCTAAAAATGAAGCGCACTATTCTATTGGAGAACTTATCCTCTCATCAAACAAATACCGAACATACATTTTAATAAAAAAGCAAGAAAACTCTTTTAAAATAATCGAGTTTAATATTGAACTAGACGAATAACACCAAATGACTATAGACCAATTAATTAAAACAGCACTGCAAGAAGATATTGGCGACGGCGACCATTCTTCTTTATCATGTATTCCAAAAGATGCTGTTGGACGAGCGAAGCTATTAGTGAAAGAGCCAGGGATCCTTGCAGGTGTTAACATTGCTAAGCAAGTGTTTAAACAAGTTGACCCTCTTCTAACTTTTGAGCAAATATTGAATGACGGTGATGTGATAAAACCCGGCGATATTGCATTTTATGTCGAAGGTTCCTCTCAATCTATTTTGAAAGGAGAGCGATTAGCTTTAAATTTTATGCAAAGAATGAGCGGAATTGCTACTCACACTAATGAATTGGTCAAATTGGTTGGAGATCTTCCATGTAAGCTATTGGATACCAGAAAGACGACTCCAGGATTGCGAGAAATCGAAAAGTTGGCAGTAAAAATAGGAGGCGGAAGTAATCACCGTTTTGGTTTATACGACATGATTATGTTAAAAGATAATCATATTGACTATGCAGGAGGTATTTCTCAAGCGATCAACAAAACCAAAGAATATCTTGCTGAAAACAATAAAAAATTAAAAATTGAAGTTGAAGCAAGAGACCTAGACGAGGTAAAACAAATATTACAAGTTGGAGGTGTGGACCGCATAATGCTTGACAACTTTAATTACACTGACTTAAAAAAAGCGGTGGAATTAATTGGAGTTTCTTCAGAAACAGAAGCATCTGGTGGGATTACAAGAGATACACTCAGAAATTATGCTGAATGCGGAGTGAATTTCATTTCAGTTGGAGCCTTAACTCACCAAATCAATAGCTTAGACCTAAGTCTGAAGGCCGTATAATTATGATAGAAAAATTAAAGAATTGGGCGCTTAATCTTCCACTGGTTTCGTCTACAATCGCGCTTTCAAAAAGACTTGTGCTACCAGGGTTTGATGGTCTTCCAATATATTATGTAGGAATATTTTTTTGGAATGGCATTCAAAAAGGCTTACTAGCCACCAAAGCGTCATCATTGGCCTTCAAGTTTTTTATGGCCATTTTCCCAACTATTATCTTTTTAGTTACATTGATTCCATTAATCCCAATTAATAACTTTCAATTAGAGTTATTGGCAATTTTAAATGATCTACTTCCTACCACTGCATATAATTTTGCTGAAGAAACATTAATTGAAATAATTATTCAACCCAATCAGGGTCTGTTATCATTTGGATTTATTTTTGCAATTTACCTAGCAACCAATGGCTTAGATGGATTACTAACCGCATTTAAAGACAGTTACAATACCACATTTAAAAGAAGTGCAATAAAACAAAAGTTATTAAGTGTACTACTCTTGTTCATTATCACACTTTTATTGATCATAGCAATTGCGGCAATCGTTAGCTCTGAAGTTATTCTTTATTATTTTCTAGACGAAAAGCAAATATTTGCGACCTACTTATTGATGGTTGGAAAATGGATTATCATAGCTGCACTTTGCTTTTTTGCAATCTCATTCATGTATTATATTGGTGGAAACCGAGACATGAAATGGCGTTTTTTTAGTGCAGGATCAACTTTAGCAACTGTATTGGTGCTAATTGTATCCTTAGGATTTGCATTTTATGTAGATAACTTCGCCAATTATAACAAGATTTATGGTTCAATCGGAACATTAATTGTCATTATGCTTTGGATATACTTTAACTCCCTTGTCTTATTGATTGGTTTTGAATTAAATGCTAGCATTCAGCAAGCAGGTTCAATTAGAGAAGTAAAAGATTCATTCGAGGACAATTCTCCTTTGGCAACAAATTAAATTCTTGACCTTATTTTTTGAAATAGACTTGAAATGTCTTCAGAAACATTTGATTTTAATATTAAAAAAATAAACAGCAATGCTATAACGCTAGACTTGTATAGAATATCAATAATATTATTTCCGACATTGGGCAACAGACTCCCAATAAAGATTCCTACTAATACAATTGCAATCGTTTTAATAGTTTGACTATTGAATGGACTTAAGCCCATTTTTAGATAAATAAACAAAACCCTTACCACATTATAAGACACAGAGGAGATTAAAGTGGCAAAAGCAGCTCCATTTATTCCATATCTAGGTATGAAATAAAAATTTGTTCCAATACCTATTAAAACTAAGAAGGAAGAAGTTACTCCTTCAAATGGATAGTATTTCGAAGCATTAATAATTTGGCCATTTACTCCAGTAAGCATGTCAACTAGCCGAGTTATACCTAAAATCAGAATTACCATTTTTCCTGTTGCATACTCTTCTTTTTGGAACTCAAATACAGAATCGATGTTAACCCATAAAAGAGTAAACAATACACCACCAACTAAGAATTGATTAATAGAAGTCTTTTTATATAGTTCTGAAATTAAATCAAACCTCTTCTTTTTATAATTGTGGGCGAGGATTGGAAATGAAATTTTTACAATTGAAGTTGATGGAATAGTAATAAGTATGCAAAAGTATAGAGCATTAGCATATATCCCTACAGCAGAGAGATTTAGCAAAAAAACAAGCATAATAATATCTAACTTAGACAGAACAATACCAGAAAGGTTAGTAAAAACTGTAAATAGGCTATACCTAAAATATATTTTACGCAGTTTCCTATTAAAAAACTGCCAGTCAATTTTCCACCTGAGTTGATTAGTACTCTTTAGATAGAAATAATAAATCAGTGAATTCAGCAAGTAAGAAAGGATAAATCCAATAATAAATCCTTCAAAATCTATGACTTTAAAATAAAAGAGAACCAACAAAAAAGTAGTGACCATTTTATTTAAAACCTCTCTCAGGAAGGTAGAAATAGACGTGTTGGAGTTTGCCTGGAGTTTTTGCTCAAATAGATTATTGATTAACATCAATAGTATTAATGGAAATAAAGACCAATAGTAATCTACAATTAATGCACTTTTATCATAAAAATAGTGACTAATAATTGGTTGAAAAACAATTAATAAAATAGCAAAAACAACAAATCCTAAAATAGAAACCAAAAAGGTAAGAGAAAATAACCCTTTATCATCTTTTGAAATGCCAGCGGTAAAGAATGGAAAAAAACGAACAAGGCTTCGACCGGTTCCAAACTGAGCTAACATGGCTATAATTACGGTAACATCAAGTAATAATGAACGAAGGCCAAACTCTTCATAAGTGAATAATCTATTCATAAAAAGTGAAACATTTAGGAAACCTATTAATGCTCCTAAATAGCTACTGAATGATGATAGAGATGCTTGTTTTAAGACAATACCCACCTATTATAATTTAATGATGCATGACATAATTAAGAATAAAATGAATAATTTTAAGCATTATTGTTGTTTAAATTAATTTTATGTCATTCTTAGATTTAGCAAAGGCCTACACACATATTTCTTACGAAACTATAAAGGATCGTATGCATTCTAAATCAGTTGAAAACTTATCAGAAGAGGATAAGCAAATTCTTTCCGATTTGGAATTAAATGGAGTAACTGTAATCCCTAATTATTATTCTGAAGAAAAGTGCGACCAAATCAAATCTGAGATTGACAATTTGATAAATGATGCTACTGTAAAGAAATGGGTCGATAAGGACGGATCAGATACGAGGGTATATGGGGCGCATAATCACTCTGATAAAATTATGGAATTTCATAAGGATCAATTCTTGACTCGTATTGGAGAGCAGTATACAAGATGTGAACTAATCAATTCTCATACATTGGGAGCTAGATTGATTCCAACTCCTAACAATTTAGGATCTGGAGGGGGCTGGCATAGAGATAGCGTTTTCAGAATACAATATAAAAGCATTGTATACCTAACCGATGTTACGGAGGAAAATGGTCCCTTTGAATATATATTGGGGAGTCATAAAGTATCAACAATTTATGACTCAATAAAGCAGAACAACTTCAGTGCGAATCAAAGTAGAATTTCGGATGAACAGGTTGAAGAATTTCTAAAGTCTAACAAGATGCTTAGTAATAAGTTATTTACGGCTAAAAAAGGATCAGTCATCCTAGTGGATACGCGTGGAATTCATAGAGGCACTCCAATAAAGGATGGTAACAGGTATGCACTAACAAATTATTTTATGCCCAAACATCATTATACAAAAGATGTGCAAAAAAAATGGGAGGATTTAATTAGTTAAGATTACAAATAAAAACTCTATTGAGTAATATTTAGCGTGTCTCCTTGGAATTAAATATTCTGAATACCCCTCCTCCTTTAATTTTTTTCGAACATCATCGACCCTGAAAAAGAAGTCGTCTATTTGTGATTTGTCTTCTCTTGGACGTTCGAATTCAACAACAATTTCCTTTGGAAACACCTTTTGCTCGATCATTTGTTCTAGAATAGGCAAAGCTGCTCCCTCTATATCTGCTTTAAAAAGATCAATTGAACCATGACCATTTCTAGCCATCAACTGACTCATTGTATAACACTTAGCCTCAAAAAAATCGAATTCTATCGTTTCACTTGACTCTAAAATACTCGAAGAGCCTCCATATTTAGGAGCATAAAACTTTAATGTAGTTTCTTCTGTCCATACTCCATATGGAAAAAACTTGAAGTTTTTATCCCTTTGCTTATTCATAAATTCAATTGATAGTGGAGTAGGATCGTACATAAAAATACTACAGCCAACTTGATTTGAAATAAAACGATCAAATCTAATATCATTAAGTATCCCTAAAGAGTATACTACAGAAGACTTACTCAAAGGGACTCTCTTATCCAAATAGTAATTTCCAGCCAAATAATGGTTTTCATCTATTAGGGGAATATTACTCAAGTACTTCTTGGTCCGCACTCTGTCTTCGTCGAATATATAAAATAGATTATTGTTAAGTGTGTACTTTAACATACGATTCTTCAAAGCATTAAACCCATTAATAATTAAGGTTCCATTCTTTAAATTTGTTCTTATTTTGTTGCTAAAATCACTCATTAAAATAATATTCGATAGTAAGGTACTTGAAAATGCTATGAAATTGTAGATAAAATATCTTTTATTCTCATAAAGTCAACTTGTTTAACAGTAGGTAAGTTCAATCCAATCTTTGAAACCCTAAGAGCATTTGAATTTGAATAGGTATATTGAGAATAAATAGGCATTTCTGATAGACAATAAAAAAATGGCCTAACATCAATATTATTATTGGTTAATGCCTTCATAACCTCTTTTCGCTTATCAGTAGTACAACACATTAACCAAACTACTTTCTTTCTGTTATTAAAGTTTCTTTGCCAATTAAATAAATTTAATTCGCTCAAGGCATTAATATAATCCTTTTCAATTTTTTCATTTCTCAATAAAATTTGATCAATCTGCTCAATTTGAGCACAACCAATCGCTGCTTGCAAATTAGTCATTCTATAATTAAATCCAATCTCATCATGCCAATACCTTTTCTCCTTGTTCATCCCATGATCACGAAGTTTTCTCATCTGGACATCTAGCTCCTTATTATTTGTCACGCACATACCACCCTCTCCAGTGGTAATAATTTTATTTGCGAAAAATGAAAAAGTGGAAACATCTCCAAAACTCCCAACCTTCCTTCCATTAAACTCGGCTCCATGAGCCTCAGCACAGTCTTCTATTACTTTCAAGTCATAATCTTGGGCAATCCTCATAATTTCATCCATATCACATGGTTGACCATATACATGAACTGGTATGATTGCTTTGGTTCTGGGTGTAATTGCTTTTTCTATTTCTTTTGGACAAATGGTCCATGAGTCAGGATCAATATCAACAATTACTGGTGTTGCTTTTATATAAAGAACAGCATTTATAGTGGCTGCAAAGGTTAGATCAGGTACAATCACCTCGTCTCCTTCTTTAATTCCTAAAGCTAAAAGTGCTAAATGTATAGCTACGGTACCGTTTGAAGTAGCCACACCATATTTTACTCCACAGTATGAAGAAAACTCTTCTTCAAAACGATCAATATATTTACCCCGACTTGAAATCCAAGTGGATGAAAATGCATCAAGCAAGTATTCTAACTCTCTATTCTCTAATGTAGGTTCTGCGACAGGAGTAAACTTCGTCTGATGCTTAAACTCAAAATAATCGATTAACTCTCCTTCGCTATTAATAATGGGTACAATATGAATTTTATTGTTAGTTTTCTTGAGTAATTGATCAAAATCTTCTCCTTCTAATGCATAAGTATACTCTCCAAGATCCTCTTTTTTAAGTGTATCAGAAAGTTCCTTGCCTTTGAGGAGCATTCTTCTGAAATCTCCATCAGTAACAATTCCGATCAACTTATTATTCTGATCCTGAACAAAGGCAGTTCCGTATGGCTTTTCATTAATAGAAACTAATAATTCTTTTAAGGATTGTCCTACTTTAAAAATCGATTCCATCTAAATTTTATTTAATTGTTGTAGCAAATCAAAAGTCATCTTTATATCGTTCATACCACTATAAACCTCAATCGTACAAGTTTTACCACTTTTCCATACATTTGACAAAGAATAAAACAAATCACTATCTTCTTTTAGTCCTTGATTAGAGTCAGAAAGACCATCATTATCACTAATGTGAATGTAATCCGTTTTATCAAATAAATAGCTTAATTCTTGATCAAAATTTAGCGATAAACTATTACAGCTTACTTTTAAATGTGCAACGTCAAGTAAGGTTTTGTATTCATTCTTCCACTTTATTTTATCTACATTTAAAGATGAAGTAAAAAAGAAAGGATCAACATTGCCAAATTCTGTATAATTTTTCTTGTTCAATACATTGTTTTCAATATATAATTCGACTTTACCTTGTGCGTATTCATATATTTCGGAAATATTGGTATTGAAACAATTATAAGCTAATTCTGAATCAAATAAATTCATTTTCTTAATTTCCTTTCCAATTTGATCCAAAGGGATATTAATCAAAAATCCTGCATGAAAAGCATACTTCTTAGCATTTAATGCAACCGACCAATCTATCGCCATTTTTAAATGCTGCATAGTTAGTCTTGAAATTTCATCATCTAAAGAGGCTAAATTTAACACAAATGGAACAGGAGGCGGTGGAAAATAATTATGTAGCAAATAGTTAAGCTGATACTCTTTTTTTAATTTCCCTAACTCCTCTAGCGTTCCTTCTTTAAAATCAGTCCCTCCAGACAATTCGATGTTAACAAATCCTTCATCCGCTAGAACTCTAATTGAATCTTCTATTGTATTAGATTTTATACATGAACTGGAAATATAAATCATAGTATTAATCTTTTTGCTGGTACCCCAACATACGTACCCTTTTCTGTTATATCTCTCGTCACAACTGCTCCTGCCCCGATTATTACATCATCACAAATTGATACGTTTGGTAAAATAGAAGATCCTGCACCAAAATAGCATCGATTACCAATGGTAACTCGTCCACAGATTGATACATTAACAGTAACTATATTAAAATCTCCAATTGAAGATTCATGCTCTATCACTGTACCGGTGTATATCACATTATGACTGCCAATGGATGAAGTATTAGAAACATAGACCATTGGTGAAACCTGATTACTATTTCCTACCTGAACAGCCTCAATTAAAGCTTTTGGATGAATAATGTTATCAATTAAAATACGTTTCTTAAATTGCTCAGTTAACTCTACTTTATCTGCAATTGTCCCTTTACTTATTATAACCTTTGCATCAATAGGCAGCTGAGTCAATAACTTCACTTGAATACCAAGTATCTTCTCTTTCAAATCATTAACAACATTATCATATATAAAATCCAACTCTATATTATTCAATCGAGCAATATGAATTAATGTACGAGTATGTCCTCCTGCACCAACAATTGAAAGCTTACTCATATTTCTATTATATCATTTATTTTAAAATCCATAATAGCCTTTGTTCCAAAAACCGATTTGTATTCCATCGGAGAAATACCTTTCCCCCCTGTCCTTTTCGCTACTACATTCTCATCTGATAATACTTGATTCCTTTTTATGTCAGTTTTGGCTACTAAGCACTTTTGTAGCGATTTTCTCGTATTATTCTCCGATTCAGTTGGCTTTTTATCGTAATTCCCCATATACTCTTCTATCCTTCTAACTTCTTCAACCAAATTCTTAAGCTCAATTGGATTTAGAGAAGCACTATGATCTGGACCATTATCCTCCTTGCTAATCGTGAAGTGTTTCTCTATCATACAAACTCCCATAGGAATTGCATATGGAGCAGCACCAATCCCCACCGAATGATCCGAGAATCCACAGAGAATGTCAAATTCATTTTGAAAAGTTTTAATAACATTTAAATTGGCTTCATTATTAGCAATCGGGTAGTTTGCAGTACATTGCATTAGAATAACATTCCTATTAATCGCACTTATTTCTTGAAGGGCAACTTTAATCTCTTGGAAATAAGTCATTCCAGTAGACAAAAAAATTGGTTTACCGGTTCTAGCAATTTTCTTCAAAAATGGCAAGTTTGTAGTATCCGTTGAGGCTACCTTATAGGCCACGACTCCAATATCTTCGAGCTCTGTCAAGCTAGATTCATCAAAAGGAGTAATCAAGAAAATTATATTCTGTGACTCACAGTAGCTCTTTAACTCTAAATATTGCTCTTTTCTTAACTCTAACTTTGTCAACATTTCAGTTTGACTTTCCGACAAACTTGTCGTATTCTTCTGATAAGGAGCCTTCTCTACATTATTAATAATTAAATCTTTAGTTCTAAATGCTTGAAATTTTACAGCATCTGCTCCAGCATCAGCTGCAATATCAACTAATTTTTTTGCAATTTCTATATCTCCACCATGATTAACTCCAGCTTCCGCTATTATAAAAGTTCTTGAATTTGGGGACAATACCTTATCCTGAATGGTTATTGACTTGTTAAATTTCATAGAATTGGGAAATATAATTTTACTTCAAACAAATGTACATAATAGCCTATTTATTTGAGAGAATAATACAAACTATAATTCATTGCCGATTATAATGTCCCTAATTCTCTTACTTGCATTTCCATCAATTTTAGAAAATCCATTAAAAACATAGTTTTGAATGGGAATAGGCTCCAATGTATTATTCTTATACCTAGAAATTATTGAGTCAAGTTCCATTTCACTTTTTACCCAATACGACACTTTATCCTCAATGTACCCGGCAATATCTCGTCCTTGCGAATCGAATGTGATCAGAGGGGTATTGAAACACAGCGCCTCACCACCAACGGTCGAAAAACAAGTCATGATTATTCCACTTTCAGATAATAGTTGAAAAGTATCCTTTTGATTGTCAATATATATATTCTTTGCACCTATCTCGTCTATCAATAAAGAATAAATATCATCTGACTCGGCAGGATGTATTTTAATTGCAAACTCAAGGGTTGGGTGTCTTTTAGCAACATTAACAAAACTTTTAGCCGATAAATATTTCTCATCTATATCTGGCTGAAGTTGTGAAAAGAAAGTAATTAATTTAGGATTTCTTTCATATTTTTTTTTAATAATCGGAATAACATCAGCTCTCGGTTGTCCTACTACAACAATCGAATCAGGTTTATAATTGCCATTATCTATTAATTGTTGTTTCCAATAGTCACCCCAGACCAACGTCATATCAGGCATTGGCTGAATGGTGGCCTCTAGCTTACTAATACTGTAACCAACATTGTAAGCACGAATAATTCCATGTTGAAGACCATATGTCTTGATTTGATTTATTTTTGCTGCGTCTAAAACAATCTTACTCTGTGACAGATTCTCCGAATACGCCAATACTGATTTGATATTTTCTACTTTCTTAAAAAAGAGTTCATAAGCATAATATTTTCTAATATACAATTGACTTATAGCAAGTAGCCTTTTTAAGTGAAGAATTATCAAGAGTTCTTCTGGTTCTTGTATTTCACTTTCAATTTTTGCTAGATTAGATTTCAATATTGAAAAAGCTTGCTTCACCTTAATATTTATCGCCTTATCAATCAATGATCTAAAAATAATATACTCATTTGTATAAGTATTCGAATACTTAGTATATAACATCCTATAATTAACCCGAAACTCTTTATACAATGAAGGGAAAGGAATATCTTCTATAAAACCAAATTCATCTGAGTAAAGTTCGTCTAAATAAACAAAAACTCCATTAAGTTTTTTGGTTTCATTTGAATTTCTTATTGAAACAATCTCCCTTTCGTTTGCAAGTTGATATAACTGAAGGTGAGCTTTTTTAGACCTTCTCCTTTTACTACTTATTAAGATTCGTACCGCAAAAATAAATGCGTACTTAATGACAGTTGTAATTTTTCTTCGATGCTTTACGGGTTGTTTAGTGTTGATGACTCTGATATTTTTACTCTTAAATATTGATTCATCAAGGTTTTCTGAAACGACGGTAATCTGATCATTTTTATCAATAAAACGTTTTAAATATATTATTTCATAAAACGCTTTTCTATTATCATAAAAGATTCTAAACTTATTATAAAACCAAACATTCAACTTTTCATCCAGTTGAAAAAAGTTAAGCAATGGTTGATTGTTCAGTTTAATAGAAGAAAATGACTTAAAATAATCTTCCCAAAGAAGTGGATTTTCATTTATGAAGTTTTCAATCTGAGGCAAATAAATAACCCGAGAATACACTTCATCTGTTTTGATTTTATTCCATTTCTCTTCAGGTATAAACAGAATAAGTATCTTCTCCATGTTCAAAGTGTTTGAATAAGTTGATTATATACAAGTCCATCCGCCATCAACCATGATATTTTGACCAGTTATATAAGCAGCCTCTTTCGAAAGTAAAAATGAAACTGTTGGTGCGATATCCTCTGGTTGACCCATTCTTTTTAGAGGTACTTTTTTTTCATAATTCTCAACAAAAGTAGGATGTTCATTATTGAATATTCCGCCAGGTGAAACTACATTAACTCTAATTTCCTCACTTCCATAAAAAGCGGCCAAATATCTCGTTAAATTAACAATACCACCCTTTATAGCAGAGTATGGAGCTACCGGATTTATATTTGTATTTTCATAGATAGATAAATCATTTCCTACCACTCCATATATAGAACCGATATTAACAATAGATCCTTTTGACTTTCTCAGAAATGGTAAAATTTTTTGAATACATAAAAAAGTAGAACTCATTTGATATTCCACATTCTTGTTCCAGGTTTCAAGCTTCATTGTTTCAAAATGATCTCCAAAATCCTTCGTTCTTGGATAAGCATTGTTAACCAAGCCATCAATTCTTCCAAATCTATCAAAAACACTTTTGAACCCCTCTAAAATAGATTCTTCAGCTGTAATATCCAATTTAAGTTCATATCTCTCCCAATCTGTTTTTTCAAAAGTGATATCTGCATTTATAGCTATCCCGCCTTTATTCCTAATATCTCTTACAATGGCTCTTCCGATAAGTCCCTCACCGCCAGTAACTATGATTACTTTTTCTTCTAATATCATTTTACAGTGCAATTTTTAAAATTTGATACGCTTCATAAATATCGTTCATCATACCATTCCCCATATTTTCAATAAAATACTTCATTTGATGATAATAAGTATCAATAATCGTTTGATCTGAACTAAATATTAATTCATCATCCATAAAAACTGTATTATCTAACAAATTGACACTAATCGTAAAGTCAGCGAATACAATTTCGAAAGTTCTTTTAGAATCCCTTCTAAAATAATTCAATTGCACATTAGCAACAAAATCCTCATATATCAAATTATAGTTAGCATAATCGATGGATGGAATATTTAAAGATGAATTACTTCTTAAAAGCTTTTTACTTTTGCAAGGATATCCAAAAATCCAAACTAAATAATCTATCTCATGAATTAAATCAAGATGTACCCCTCCTCCTTTTTGCGGATCTGCACTGTAGCTTTGTGTATAATCCGTATTAGGGCGCCATTCGGGCAAAAAAGATCCACAGTAAGAGTTAACTTCATTAACCTTAGAGCTAGTATTTTCAATAAATCTTTTAGTAAAAATAATGCAATCAAGAAATCTTAAATTACATCCTATGTATGTTTTGGAGCTAATTTCAGAGGATAATATTTTATCTAAATTAAGAGTATTTGAAACAGGCTTTTCTATAAAAAGAGGAACTTTTAGTTCTAAACAAAACCTAATATCTCTTGCGTGGAACGATGTAGGAGACGAAATTAGGACAAAATCTAAATCAAGATCTCTTACTTCATTTCGATTATAAATATTAACAATCCCGTCTATACTTGTGGATTGTTTAGAAGACCTCAATGCATATATTACAACATCGAGGTGCATTAAATTTAATGCATTAATATGCTTTCTTGCTATACTACCTATTCCAATAAATAGAATTCTCATTTTATTGGAAAGTTAAGCCGATTATTTTCTATAAGAAATTCTAAAAAATCAAAGTCTATTTGATGATCCAGATCAAAACATTCATGCTTAATAGAATAAATTGAAGCATTCCCAAAAAGATACATTTTATCATTCTCAAAAAACCTTCTCCTATAAAAATAGAACGACGCATTCATCTCATACACCTTCGGTGCAGCCTGTCTTGATAAAATAGGCTCTCTTGGCTTTTTAGAGATTGAACAAGTTAGGTCTTCATTTAATTCAACCATATTGAAGTATGGATTTTTCTTCGCCTCAGATACAGAAAAGAGGACATCTAAACCTTCTCTTTTATAAAAGTCAGTATAAGCTTCGATTAAGTCTGAGGTTGTTCGCATTGGGGCAGAAACATCTAGATCAACAACTAAATCATACTTGACATTATTTTTTTTCTCAGAAAATAATACTAAGTCCTTAATAACATCTTGTTTACCTGCTGTATCATTTGCCAAGATTGAACTTCTTATGTATTCAGTTTTCAGGTCGTATAATTTACAAACATCTATTATTTCTGTACTATCCGTTGAAAGCTCTATCTTAACATTTGCAAGATTATTCTGTTCAAGCCATTTCTTAAAGTTCTTGGCATGATGAATTGAATAAGCGATTAAATGTTTACCTCCAATCATCTTAATATTCTTCCCTGGAATTCCTTTTGACCCACCTCGTGCACAAAGCGTAAGTAATATATGTTGCATAATTTCTTGGAAAATTAGTAGATAAATTAAAATAAGTAATATTTTACTGTATTCTATATTCTCAATTGTAAGATTTTAATCTAATAGAAGCACCCCCCTCACAATAAATTGTTTTAACTTATAACCATTTGAATTAATTAAAATAATTAATGAATACAAGTATTCATTTTTTGAAATGTTTGGGTAAAACGAAAATGATTGTTATTTAAAAAATATTATCCTAACGTCTTTTATAGATAACAAAAGATGTGAATCCAATAAGCATAAAAGACGCAACATAAGCCATTACTGAGCCCAGTTGATAAGAGTATGGTTCAAATACCATCACTATTTCACCCTGACCTTTAGGAATTTGAACTCCTCTTAACAAAAAGTCTACTTCGTGTATTTCTGTTTCATCTCCATTCACATAGGCCTTCCATCCCTTTTCATAAAAAATTTCAGAAAATACAGCAAATTGCTCACTTGAAACATTGTAAGTATACTTAAGCTTATTGGGTAAATAGGACTCGATTTGGATAAAATCTCCTGGGTTTAAAGTATAGCTATTCTCTTTCAAATTAACAGAGTTAGTCGCCAATGCAATGCTTTCCAAATCATAATCTTTAAGCGCCAATATCACTGAATCTGAATTAGGTAACACTTTGACGCCTTTTACAAACCATGCATTACCATTCGCATATGGATTCTCAATAAGTACTTGACCTTGACCTTGATCAGAATTAGTTACTCCAACTATGTACTTTGCGTTCAACATATTTACAACGTTCATTTGAGGCAAATAAGAGTTGGCCATCGCCTTTCCTCCTTGGGATATAGCTTGTTGCAGGGTATATTGCTCTTGACCTAGATGGAAATCAATTAATTCTTGATACTTCTTCATTTTTGCGCCGTGATAACCACCCAAAGTTTTATGGAAGTAAGCTGTTTGCGCGTCTGCATCTAGTCTTGCCGATGTATTTAAAACTCTATAGTGAGTCTCCCTCATTAAGTTGCTAAACTTAATACCTTCTATTGTGCTGGGACTTAACCTGCCATGAGTACTCCCCTCTTGCTTTGTTCTAGCAACATACTGGTCTTCTAATTCCTTTATTTTAGGATTTTTAGTTACTTCTCTTTTATAAATCTCATAGTCTACTGGACCTGCTGCATATGGAGTGGCTAACTTTTCTTTTCTATCCCAAGCCAGAAACTCTCCTGTTTTAGACTTCTCATTATTTACATATCGTTTATCATTTAACCACAAGTCTATTAGTACAAGACCAGTTAGCGACACAACAACTACCTTCCATTGGATTTTTTCTTTTAAAAATAATACCAATAAAAACACAGCAACTACCAAGTATTTCAAACTACCAAAAGCACTTTTCTGAAAAACATCAACTCTATAATCTATTAAAGCATTACGAGAACCTTCTACAGTTTGTGGATTAACTTGAGTACTCTGTTGGGTAAATTGTATTTCCTCGTTAGCAGAGGTAAAACTTAAAAAGTTTTCAGGAACAAGGGTAATAATCAAAAAGACAAATAGAAAGCCCCCAATGAATTTATATAACTTTCTCTGATTTGCAATAAATTCAGATTTTCGGCTAATAAGTTCATGTATAAATAAGGCTGCTAAGAAAGGAAATGCAAGTTCCACTAGAACCATAATAATTGTAACCGCTCTGAACTTATTGTATATTGGGAAGTAATCAATAAAAAGATCTGTAAACCACATAAAATTTTTACCCCATGCCAACATTATTGCCAAGATTGTGATTGCAAAGACTGGCCATTTTAATTTGTTTTTTACAAAAAACATAGCTAAAAAAGCTAATAAAAAAACAATTGCTCCAATATAAACCGAACCAGAAGTTCCAGGTTGATCTCCCCAATAAGTATTAATTATATTGCCATTATTCTGATATTCATTTACTAAATAATTGAAAAATGTAGGATTCTCTGCCCTAAGCCTTTCTACCTCCTCTTGATTGCCGAGTACCGCTCCCGAACCGGGCCCTTTAGCATCGGGAATCAGTAATGAAAATGTTTCCTCCTTACCATAACTCCATCTTGTAATATAATCTCTATCTAATCCATTTTTGGCAATATCCTCTTGACCTGAATTCTTTGGAGATATTGTCAATTCTGATTTCCCTCTTGTTGATACTTTGGAATATTCATATGTAGAAAATAAATTACCAAAGTTTGCCATCAAAGCAATAATTACAGCTGCTATGAGGTAAGAAGATGTTTTAAAGAATTCCCTTAATCTTCCTTTCTTACTAAAATCTATTAAAAAGTAAATACCCAATGCAAGAATTAACAATCCCAGATAATAAGTAACTTGAAGGTGATTTACATAAATTTCCATAGCCATAGCAAAAGCTACTAGCAACGCTCCTACCAAAGGTTTCTTACGATAAGCTAAAATAAATCCACCTACCACAGGTGCCATATATGCAATAGCAAAAGCCTTCGAATTATGTCCTGCTTCAATAATTATAACAAAGTAGGAAGAAAAAGCAAATGCAATTGCACCAAAAATTGAAACCCATGGATTTAAGCCAATGCATAGCATCAGCACATAAAACCCGAACATGTATAAAAAGGTTACACTTATAGGAGGCGGCAAAATACTATTGATAGTATCATTAATATAAACTAAAATATTTCCTGTATACCTCACCTTAGTTGTTTGATAGGCGGGCATACCCGCGAACATATTACCTTGCCATAAAGGTTCCTCTTCAAAAACTTCTTTATGAGAATTAATCTCGTGAGACATTCCTTTATGCTGAGAAATGTCACCTTGCTTCACCTGGTAACCTTGTAATGCAGGATAATAATAGACAACTGCTAAAAGTAAGAAAAGCCCTGTCGCTACAAGGTGTGGAATATACTTTTTGAAATCAATATTCATTATTTAATAGTTTTATCGTCAGGAAGTTCCTCATAATCTACATACTCTCCAAGGTTGTCCGTCTTTTTTTGGTAAGAAGGTTGAGATGTTATTTTCACCTCACCTTCTCTACTATTGTCGGATGGTTTTCCTTGATGGAATTGATTCCCAGTCTGGTTGTAAAACTTTTCTTGCTGTCTATCTATAAACCTTTTAAGTAAAAAAGGAAATAAATACTTCGCAAGAAACTTTAGTCCATAATATACAGCTAAAATGACTAAAATAGTCTTTATAACATTGACCAAACCTGCTTCTTGAATCATTATTTACTCAAATATAAGTTTCTTTCAGAATAAATCTCTCTAAAAAACTTATCCTTTAAATTAGGAATAAACCGAATTGCTTCCCCTGTTGACTTCATCTCTGGCCCAAGTTCTTTATTTACATTTGGGAATTTATCAAACGAAAATACAGGTATTTTAATGGCATATCCATCCAGTTTCGGAGTAAAATTAAAGTCTGTCACCTTAGCTCCTAACATCACTTTTGTAGCGTAATTTACGTATGGCTCATCATATGCTTTTGAGATAAATGGGACTGTTCTAGATGCACGCGGATTTGCCTCAATGATATAAACGACTTCATCCTTTATGGCAAACTGAATGTTAATTAACCCCTTAGTCTTTAAAGCAACTGCAATTTTTCGAGTGTGGTCATCAATTTGCTTTAACACATTCTCACTCAAATCAAACGTTGGTAATACAGCATAAGAATCCCCACTATGTATTCCTGCAGGCTCTATATGTTCCATTACACCAATTATATATACATTCTCTCCATCGCAAATAGCGTCAGCTTCAGCTTCGATTGCTCCCGAAAGAAAATGATCAAGAAGAATTTTATTGCCGGGTAAATCCTTCAAAATTTCAACCACATGTTGTTCTAACTCTTCTTGATTAATTACAATCTTCATTCCTTGACCACCGAGCACATAAGATGGCCTAACTAATAATGGAAATCCAATTTCTTTACTTAGCTCAACGGCTTCATCCGCGGTACTAATGGAACCATACTTTGGGTATGGGATATCATTATCCTTTAAAAGGTCGGAAAACCGACCTCTATCTTCAGCTAGATCTAGGGCTTCATAACTTGTACCAACGATCTTAATACCATAGCGATCTAATTTTTCAGCTAATTTCAAAGCAGTTTGACCACCAAGCTGCACAATTACACCCTCTGGGTTTTCGTGAAGAATAATATCATATATATGCTCCCAAAAAACTGGTTCAAAATATAATTTATCTGCTGTATCAAAGTCTGTAGAAACAGTTTCCGGGTTACAATTAATCATTATTGTTTCATAGCCGGACTCCTTAGCTGCTAAAACACCATGAACGCAACAGTAGTCAAACTCAATCCCTTGCCCAATTCTATTAGGCCCACTTCCAAGTACTACAATTTTCTTCCTATCAGAGACCTTTGACTCATTTTCACCCTCAAACGTACTATAATAATACGGAGTTTTTGCCTCAAACTCTGCAGCACACGTATCTACCATTTTGTAGACTCTCTTTATACCCATATCGTGGCGTTTAGAAAAAACTTCACTTTCCAAACACTTTAATAAATGAGCAATTTGACGATCTGCATATCCCTTTTGTTTGGCTTCTAAAAGCAAATCTTTAGGAAGTTCTGCCAGAGTATATTCACCAATTTTATTCTCTAGTGCAACCATCTCTTCAATTTGAGAAAGAAACCACTTATCTATTAACGTAGCACTGTAAACCCTTGACAAAGGAATTCCAAGCTTTATGGCATCATAAATATGAAACAGTCGATTCCAACTAGGATTTTTTAAGCTATGCATTATCTTTTCTTGATCTCTTAGCTCCTTTCCATCAGCGCCCAATCCATTCCTCTTTATTTCTAATGACTGACAAGCTTTTTGTAGGGCTTCTTGAAATGATCTTCCAATACCCATTACTTCCCCAACAGACTTCATTTGCAATCCTAGTGTCTTTTCGGGGCTATCAAATTTGTCAAAGTTCCATCTCGGTATCTTTACTATAACATAATCCAGAGTTGGTTCAAATAGTGCTGATGTAGTTTTTGTTATCTGATTACTTAACTCATCAAGATGATATCCAATAGCTAATTTTGCAGCAATTTTTGCAATTGGATATCCAGTCGCCTTAGATGCTAGCGCAGAAGACCTAGAAACTCTTGGATTAATTTCAATCGCAATAATGTCTTCTTTTTCATCATTACTAACAGCAAATTGAACATTACAACCACCAGCAAAATCTCCGATTGAACGCATCATGTGTATCGCCATATTCCTCATTTTCTGGAAAGTGGTATCTGAAAGCGTCATCGCGGGGGCTACGGTAATAGAGTCTCCAGTATGAATTCCCATCGGATCCATATTCTCCACTGAACAAATAATCACAACATTATCATTCTTATCTCTAAGCAACTCTAATTCATACTCTTTCCATCCAAGAACTGCTTTATCTATTAGAACCTCATGAATTGGAGAAGCATGAAGTCCTCTCGTAAGTAACTTATCAAACTCTTCAGCGGTATGCACAAACGATGCTCCCGTCCCCCCCAAGGTATAGGATGGACGTATAACCAATGGGAAGCCAATCTCTTGAGCAAAATTCTTTCCTTCTAGAAAAGAATTAGCAATTTTTGATGGAGCAACAGGAACTCCGATTTCTATCATTAAATTCTTAAACTCATCTCTGTCTTCAGTAACATTAATAGCTGCAATATCTACACCTATCATTCGAATATTGTACTTTTCCCAAAGGCCGATTTCATCACACTTTATCGCTAAGTTTAGCGCAGTCTGCCCACCCATTGTTGGCAAAACAGCATCAATATCTGGATGCTTTACGAGAATATCCTCTATTGATTCGGGCTCTAGAGGCAGTAAAAATACATTATCAGCAACTACCTTATCGGTCATAATTGTTGCCGGATTAGAGTTAATTAATGTAACTTCAATTCCTTCTTCTCTCAATGATCTAGATGCTTGTGAACCCGAATAATCAAATTCACAGGCTTGTCCAATAACGATAGGACCACTTCCAATAATCAATACGTGCTTTATACTTTTATCCTTTGGCATTACTTTTTTGTTTACTTAAAATTAGCATGATTAATTAGTTTGCAAAACTACTATTTATAGACAAACTTATTGATTCAATTTATTAACAAGAAGACATAAAAAAAGCGGAACAAAATGTCCCGCTTTAAAAATGTCAATCTGACTATTTAGCTACAATAAATTTAGCTGTTTTGGTTTCCGATGCACTTCTTAATGACAAGAAGTAAGAACCATTACTTAAGTTATCAAGCTGTAGAAGTACTTTCTGAGTACCTTTTGGCATATTACCTAGTTGCTTTGTCTGAATCACACGACCAGACAAATCATAAATTGTCAATGTAATATTTTCAGATTTCCCCGTAACAAATTCTATTGTAGATGTTGAAACAACAGGATTTGGATACATCTTCACTTTAGACTCAAAAGTATTATTAGAAGTTTCTCCTATATTCCTTACACTTACAAATTTATCCGATTTAAAGATACCTCTACCGTGGCTACCTGCATAAATCATTCCTGAATTAGACGCATATTGATATCCGAAAATTTGTTGTTGTACTTCATAAACAGGAACTCTAGCCAATCCACTATTTTCTTCTGTCCAAACAACATCGCTTGCATTGCTTGTGAAAGCATTTTCTGTGGCGTAAACACCGAATTCAGTTCCAATAACAACATTATTATTATTTACTTTATCAATCACAGCAGAATAAACTGGGAATTTATTCAGTCCTGCACCTTGAATTGATTCAAAAGAAGTTGCGGGATCTCCTGCAGTAGTAGCAAAAGTTGTTCTGAAAACATAGGCTTGATTACCATAATTACCGCATGTAACTATTACATTATCTGCATTATTTGGATCAACAGCGATTCCTGTTACAGCTCTTCCAGAAAATCGACCAAACCTTTTACACTTTATTAAATCTGCCGTATTTCCAAAAGCATAATTCTTTGCAGACCATGCTGCATTCAAACCAGACACTCTGTATAAATCTCCTGCTGATGTACCAGCATAAATTATATCTCCATCTCTTGAAACTGCCATTGATATTATGGTCCCGTCAAATGCGTCAGGCTTTGAAGTTGGCCCTGCAATTCTGTACCATAAAATCTCTGTACTAGCAATGCTCTTCAATGCGTCTCTTGTAATGTGCAAACTTGAAGAGCTTCCTGATACTGCCGCGTTAGCAAGAATAGCCATTGATTGGTAGCGATCTACAATACCATTAAAAGTTACCTGAATTCCAGGAGGCAAACTATCTACAATTGTATCTGCTACTTTTTCTACAGCATGTTTAATCAATCTACCTCTTGTTTGACTTGGCAATAAAATTGTATCTCCGTATTTATATACTTTATCAGTTGTTACAGTAAGATCTAAAGTGTCTCTCGAATTAACATCATTAAAAGTTTCCCATAATTTAAATGAGGTATAGAAAGGACCACAACCGGCAGTACCAATTGTTGGAGAACATCTACCTGACAAATCAGTATTATAAAAGTTTCCTCCATTCACATTAAGGTCTGTCACATTATCTGCAAGACCTGTCATTTTTAAAACCTTTCCATAATATAGAGACGCAAAGCCAACCTCAGGAACTAGCGCAGACAATTCACTATCGAATCCATCTCCTCCTCTAATTTCAATCCCTGATTTACCTTCATTAAGATTGAAGCCAACCATTATTGAACCGTTATCTTGAGTTCCACCTAGAACTTTACCTGTTGGTCCTACTCCAATATCATAAAACTGAGTTACATTATAACCTCTATTCAAAGAAGTAAACTGAGGCACATTGGCGGTTAAATTTGAAGATCTGTAAATACCCCCATCGGTACCCACTAAAGCTTCAGTACCACTTGTAAAAAGAATCCTATGAATATCAGAATGTACATAAAAAGGATTTCCTACAGAACCAAAGTTATAAGCAACTTGAGCCCATGAACCAGTAAACGCATCATTTGCGGACTGTTTCCACTCCCATAAAGTTACACCTCCAACTAAAATGTGACCAGGGTCAGTAGTTGATACAGCAATAGCATTGTCGTATCCACCTTGACATTGCTGAGAGCTACAAAACGGATCAAAAGATGAAGTTCCTCCAGGCCCGATTACTGTCCAATTCAAACCTCCATCTATTGATTTTAATATACCTGAAAGCCTACTTATTGTTGCAGACGCATAAATTACATTTGGATCTGATGGCGCCACAGCAATTTCAGTTCTTGATGATTGGATAGGTAGTGGAGAGTTTACAAATGTTCCTACATCTCCATTAGGAGATAAATAAATATCCGGTCCAAATGCTGCTATAACTTTACCGTTTGATGCAACATCAACATCCTGACAAGTTCTTGTTACAGAAGGAATAGCCTCTTTCCATGTAGCCCCTGCGTCATCAGACATCATTAATCCATCCACTTGAGCGACATAAATTCGATTTGAATTATTTGGATCAACAGCCAAATGATTCACACCTGACCACCTAATCCCTCTACTGTTGGAAGCTACAGGACCTGCCAATTGAACTACCTGCCCATTGCCAGTCATTTTAAAAACACCTTCACCAATCATTTCAGAACCCAACCCTTTAGAATTTCCAGTACCATCGAACAAAGGACCTGTTCCGAAATAAATAGTCCCATCAGGTGCTTGAGCTAAATCTGCAATAGCCATATTATCTAAAGCATTATTATATGACTTCCATGAAACGCCTCTATTCTCAGAAATCCATAAACCGCCTGAAACAGCTCCTGCAATATATCTATTTGGATTTTGATTATCAACGATTAAAGCTCTAGTTCTACCTCCAACGTTATCAGGGCCCATCTCTTGCCAGCTAATATTCGCAACCTTTGCAGAATAATTGGCTTCTAGCTCTTTTCTTATTTTTAAAACCTCTGATACAGGAATCTCACCCGTTTCAACGTCAGCTCTAAGCATTTTGTAATACTCTGCCATACCTTTTGCTAGTGGAGCAGAGGAAGAAAGCGTCGTATTTTTAGGAAAATAAGCCTGGTCTTGATTAGATAACATTAGATTGGTACCGAAAACGATACCCCCAAGTGCTACTAATCCAATGGTAAACTTTTTGACTTTCATATTATTAATTCTTTTTAAATAAAAACTACAGAAAACAGCCACAAGATAAGTAAATTTAAAATAAACTTCCTATTCTTTGAACTATTTTACTCTTTAAAATTTTAGACAGTTAAAACAAGTAAAACGCTGCTTTGTTCACTCATTTTTCTTAACACCATATAGCAAATTGATGGAAAGACTCAGAAAAAATTGTTGATTCTCTGAGTAAGCCATAATAGGAATTTTTCTTGCAAAGACATCAGCCGCCAATCCCACCTCAATGGCTTTCAAAACATCCTTATCATTGGCATACTCGAAGTTTAAACCCAATTTAGCATGTATACCTGGCTCCAACTTCAATTTATCAATTCCTTGCATAAAGGAGGCTCTACCATATATATTACTTTGATCATAGATTTCTTTTGTAGCTCTTTCGGTTGAAAAATCATCATAAGGAACACTTCCACCTCTATTCCCGGAATTAATTCCTAATATTAAATATACAGGTTTTAAAAAGGCTATGGTAGGACCAACCAATGCGGTATAATTTATTGATACTCCACTAAGGCTTTGCTTAGAATACAAAGACTTATGATAGCCAATGGATGGACGCAGGAATGCTAAATTATTTAATTTGCCAAACACGTATCCTTTTGCAAATTAAATAATTTAGCATTCCACTTTTACCTCTCTGTGATTTTTCCAACTCACAAAATCTACTTGATAAAGCCTCTGTGTAAAACCCGTTAAAAATTTACCATATCTAAAATTAGCTCCAAAACCATTTGTATGAATAATTACCCCACCTGCAATTTCAGTATTATACTTAACAACCGTCTCCTCAAAAATAGTTTCTTGGGCTAGTAGTGTATCTAGGTTGATTAGAATAAAAAAAATAATGATGGCTTTTTTCATAATTCAGAACAAAAATAACAATTAAATGAATAATTTTCTGAGCAGCATGCATAATAGCCAAAACACCCTCTGACTTCTATCTGTTATACTACTTTTAATAACAAATAATCATTAGCTCAGTTTGCTTAATTGCAAAACACTATTAAAATTAAATCTCAGTTGATTATTTTAACTTAATCAGTCACCACATAAAGGGCGCGCAATTATTAAAAAAAATGAAGGCTTTTATGGATTGTAAGAAAGATACGAAAAAGAGAATTTCAAACTTGAAGTTTATTTCAAAACCAGTTCATTCAAGATAGTTTGCGGAGATATTAAATTATGTGATGCAGTATAAACTGCCTCTCCATTTTTAACTACAATAATTTGTGGGCTTTCATGGACTACTGAAAAGTCTTCAGCTATTTGATTTGAAATGGAACGGTGCTGAATTAAATCTAGATAAAAAATCTGACTAATAGGAATTTCAGGAAGCCAATTTCTTTCTAGTCTACTTTTAGCCATCGAACTGATGGAACACCTAGTACTGTGCTTAAAGATTAAGAATAGATTCCCAGAAGTATCATTTTTGATCGAAGTTATGGCTTCAGGAGAGTCTATTACAGTCCAGTCCATTATTAGGATGGCGAATTTGATTTAGAAATCTCAACTTTACTGTAGGCAGCACATTTATGAGATGACTTACATGAAAATAAAACTACCGCTAAAACAATAAAAGAAAATACTAAAGCTAACTTTTTCATATTTGAAATATTTGCAAATTATTTTACAAATGTATGAATTTGGATACTAACAACATTAATTATTTGTTATTTTATAAACATACTTAACTTAACAACACAATTGGATTTTTATGCGGCTAAAAGAAAAAGAGTGGAAAAAATGGCTTAATGTGGAATTTGAAAAAGAATACTACTTATCATTAAGTCAATTTTTAGAACAAGAATACTCTAACAAAACTATTTATCCCCCAAGAGAAAAAATTTTTGCAGCTTTAGATAATACTCCTCCAGATGAAATAAAAGTAGTAATCATTGGTCAGGACCCATACCATCAGAAGAATCAAGCAAATGGACTAGCATTTAGTGTGGAAAATGACGTACCATTACCTCCGAGTTTAAAAAACATTTTTCAAGAGCTCAAAATGGATGTTGGGGTTATTAATTACAAATCAGACCTTTTAAGTTGGGCTAAACAAGGGGTATTATTATTAAATACTGTCTTAACTGTTGAAGAGGGAAAAGCAGATGCGCATAAAAACAAAGGTTGGGAAAAATTCACCGATGCCATTATTAAACAGATAAGTGAAAATAGAAAGGGCATTATTTTTCTGCTTTGGGGGAGCAAGGCCATCAAGAAAAAAAACTTAATCGATTCGGATGTGCATTACATTTTGGAGGCTCCTCATCCTTCACCACTATCATCTTATCGTGGTTTCTTCGGATGCAAGCATTTCTCAAAGTCAAATAATATTTTGAAAAAAATGGGAAAAAAGCCCATAAATTGGCAAACCTAAATTGAACCATAATTTGAAACAATTTTTTTTCTTCCTCTTTCTGGCTTTTTCTTCCACCTCTATTGGTCAGAAAGTATCGATTCAATTTATAAGCACTGTCGATATTGATGAGCGCATACAGCTTCCAAAAGTTGCTAAAGACTCTATTGGAGTGCTAAAAATTAGCCAACAACTAATCGATCAATACAGAGAAAATTCTTACTTAACAGCATCAATTGATAGTATAATTTTTAGAACCAAAGACAATGCTATCGTTTTCCTTTATGTTGGTGACCAATTCAATTGGAGCCAATTAGGCAAAGGAAACATTAGTGATGAAGCATTAAGTAAGGTTAACTTTCGTGAAAATATTTATTTTAACCGACCATTCAGAGGCAACGAAACCAGCTTATTTCTGGAAGGCTTACTTGAGTATTATGAAAACAATGGATACCCCTTTGCACAAGTCAATCTTATTGTTAAAGAAATAGAAGAAGAAGGACTAATCGCGGACCTAAATGTCATGAAAGGCCCCGAATACAAAATTGATAGCATTATTATTAATGGTGATTCCAAGGTTGGTGAACGATATTTATACAATTACATCGGCTTGAAGCCAGGAGGCCTATACAATGAATCTTTAATCAATGATATAGGTAACCGACTGGATGAAATCCCATTTTTGAGTCAAACCCAGCCGTATGAAGTACAGTTTTTTGAAGATCAATCAAAGGTAATTCTTTACTTAAAAAAGAAACCCGCGAGTAGGTTTGATGGAATCCTTGGGGTATTGACTAACGAAGAGACAGGAAAAATAGACCTCACAGGGAATATCGAATTAAACCTTAAAAATGCAATTGGAAAAGGTGAAGCATTTGATTTAGAATGGAGAAAATTAATTGGAGAAACCCAAAATTTAAAAATCCATTTGAATTATCCATTTTTATTCAACACACCTTTCGGAATAGACGCTGGTTTTGAACTATATAAAAGAGACACATTGTTTCTTGACGTCTCCTTTAAACTTGGTTTACAATATGTTTTCAAAGGATATGATTATTTACAGGTCTTCCTAAAAAACAACTCCTCTAGACGATTGGGATCAACTTCAACCTCCTCTACCCCAATACTTGATTTACCACCTTATGCGGATTACCAATCCGTATTATATGGGATTGAATACAACAAAGAAAAATTGAATTATAGGTATAATCCTCAAAAAGGTTATCAATTAAATATCAATACTTCGACAGGGAAAAAAAACATTCAACCGATTGTTTCCTTACAAGAAAGTAATCCGGCAGTTTACGCTGACATTCCTTTAAAAAGCAATCTATTTCAAGGAAAACTAGAAGCTAGCTATTATATACCAATAGCAAAAAGAAGTGTCATCAAATTAAGAAACCAAATGGCTTTTTTATACAATGAAGCTCTATTTGATAACGAACTTTTTCGAATTGGGGGTATTAAAACCATACGTGGCTTTGATGAAGAGTCTATATTTGCCTCAAGTTATATTATTGGAACCCTAGAATATCGCTTTATTCTTGACAAGAATTCAAGTATCTATGTTTTTTCTGATGGAGGATATTATGAAAAAACTAATTCTACTATTAATGACACGCCAATTGGATTTGGAGTAGGTATGAACTTTCAAACAGGAGCAGGAATTTTTTCGATTAATTATGCAGTGGGTAAACAATTTGACAATCCTATCGACTTTAGAGCCTCTAAAATACATTTCGGTTTTGTTAATTTTTTCTAATCCAATTACATTTGTTTAAAAACTCAGTATTTGAAACCAATACATTACATAATAATTTTAATTCTAGCATTTTTTGTTTTCAGCTCTCCATTGAATGCGGGTGGCATAGCTTCTTTTATTGATGATTACATCAACATTAAATACCAACAATCCTTTGACTCTTATATCTTTGTATCTATCAAACGTCAAAAACTTTTCTACATTAAAAATGGAAATGTAGAAAAAGTATTTCTCATTTCTACGGCAAAAAAGGGTATTGGTCAAGAAATTCATAGTCAGCAAACCCCAGAAGGGCTGCATGTAATCAAACATATGATAGGCCAAAATCTTCCTAAAAATGCGATATTTAAAGAACGTGTTTTTAATGGAGAAATAGCTGAAATCTATACCGACAAAACAGATATTAATGAAGACTTTGTAACAAGCAGAATCATGTGGTTAGAAGGTCAGGAAGAAGGAATAAACAAAGGAGGTAACGTGGACTCATATAAAAGGTATATATACATTCATGGTACTCCCGAAGAAGGGTTAATTGGAAAGCCAGCTAGCCATGGTTGTGTAAGAATGAAAAACAAGGAAGTCATAGAGTTATTTGACTTGGTTCAAGTTAACACCCCGGTTTTAATCTTAAATTACTAATCGAATTCTGATGGAAGTTTTTATATTCTCTATCATATCTGTTTTTATGGGAATAGCTTTAGGTATTTTAATTGTTAAAAAGCTAATGCCCATTGCTGAAAAAAGTGAAGCCTATTTACGATTAGAGACGGAATACAAATCATTATCCAAACAATTCCAAGAACTGAAATCAGAACGAGACCAGTTAAAAAATGAAAATATTGAACTGATTACCATCAAAAGCACTTTGCATGAACAAAACCGACAACTCACTAACAACCAAGAAAAACAAAAAGAAGAATTAGAGAAAATAAGCACTCGATTTCATAATGAATTTGAATTGCTAGCAAATAAAATTCTATCAAAAAACACTAAAGAATTTTCTGAGACCCATCATTTAAAATTGGCTGAAATATTAAATCCTCTTCAAACAAAAATTAAGAATTTTGAAGAATCCATTGAGAAGAAGTATATAGATGATACAAAGGAAAGAGCAGGACTTAAACAAGAGTTAAAGCAGCTACTTTTATTGAATGAAACATTAAGGGACGAAGCAAATAATTTAACAAATGCACTTAAGGGTGAATCAAAAACTCAAGGAAATTGGGGAGAACTAGTCTTAGAAAGAATTTTAGAGAACTCAGGACTTCAAAAAGGAGAAGAATACGACACTCAATTTAGTGGTAAAAGTGAGGAAGGAAGGCGCCTTCAACCCGATATAATCATTAGACTCCCGGAAAACAAACATTTGATCATCGACTCGAAGGTTTCACTTACAGCCTACGAACGTTTTTCGAATTCAACTGATATACTAATAAAGGCTAACGAGTTAAAATCTCATATTGGTTCTATAAAAACACACATCAAACAACTTTCTGAAAAACACTACCAAAATCTGAACCATATAAATACTCCTGATTTTGTAATGCTATTCATTCCCATAGAAAGTTCGTTCGGCATTGCCATTCGAGAAGACAAAGAATTATTTCAATATGCGTGGGACAAAAAAATTGTTATTGTTTCTCCCTCTACACTATTGGCCACCCTTAGAACTATTGCTTCTGTTTGGAAATATGAAAAGCAGAATAACAATGCAATGGAAATTGCCAAAAAAGCCGGCCAATTATATGACAAATTTGTAGGCTTTCTAGATGATTTAGAAAAGCTAGGAAGGAATATGGATCAATCTAAATCGAACTATGATCAATTGATGAATAAAATTAGCTTAGGAAATGGTAATTTAGTCAAACGAACCCAAGAGCTAAAGAAGCTAGGAATAAAACCTTCGAAAGAAATTCCCAAAAACTTTTTAGAAACCAATGAAGACTAACAATCAACTACTTTCTCTACTTCTATTAGCTGTTGTTACATGGAGTTGTAGTTCCTCGCAGAATACATCCAATGTTAATTTTGCATATATGTATGACCCTGACCCAGCCATAATACGACCCAATTTCAAAATTTTCCATTTAAATGAAAAAGAATCTAACTTTTACTTTGGAATAGAATCTTCAGAAATACTATACAGCAAAATTGAAAAAGATACCCTTTCTGAGGCCAATTTAAAAATCAGGTATAAGCTGTTTGAGCAATCAGACCTTTCTACCATTTTAGACAGCACGACATATTATATGAAAGATACAGTCTCCAAAAAAATTGAAAAAACACTGTATGGAAATTTCACTATCCCCGTCGATGCCAATAAAAAGTATTTCCTAGAAATACGAATACGTGATGTAAATCGAGATTTGAATACCATAGAGTTTTTCTCCTTTGTAAAATATCAACAAGTAGACGAGGGGAATTTTATGCTAATAGACTCTAATAATCTTCCTATTCTAAATAGTATCGTTTATCCTAATCAACAGGTTAAAATTGTAAAAAGTCCATGGATATCAAATGGAGAATATAAAATAGAACAATACATCCAACCTTTTGATTTACCACCTCCACCATTTGCAGATAAAGGGTTGTCATACGCTCTACCTAATTCATCTGATTATATACAATCCATCTTTTTAAAAGACACAACGACATATAGTTTTAACAGCAAAGGACTATATACTATTCATGGTGATAGTTTAAATCAGTTGTACAGCATTTTATGCATGCATGAAGGATTCCCTCAATTAAAAAGAGTTGAATATTTAATTGAGCCTACCCGATATATCTCTACCCAAACAGAATTTGATAAAATAAAAGAAGCAGTAGATAAAAAAGATGCGGTTGACAACTTTTGGCTATCAATATCTAACGATTTCAATAGAGCAAAACAGATTTTGGGAGAATATTACAAGCGTGTTGAAAGTGCCAATAGATATTTTACAGATGTTCAAGATGGATGGCGTACTGATAGAGGTTTAATCTATCTTATTTATGGCACTCCCTCGACAATATACAAAGGATACAATTACGAAAACTGGGTATATGGAGAAGAAACAAATATGCTATCATTAACTTTTAAATTTAGAAGATTAAATAGCCCATTATCCAAAAATACATACATTTTAGAACGGAGTCAAAGCTTCAAAAGCGCCTGGTATAGAGCCGTTGACAATTGGAGACAAGGACGAGTATATTAATATCATGAGAGATAACGAAAAGAAGAAACCTAACGAACTATTTTTTGGTATTCGGGCAGTAATTGAAGCCATTAGAGCAGGCAAGGATGTTGAAAAAGTATTGGTTCAACAAGATTTAAGAGGTCCACTATTAACCGAATTAAGGAAGACCATCAAGCAATATGGTATTCCTAGTCAAAATGTGCCTGAAAATCGATTAAAATACATTGATGGTAATCATCAGGGAGTAATAGCTTACTTATCTCCGATTGAATTTTATGATATTGATGATTTATTAGCCAGCATTTACGAAAAAGGAGAAAACCCATTCTTACTGATCGCTGATCGAATAAATGATGTGAGAAATTTTGGAGCAATATGTCGGTCAGCTGAATGTGCAGGAGTACATGCTATAATAATTCCTGCTAAAGGTTCAGCAGAAATAACCGCAGATGCAGTCAAAACCTCAGCAGGTGCACTGATGCGAATTCCCGTCTGTCGTGTTAAAAGCCTTCCTGCTCTAGCCGAGAACCTAAAGAACTCAGGAATTCAATTAATAAGCTGTACAGAAAAAACAGATCAATTGATGACTACGGCCAATCTAAAAGGACCAATGGCTATAATTGTAGGGAATGAAGAAGTAGGCATCTCTTCCACTCTTTTGAACTTATCAGATCAACGTGTGAAGATTCCATTGAAAGGTGAGATTGGTTCACTGAATGTATCTGTAGCAGCAGGAATTATTATATTTGAAGCTTTGCGTCAAAGAGATGTATGACAATAAATGAAAAATCAAGAGTTCAATTTTTTCTATGGGCAATCCTGCTAATTGGTATTGCACTTAGATTTTATCAATTAGACGATTGGAGCCTCACCAATGATGAGCTTAGTGCAATATTTCGCTCTAAATATGACTCCGTATTTGATTTATTAAAAAGCTACCTCTCCCAACCAGATGGACATCCCCCTTTGGTTCAACTTTTTATATACTATTGGACCACTATTATTGGACCTAACCAAACCTTACTTAGACTTCCATTTATCATTTTGGGAATAGTCTGTATTCCGTTAAGCTATAGGGTATTCCGAATGTGGTTTTCTGATATCACTGCTGTATATGTTGCCGCAGGAATCGGCTTATTGCAATATCCAATTTTATACTCTCAGTTAGCAAGACCATATAGTATAGGACTACTTTTCATGCTTTTATATACCTATTATTGGACAAAACTAGTATTTCTAAATCGCTATAACCTAAAAACTTATATTCTATATATTATTATCGGAATATGTTCACTATACATTCATTACTTCTTAACGCTAAACATTCTTATTCTTGAAGTTCTAGGTTTCTTTTTAATTAAAAAATACCGTAGAAAAACATACCTTATTTTAAATGCCGTCGTTGGATTAGCATTCTTACCCTATATCAAAATTTTTCTAATACAATTGAGTGTTGGTGGAGTGGGCAATTGGCTTCCAAAGCCTGAGAATGACTTTTTTCTTACCTACTTGTATTATTGCTTCAATAGCAATTGGGTTATCATTGTCTTTCTTCTGGCAATGATACTCTCGGGTATCCTATCATTTCAAAATAAGTTCAATAAAAACAATTGGATATTATTGGCTCTAATTTTTCTACCATATATCATTGGACATCTATACTCCGCCAAAATCAACCCAGTAATTCAATATTCCACTTTATTGTTTAGTTTCCCTTTTTTATTAGCCTTTATATTCTCATTCATCGAAGACAAAACTTTCAAGGGACTCTATGGAATCACTTTAATTGTATTTATAGGGTTGACTACACTTACATCGTTCAAAACTTGGGAGCAATATCATCTTCACCCTTTTGGTGATTTCAAAGGTGCTGCTAACCATCTTCACAATTGGGCGCAAGAATTGCCGAATGAAAAAACAGACTTATTGATAAATACTACTCATTTAAATTATTACAAGTATTATTTAGATCAATTAGATTGCCGGCATACCTTCCTAAAGACTTCTGTCACCTCAGAAAAAGATTTAGGAGAGTTAAGTAAATACTTCTCTAAACAAAAAAAAGAACATCTAATTTTCTCTTGGTCTGCTGCAAACAACTACTACGAATTGAAGGAACTCATCCGTTATTATTTTCCAAAAATTCATCGTTTAAAAGGCAATTATAATTATGAAGTTATTCATTTCGTTAAGGGAGAGCCACAACCTAAAACAGTGGATTATGAAATTGGGTTTGAGTCTCCTTCTAACTTTTGGAACTTCGATCCGAATAGCTTAGATTCTTCAGAATTTCGATCAAGCAAACATGCTCTTTTAGTCAATGTAAAGCAAGAATATCCGGTATCCCTTAAAGATATAGAATCTGAAAATTTTCACCCTAAAGAAGCCAATGTAATTACATTTCTTGTACACTTTAAATCCAATCAACCTGTAGAACCCATCTTGGCAATTTCTGTTGATAATGAATTAGGTAATCAATTATGGAGAGGAATTTCATTAAAAGAATTCAATAATGTAGGTGAATGGTCTGTAGGATTAGTTTCTATTTATTTAGAACAACCAATGGCGCCAAATGATAAAATAAAGGCTTATGTTTGGAACAAGAATAAAGAAACTTTTTGGCTGGACGACCTCTCATTTTATGCACATACTGACAGCAAATATTATCTAAAAAAATAGCCCTTGCTTTATTATTTCCTTAAATATACGATGCGGTTTTCGTTGTTCGTTTTTTACAAACGAATCATTAGAAACGGATTTGAAAATATCCCCAATAATCAGCCGAGTATCTTTGCTTGCACTCATCCAAACTCGTTTTTAGATGCCATTATCATTGGTGCTTATAGTCCAAGAAAACTCTACTTTTTAGCCCGTTCAGATGTATTTAACACTCCTTTTAAAATGTGGTTGTTGTCTAAAATGAATCTAATTCCAATTTATCGATTACAAGAAGGAAGTGAAAATCTTCATAAAAACGAAGACACATTCGCTAAATGTTTTGAGATTATGAAAAAAGGCGGATCTATACTTATTTTCTCAGAAGGAATCAGTATTACCGACAAAATAGTGCGACCGCTAAAAAAAGGAACAGCTCGAATTGCTTTTGGTGCCGAATCATACAATAACTTCTCTTTGGATCTGCAGATTATTCCAATGAGTTTAAATTATACTTATCCCTCTAAATTTCGAACTGAAGTAATTATAGGTGTTCAGCCACCAATTGCGCTTAAAAATTATAAAGCAATATATGAAGCCTCTCAGGTAAAAGCCATTCGTCAATTCAATAGTGAGCTATTTGAAGGTATAAAAGCTGCTAGTATTATCGTTGAGCCGAATAAAGAGAAGATCTATGAAATCATTGCCCCTCTATTTAGAACCCAACTCGTCGATCAATCAAAAAGACTCGAAGAAGAACAAAATTGGTCTGAACTGGCGGATTTAGAAAAAACTATCCAAATCGCAAAAAGCTATAAATACAGCAAAAATGAAGAAATCTCTGAAGCGGCAATAGAATATGGACAACCAAATCTTTTATTTTTGGGTCTCATTCAATTGCTATACGGATTAACCTACGTAGTAGGATTTTTACCAAATGCTATTCCTTTTGTGATCGCACAAAAGGTAACTGATAAAAAGGTGCGATTGATTGAGTTTTACGCATCAGTAAGATTATGCCTATCAGTAATACTCTATTTAGTTTACCTTCCATTGGTAAGTTATCTGCTCGGTTCTCTATTGAACCTCAACTTGATAATGGTTTCCAGCCTACTAATCCTGACAGGGTTGGGATATGTAATTGTGAGAGATCATTACAGATTAATAAAACAAGCTACTCAATTTTACTCTTCTGAAAAGCTAGATAAAGTGATTGATTTAAGAAATCAATTATTAGCTATTAGGAATAAAGTGATTTAATCTTTAACTCGATTAAATCGCAACGCTTTAATCATCCACGTTGGTAAACTTTTCTCAGGATTTCGATTTTTTAGGTTCAAATACCAACCCATCTTTTTCATAATTGGAATTTTGTGAGTTTCCACAAATTCAATAAGTGTACCATCTGGATCAGCAATATACGAAAAGTGACCTGCAGCTTCTCCCATATCAAAACTGTTCTGACTATCTACAGTAAATGGAAAACCTTTACTTTCACATTCATTTCTCAATGAATCCATATGTTTAATATCAAAACAAATGTGAATAAAACCTAGGTCTCCCCAGAATCTATTTTTATAAATTTGAGCCCCCTTTTCGTCAATCAACTCAACTAATTCTATAGTAGTCGGTCCTAACAACTTACTGAAACTACCTTTTCGCATAGAAGCATGTTTCAACTTTATTCTTCTTGCCTTCCTTGCTCCACCACTTAGGCTACTAAAGTCTTCAAAAACACCTGTCTCATCATAAACCACTTCATCGTATTCTAAAATATCTCGATAAACCTTCAATGAGTCTTCAATATTTGAAACACCAATTATAGCTCCACTTGCACCACCTGTTGCATAATTATTTCGATCAAACCAACCGTCAGCTTCTTCCATCTGGAAAATATTTCCATATAAATCCTTTACGAAAAAGTGCTTCTTCCCTGCAGGATCTTTCATGACTTCTGAGAGCACCTCCAATTGATCTTTTTTATATCTCTTATGCAAGGCATCCACATTAACCACTTTCATTTTTGCAGCATAAATTCCATGATCTCCAAATTTGATTTCAAAATTTGCTGGTTCAGGCATGCGAGAAGTAAACTGCCAAATTTCAAAGCCACCACCACCTTGCATATTTATTGCAAGCACAGCGTTTCGTTTATGCACTTCATTACCAGTATAATTGATCATCAACTTTGCTTCCGCTTCTTCTTGAAAAATAGGCACATCCATCCCAAAATTTTTGCGATACCATGCCCAGGCTTGGTGCACATTTGGTACTCCAATTCCGATCTGCTGAATTCCGCTAATAATTTTACTCTTTCCTTCCAAAATGATATGAATTAAACTGGTTTTATATTTTTTGCAATTTTAAAGAAAATTGACGGGGTATACCGTCGAATTGCTAAAAGTAATAGTTCTCTCTTTCCAACAAAAATTTCTATTCGCTTTTTTTCTAACCCCCTTACAATTTTTTTCGCACAGTCAGATACGTCCATGCCGTTTTGTAATCCTTCATCCATTTTCTGATGAGAATTTCCACTCCCATCTATAGCATGCTTGGATATTTCAGTTTGAATTCTACCCGGATAAACAATACTTACGTCTATTCCATTATTATTTTCCTCCAGATAAAGGGTTTCCAAATATCCCTTTAAGGCATGCTTTGATGCAGAGTATGAAGAACGAAGTGGAAACCCAAACTTGCCCACTATACTGCTCACACCCACAATAAGTCCTCTTTGGCGTTTAATCATTCCAGGTAATACTAATCCAGTTAGTTCTACAGCACCTAAATAATTTACTTGCATCAATTGTTGATGTACAGGAAGAATTGTATCACGAACTAACCCTCTTTGGCTCATTCCTCCATTATTTATTAAAACATCTACTTCAATAGCCTTCGATTCTATCGTTTGAAATGCGTGTTGTATACTTTCTGAATTTCCTAAATCTAATACCTGCACGAGCACTTCAACTCCATGACGTTCGCATTCATGGGCTACAACATTTAGTTCCTTTTCCTTACGAGAAGATATAATTAAATTGCTCCCCTTTTTGGCGAATTCCAACGTCAGCGCTCTTCCGATGCCGGAGGAAGCTCCCGTAATCCATATCCATTTATTTCTAAACGTTTGACGACTCATGAGCAATATTTGATAGTTTTGTAGATTATATTCAACTTCTAAGGTATTTTTTATAAGTTTCCACCATCTTATCCTGAGAAACTCCTGCAAAAAACATCATAAATACGACAAAGTTGATCAAATTGACGCGAAAGTAACTGTTTTTATCGTATTTCCTTGTTGAAATCAAACAGCTGTTTGACATGATTTTTAATTTCCCTGTTTTCTGAGCCCGCTGAAGCCATTCATACTCTTCCATTATCTGCATTGACTCATCATACCCTTTGGTTTTCTTAAAAAAATCAGTCATTACAAAAAGTGACTGGTCTCCTCCTCTGCACATGATAAAATTAAACCTCGTGAAAAAAGCATTCATTCTCATTCTCCAATTTGGTTGATCAAAACGACTCTGATAACAGCCGAATTGAAACCCTTCCTTGATCGAGTTCTCAATATCCTCTATATAGCAAGAAGGAGGTAAAGTATCTGCATGCACAAAATAAAGCACATCCCCAGATGCCCAACTTACCCCTTCATTCATTTGAATAGCTCTCGAAGATTTCATTATTTTTTTAACAATGGCACCCTTTAACTCAGCCTGAGCAACAGTATCATCTGTGCTACCACCATCAACTACAATAACTTCTTGTAACCTTTCATCTCTATGCATAAAAAGGTATTCCACTAAATTTCCAATCCTCGCTCCCTCGTTTAATGTCGGTATTATGACACTCAATTTCATTCCAATTCTATTTACAATTCATATACATACCTTTGATAAAGGAATAACATCCTTATCTAAACGATCTACGTAGTTATTCAAACGAAAGTAGACAAATATTAAAATTCATACAATGAGGCTCAAAATAACCTTAATTTCTTTATTATCGATATTAATCTCATGTCATTCAGAGATAAATGCAAAGAATAATAAGCGAGACATAGATGTTGATTTAAATACAGAAATTAATTACATCGAACTATCAGCCAAGCTGTTAGAAAACTTAATCCAAAACAACGAAACGACAAGTATTCAAGCTCAATTGGCTACAGTAACTGTAGAAGAATTATCTAATCAATTGACCAATGATACTGAAAAAAAGGCGTTTTGGATAAATGTATATAATGCTCACATTCAGATAATTTTAAAAGAAAACCCTGATTTATATCAAGATAGAGGGGCCTTTTTTAAAAAGAAACAAATTACAGTAGCTGGAGAAATTCTTAGTTTTGATGATATTGAACATGGAATTATAAGGGGTTCAACTATTAAACTGTCTTGGGGACTTTTAAAAAATCCATTTGTAGGTCAATATGAACGTACTTTCCGAACCAATGAAACCGACCCTAGGATACATTTTGCACTCAACTGCGGGGCTAAAAGCTGCCCTTTGGTTGCAGTTTATCAAGTTGATAACTTTGAAGATAAAATAGATGCAGTCGCTAAAAAATTCCTCTTGAAAGAAACTTCCTATAAAGATGACTTGAATCAAGTATTGGTCACGCCATTGTTTAGTTGGTTTAGAGGTGACTTCGGAGGTAAGAGCGGGGTAATCCAATTCCTAAAGAGTTATTCCCTTATACCATCGGAATCCAACCCTGAATTAGTATTTTTAGATTATGATTGGAAATTAAGTTTAGGAAATTATTATGCTGAATAAAGGTGCTTTGTTAATTTTAGGTATTATGTCATTTTTAAATTCTTTTTCACAAGTAGAAAGCACGTCTTACAGTCTAATGCTGAAGGCTCTAATTAAGGAAAGTATACCAATAGTTGCAGTAGCAGATTTGGATCAAAAGCAAATTCAATCAACTACGTTTATTGATTCTAGAGAGAAAGTAGAGTTCGATGTTTCTCATATCAAAGGTGCCACATGGGTAGGATATGATGATTTTGACATGGCAAGAATGGATGCCATTAGTAAAAATGAACCAATTATAATATACTGTTCTGTGGGCTACCGCAGTGAAAAAATCGGCGAAAAGCTAATAGAAGCCGGCTATACAAACGTTTCAAATTTATATGGTGGTATTTTTGAATGGGTAAATCAAGGAAAGCCTATAGTCGATTTAAGTGGAAAGCCTACCACAAAGATTCATGGATATAGCAAAACATGGGGGATTTGGCTATCCAAGGGTGAAAAGGTGTACTAAACCTTAAAAAAGATTCTTCGAAAATTCATAAGATAGCACCATAAGTCGTTTAACTTACTATTTGAATTCTACAAAAAGGAGTAATTTTAGACAACTGTAGTTTCTATTTTTTTTAATAACACACTCATTATGATAAAGAAAACGCTTTTATCAGCTCTCTCAATGCTGATAATTTACACTATTTCTGCCCAAGAATTTGTAAAAATGATGCAGGAAGAATCTAGAAATTTTTATGAGATTCAATCCGCATTCGAATCTTTCTATGAAGGTAAGCCCTATGAAAAAGGGAAAGGCTATAAACAGTTCAAACGATGGGAATGGTTTATGGAGCAAAGAGTGCATCCTACTGGAGAGCGCTTTTCATCCACTGCTGCTTGGAATAATTTCATGAGTTACAAAAAGGAACATCAAGCTGCTTTTACTGCTGAGAAATCTGCAGGATGGGTTGCTTTAGGCTTAAATGATTTTATTAATCTCAGCTATAGTCCAGGACAAGGAAGAGTAAATGTAATTGCTGTAGATCCCTTCAATCCAAATATAATTTATGTAGGTGTACCTGCTGGAGGCCTTTGGAAAAGTATAGATGGAGGAAACACTTGGAATGTCCTAACCGATCATTTGCCCGTTTTAGGTGTATCAGGTATAGGAATCGATCCAAACAATTCCAATATCATCTACATTGCAACTGGAGATGGAGATGGTAGCGACACTTATAGTATTGGTGTTTTAAAGTCTACCGATGGAGGAAGTACTTTTGCACCCACAGGAATGGTGCACACCATTTCTCAAAGTATACGCCCGACAAAAATTTTAATGCACCCAACCAATTCGAAAAAACACTGGGTAAGTTCTAATAATGGATTGTATATTACAGAAGACGCAGGAGCGAGTTACACAAGGGTTCAAACAGGATTTATCCGAGATATAGAAATGCACCCTACCGATACCAACATCATTTATGCCTGTAGCAATGAATTTTTTAAGTCCACAAATGGCGGGTTTAACTTCACCAAGATTACGATGGGTCTTCCTTCTGCTGCCGCAGTCAACAGAATGTCTATAGCTGTTTCTATCGATAATCCTTCTTTAGTTTATGGGCTATATGGTGATGCTTCAGATGCTTCTTATTATGGTTTATATCGATCATCCGATTTAGGAACGTCGTTTACTCAAATGAGTAATTCACCCAATATCTTGAGCAGCTCTAATGATGGAATGGGCTCTGGTGGTCAAAGCTGGTATGACCTAGCACTTGCTGTTTCTCCTGACAATGCTAATGAGGTGTTTGTTGGCGGAGTTAATGTTTGGAAATCTTTAGATTCTGGAAGCACATTCAACATCATCGCTCACTGGGCATTACCTAACAATATTGGATATACGCATGCTGATATCCATACATTAGATTTCTACAACGGTAAATTATACTGCGGTTCTGATGGAGGAATTTATGAATCAACAGATAAAGGCGCTACATGGGTTGATAAATCAAGAACATTAGAAATTTCTCAGTTTTATCGACTTGGAGGTTCTGAGATCGATCCCACCAAAATTGTAGGTGGAACTCAAGACAATGGTTGTTTTAGAGGCTCAACCCTATCCAAAACTTGGACACATGTATTTGGAGCTGACGGCATGGAGTGTGCTATTCACCCTACAAATTCCAATATTTTATTTACTTCCTCTCAAAATGGAGGCTTAAGAAGATCGACCGATAATGGAAATTCATTTACCGGAATAGCAGGAACCATTAGAAATTCAGAATCTGGAGCTTGGTTAACTCCCTATGCCTTGGATCCCAATAACAGCGATCGAATTGTAGCAGGATTTGAAAACATTTGGCTTTCAAACAATCTTGGAAGTAATTGGACCAAAATCTCAAATTTTCCCGGCGGGCCTACTTTCAGATCTATTGCGATTGCAAAGTCGAATAGTAATGTGATTTATGCAGGAACTCAAAACTCCATTTTTAGAACTACCAACTTAGGTAGTAATTGGACAGATGTTACTGGAAACTTATCTAATCAGTCCAAAACTTATATAGAAGTAGATCATCAAAATGCCAACAATGTATGGGTGACGGTTTCAGGGTTTAACGCCTCTGAAAAAGTATACTACTCAAATAGTGGTGGTAGCAACTGGTCAAACATCACCTATAATCTACCGAATCTACCAGTCAATTGCATTGAACGAGATGAAAGAAATGGGGTTCTTTATGTAGGAACTGACGTTGGTGTATACTACTTAAAACCATACACTACTGAATGGCTACCATATATGACTGGGCTTCCAAATGTAATAGTGAATGAATTAGAAATGAATTATGCAACTAACAAACTCAGAGCTGCCACCTATGGTAGAGGGATTTGGGAGTCTGATCCATTTCAATATCCAACGAATCAACCGGTATCCAGGTTCAATTCTACAAAGCGAATTAATTGTCCAAATGTAGTAGTTCAGTTTAATGACCAATCGGTGAATACTGTTACCAGCTATCAATGGCAATTTCCCGGTGGAACGCCGTCCACTTCTACCGCTGCAAATCCAACTGTAACTTACGCCAATACAGGAAGCTATGATGTTACTTTGATTGTAAGTGATGGCACCAATAGCGACACCTCTAAAGCAATAAATTACATTGAAATACAGACTCCAAACTTGGAGCAATCCCCATTTTCAGAAGATTTCGAATTGGTTACTTTTCCGAGAAATCCTTCGCCAAAATTTACAATAATTAATGAAGATGGAGATAACTCATGGGAGCACGGATTCAATATTCCCGCACTAACTTACACCTTAAGTATCAATAATTTTACTACTACTTCTACTGGCAAAAAGGACATTTTAGAATTCCCTGCAATCAATTTAGATACGATAAGCTATCCAGTTTTATTTTTGGATCGAGCCTACAGCAGTAGAACAATGACTGATTCTGATACACTGAACTTCTACTATAGTATCGATTGTGGAAACACTAAAGTGAAGTTTGCGTCATTCTATGGTGCAGCATTGAGGACAGTTCCTCCAACACAATCCGAATACTCCCCAGGTAGCAGTTCAGATTTTCAGACTTTATATGCACATATATATGGAGCAGAAAACCAACCGATAGTTAATTTATACATAGAGAATGTATCAGGCTTTGGAAATAAACTTTTCATAGATAACATTTTAGTCAAAGCTGTGATATCAGACATTTCAGAGATTAGCTCTACCGGTCAATCATTTAGTGTTTATCCTAATCCTACTACAGCAGAAATTCAAATCAATTGGAAAGCTTATTCCGAAACTCCGACCATTGAAATATTTGATTACCAAGGAAAGCTTGTGAAAACGATAAAGTCAAACAAACTTACGGGCAACGTCCAATATAACTTTGATGGACTAAGTAAAGGTCTATATTTAGTAAAATTATCTACCTCTACAAGTGAAAAAACATCTAGAGTAATTTTAAAATAATCCATAAGTATTTTAAACCGCTTGAAGAATGAGCCAACCGTTCGTCTTCAAGCGTTTTTTTTATCACACTTATTGGTGTAATTTAGTCGATCGAAAAATTAATTATTTATAAATAGAAAGTACAATGAAGAAGATTGCATTAGTTTTTATTGCAGCATTGTTTTTACTAGGAGTTCCTAAAGTAAAAGCAGATGAGGGGATGTGGTTGCCGATGTTTGTCAAGCGACTGAATTATGTAGACATGCAAAAACAAGGTTTACAATTAACTCCAGAAGAAATTTACAGTGTAAATAACTCAAGTTTAAAGGATGCAATTGTGCGTTTAGGTGGAGGTTTTTGTACAGGAGAAATCATCTCTGACAAAGGTTTGATGTTGACCAATCACCACTGTGGTTTTGGTGTTATTCAGGAAAATAGTACCAAAGAAAACAATTACCTAAGAGATGGTTTTTGGGCAAAAGAAAATAAGGATGAAATTCCTGCTGGTTTCAGCGTGTCATTCCTCGTAAAAATGGACGATGTTACTAAAGACATTATTCCATTCTTAGGTGTTGAATTAACTGAAGCACAAAGAACAGCTAAGGCGGATTCTATCATCAAGGTTCTTGAAGAAAAAGCTGGAACTGACAATGAATATGATATTCAAATTAAAAGTTTTTACAATGGCAATGAATACTACCTATTTGTATATGAGACTTTTGGTGATGTTAGATTTGTAGGTGCTCCTCCATCATCTATTGGAAAATATGGTGGAGATACAGACAACTGGATGTGGCCTCGTCATACTGGAGACTTTACTCTTTTTAGAGTTTATGCAGATGCAGACAATAAACCGACTAAAGAGTATAAAGAGGACAATAAGCCTTATACTCCTAAGCATTCATTACCTGTAAACATCGCAGATAGAAGAGCTGGAGATTATTCTATGATTTTTGGATACCCAGGAAGTACTGATCGTTACTTAAGTTCTTACGGAGTTGAAATGGCTGTAAATATTCAGCAACCATCTATCGTAAAGCTAAGAAGACAAGTATTAGATATATACGAAGCTGAAATGGCAAAAGATGAGCAAACATACATCAACTATGCTGATAAGCAAGCTTCTGTAGCAAACTATTGGAAATATTTCCAAGGCCAGACTGCTGGTTTGAAAAGATTGAAAATCTACGATAAGAAAAAAGCAGAAGAAGATGCATTTGAAGCTTGGATTGCTAAGGATTCTAAAAAGGCAGAGGAATATAAAAATGTTATCAGCAACTATGATCAAGGTTACCAAGAACTTTCAAAAATCATTTTGAAAAGCACCTACGATATTGAAGCGATATACAGAATCGAAGCAGTTTCTTTCGCATGGAGAAGTAGAGGTTTATTAGGAGCCCTTTCTAGTGATGACGAAGAGAAGAAAGCGAAAGCTGTTGAATCTTTTAAAGCCACTGCGGAAAAGCAATTCAAAGAATATTCTTACGCTATCGATAAGCAGGTCTTTGCAGCTATGGTAAAAGCTTATGCTACTGATATCCCTGCAGATCAGCAGCCAAAAATGTTCAAAGACTTAGTTGCAAAGTTCAAAGGTGACTATGCGAAGATGGCAGATAAAATCTACAGTAAGTCTATCTATACTTCTAAAGAAAGAATGATGAAGTTTTTGGACAAACCTAAAGCTTCAACTATCGAAAAAGATCCATTGTATCAATTGGCTAAAACAATCATCTTAGAAGATTATGTTCAGACTTTAGGAGCTCAGAAAAAGGAGATCAACGAAAAGTTAGACAACGCAGGTCGTTTATATTTGAAAGGAATTCGTGAAATGAATCCAAACCATGCATATGCACCTGATGCGAACAGCACTATGCGTGTAACTTATGGTTCTGTGAAAGATTATTACCCAAGAGATGCTGTATACTATAACTATTATACGACGATCGAAGGTATCATGGAGAAAGAAGATCCAAAGAATCCTGAGTTTGTTGTTCCAGCTAAATTGAAGGAACTATACAAAGCAAAAGACTATGGTCAATATGCTAACAGTAAAGGTGAAATGATCGTTAACTTTATTTCTAACAATGACATTACGGGTGGTAACTCAGGTTCTCCGGTAATCAACGGTAGAGGTGAATTAATAGGTACTGCATTTGATGGAAACTGGGAAGCAATGAGTGGTGATATCGCATTTGAAACAGAATTACAGCGTACTATTTCTGTTGACATTAGATACACTTTATTCATTATCGACAAGTATGCAGGAGCGAAACACTTAATTGATGAAATGAAAATCATCAGAGAATTAAGCCCTAATACTACTGTTGAAGTTCCTGTTAAGGAAGAAGTAAAAGAAGAAAAAGCTAAAGAGACTAAGAAGAAATAGTCGTAACAGCATATAACTAAAAACGCCCATTTCGATTATCGAAATGGGCGTTTTTATTTGAATAAAATCAAAATTTTAGAAATTGCGATACTTCGATGTTTCCTCAAAGATGTATTCCATTATCGATTTATCAGCTTCAGTAAATGGGATATTTCTACGCTCCATCATTTTCTCTGCTACCTCAAATGCCTTATTGGTTCGGAAGGTAATCCATTTGTCAGCTCCACCCCAAGCATATGATGGAATGAAATTTCTTGGAAATCCACCTCCATAAATATTTGCACTCACTCCTACCACTGTGGCGGTATTAAACATAGTATTGATTCCACTTTTAGAATGATCACCCATCATTAATCCACAAAACTGTAAACCCGTATTTTTAAAGCCTCCTTTGGCATAATTCCAAATCTTTACCTCAGCGTAATTATTCTTCAGGTTTGAAACATTGGTGTCTGCACCTAAGTTGCACCATTCACCCAATACGGAATTTCCCAGAAAACCATCATGACCTTTATTTGAATAACCAAACATTACTGAATTACTTACCTCTCCTCCTGCTCTGCATTGAGGTCCAATAGTGGTGGCTCCATAAATTTTGGAAGCCATTTTTAGTTGAGCTCCTTCACACAAAGCCAATGCCCCTCGAACAACTGAGCCTTCCATTATTTCTGCATTCTTCCCAATGTATATTGGACCGGTTGTCGAATTCAAAATTGCTCCTTGCACCTTTGCGCCTTCTTCAATAAACAACTCTTGTCCAATATGTGTGTTTGTGTCTCCCAAAGGTTGAGAAGTCCTACCATCCGTCAATAATTCAAAGTCTCGTTTAATGGCGACATCATTCTTTGAAAAAATATCCCACACTTCATTGATTGAAATAATCTCCAAATCACAATTCACTTGATGAAAACCATGCACATCAAATGCACCTAACTCTACTTTTTGGGAAGACCTGAACGCAATTATTTTTTCTTCATTCTGATGGTACAGCATTTCTCCTTCCTCCAAATCTTCAATGCAGTGAAGCAACTCTGAAGAAGGGAAAACTCCACCATTAATGTAACAATTGTCTGTTTCGTATTGCACCTTATACTTTACTTGCAAATAATCTGATGTTAAGAAAGAAATGTCTCCATTGAGATAATGTGCCCACTTTTCGGTAATGGTTAGAATTCCACACCTGATTTCTGAAACAGGTCGAGTGTATGTAAAAGGGAGTAAATCAATCCTTCTATCATCGAATAAAATATAATTCATCGGTATTTTATTTATCGTTAAACTGAAGGAAAGATAAGCGCAGTAGTTGAGTTTTACAAGAAATAAAAAAGGCCTCTCGAAATCGAAAGGCCTTCCTATTATTGAATCTAAAATCTAAATTACTGCACAATCAATTTTATATTCTTACGTGTGTTAGCAGTGTTTACTTGCAAGAAATAAATTCCTTTTTTCCAAGCACTCAAATCTAACTCCACTGTCGATTGATTCGCATTTTGTTGAATCACAACTTGTCCTTTGCTATCGAAAACAGTCATTTCCGCAGACTTCTCACTTCCTAGATTAACAGTAAATTGACCTTTACTTGGATTTGGGTAGACTTGAATTGCAGAAAGAGCGTACTCATTCAATCCAACAGCAGCTCCTGGATCCTCTACTTCAAAATCATCTAATGCAATATCAGAAGTAAATCCTGAACCCGTGAACGCTCTAAATCTTACATTTACGATACTCCCATTGTAAGGAGTTAAATTGATATTCGCTTGTCTCCATGAATTGCCTTGATTGAATTGTACAAAAGGAATCACATCTTCAATTAATTCTCCATCCACTAATAAATCAAAATGCAATTCACCCATAGTGGCTCCATTCATATGGTACCAAATAGACGCTTTAGGTGTAACACCACCAGACAAATCTATACATGGAGAATATAAATCAGCCGTTTGTTCAAAACAACTAGACGTCTCTAGGTATAAATATTTACCGCTATTATTTCCTGTAGTATGGTCTGCCGTTGGGCCAGTATTATTGGATGGTGTAGTACCAGAATTGGTTCTAAAATCAAAGTCATCCCAAATGGTATTGGTTAAATTCAGCCATCCTTGAGACAATTGACAAACACCCTGCTCACAATTACTGCTTGTTACACAATTAGAAAAACCATCGAAATTTTGGGTGTAAGGTGCGGTAATTGTTGTTGCATTCGCATACAACTGAAACCTTGAACTTACCGTGTCGTTATAGATATTTAAATCAGAAGAATCTATGATTACCTCAATGGTATGAACTCCTGAATTTATATTCAAAGTGTTTGTAAATTCATACACCTTCACTTCAGATGGTAGAATTGTATCTAAATAAACTTCTTTTGGAGATACAACTCCATTAAAACGATAAGATAAATTGAAATTCGTTTTGATGGATTGACCATTATTTCTGATTGCTACTTTCACTTTAGTCGCTGTAGTATTTGAGCAATCAAACTGAGCATTTCCTCCTGGTGATAAGATTTTTTCAATGGCCAAATCATCACTTAATACACAGTTGGACACCCCCGCCGCTTTATAAACTGCAACTGTTCGCTTCCCTACTATATTATTTCCAATAGCTCTAATCGCCACCCAGGTTTCTCGATTCGATGGAAAAGTTACCAATGCCGGAGAAGTAGTTACCGTTGTAATTGAATCCATGAACTTGTTTCCTAACACAAATACTTCGTAGGCAGTAGCACCTGCTACTGTATCAAAGTCTATTGTAAATTCATTAGGACAAACAGCTGTTATCGCCAAATTGTTGGGGCGGTCGATAATGTTAAAAGGTTGTTGAGAAACACCAGATACACCGTTTCGAGACACTCGGATTAAGGCCTGTCCAGTGGCAACATTCGGCGCGTTAAAATATTGATACCTTCTACTTGCAGGTACACCAGTGGTAATAGTGGTCCAGGAGGCTCCATTGTTAATTGAATATTCAACTGTAAAGTTTCCAGTGGTATCATAGGTATCCCAACGCACAATGTTGGAAGTTCCTGACTCTAAACTTTCCCCACCTGCAGGATAAGTAACGACTATTTCATCCATGATGAAAGAGTATACCAATACATAAGCTTGAGGACCTTGTGGTATGGAAGTTCCCTTTACGCTAATTTGCAAACTGCCAGAAGCAGGATTATCAATTGAAATTTGTTCCATATTATTTTTAGAATCCACTCCATTCGTAGCGGGAGAATTTAAAGCAGCTGCATTTGGTGTGGAATTTAAAACATATGGTAGATAGTTCGGATTATTAACATCACTTCCAGTAATATCGAGGTTGTTCACTAAAGCTGAAGTAGTATTTACTGATGCTTCATAATCGGTCCAATACACCATTACTTTAACTTGCTTTACTCCTGCAGGAATAACAATTGAATGAGAATTAGTATCCCCTTGTGAAATCGTATCCAATAAATAGGAGTTATCTTCAAATATTTCTAACGCTTTTCTCGCATTCAACCTTCCCCATCCAAAACTAAAGTCAGGACCTTTATTTCCTAAGTCATCGGCTGAATTTAGCATGGCTGCCTTCATTAATGATGAAGGAGGCAATTGTCCATTGTTCAATTCTTTATAGGCATGAACAAGGGCAGTGTATGCGCCGCTTGCACCTGGAGCCGCCATGGAAGTTCCTGTATTATTTACATAGTTATTATTTGGAAATACCGAAAATACATTGGTTCCGTTTGCACAAATATCTGGCTTGATTCGACCATCGCTCGCAGGACCTCGACTGCTTGAGTTGGCCAATCCATCTGTTAAAGTCACATTCCCAATTGCCATTACGTTTTTTCCAGATTTAATCCCTCCTGTAATGTTTCCCCAACCAGATCCTGCACCATACCCACAATCAGAAGTTCCTGAATTGCCTGCAGAAAACACATGCATTATTGTATTCAATTGACGTACTTGCTGATCTGCAGTTTGAGCAAAAGCATTATAGCCTGCATTACACCCATTACCATAAGAAGTAGAAGTCACCACAATACCGGGGTTGGTAACCGATGTTGGTGAATTATAAATCACATCCCACACATTGTATACTTTTAAATTGGCTCCCCATGCCATTCCCTGAGCATCTGGATCTAAATTCCCGGCACCTATTGCAATCCCACAAACGTGATCTCCATGCTCTCCTGTACTAGCTCCTGATACCGACTGATCTATTCTACCTTCAAAATCGATGTGAGGACCAATAGCACCATCATCACCAACTCCCATCCAAACACCTTCTCCATTATAAGAAATGCCATTAATGGTTTTATTCCCAATCCAATTCACTCGATGATTGGTTCTTCCAACCAAATCTTCTTTTACAGGCTCCGGATCAATCGGTTCCATATACTTCACCATTGGATGCCCAGCTATCGAGATGATATGCTTTGGATTTACTGCTATGGTAGTCAGGTTTGAATACGCATACTGACTCAAAATATCTGCACCAAAATTTTGTAAGTAAGAAGTCCACTCCTCATTATTGAACTCTGAACTTGTTTGAACAACAACTTGTACCTTCTTCCCTAACTTCGAATGCTCGGGATAATTCTCTGTCGCCAAATCATGGTGCATTTTAAATTTAGGGGTAACCACATAAAGACCGTCAATATTGAACTTTTTAGCAGTCTCTATAGCAGTATTCTCCGCCATTTTGACTAGAAATGTATTGTTGGTAATGAACCCTTCCACCTTTATTCCTGCAGCGTCCAATGCAGCCTTATCAGCTTGAGTTGGAATACTAGTAAAATGAGCATAGAGGTAATAGGCCTCTTTGTACTTTGCTAATTCTAAATCTGACCAACTGATCTGCTCAATGTTGGGTTTAATTTTATAATCTGCCGATTTCAATTTTAAAAGCGTTTCTTGGCTATAACTTGAGAAATGCAAGGCCAAAAAACTAGCGACAACTAGTAAGTATGATTTCATGGATGTAAATTAATTGTAAATTTTAGTCCATAAATTTAACGATTTATTAAGGTAGAATTTGTCTCATGGCTTACTTTATCGTAAGTGGAATTACTTAATTAAACAAGATTCAGAGGGTTCTTGAATCCAAGGGGATTACTATTTGAATAAACTAGGATTTGATTAAACAGAAATTTGAATAAACTGAAGAGAGGATTATTCACTAATTGGATGACAATTTAATTTGTCACTTTGAGCTGTGTAGAAATGAAATGTTGGTCAAATAAATTCTCTATCCACCCTTCATTTCGGCTGAGTTCGATTTAACCTCAAAAAGCGCAGGATAAAAAAGGTGTGGGCATTCAATACAAAATGAACTAGTTTTATTGGCTTAGTTTGATTTTCACAATTTGTTAAAGTCATTAATACTTTAACGTAGCCTCCTCAACAAGCTAATCTTCAAACAAAAAGAGCCTTCCAATAAAATTAGAAGGCTCTTTCAAAAAGTATTTGTATATTTTTATTTCACCAATTCCATTTCTTCTATTAATCTTGTTGCGCCAGCATATTTGTCTACCACCCATAAAATGTAGCGTGCATCTACTGCTATGTTTCTACATTGGTCAGGGTCGTACATGATGTCACTCATGGTTCCTTCCCAGTTCCTATCGAAATTCAATCCAATTAGTTCGCCATTGGCATTCAAAACAGGAGAACCTGAATTTCCACCTGTAGTATGGTTAGATGCAATAAAACAAACGTGTAATTCTCCATCTTCCGCATAATCGCCAAACTCTTTGTTATTGATCAAGTCAATCATATCGGCAGGCAACACAAAATCCTTATTCGCTGGGTCGTATTTTTCTAAAATACCTGTAGCCGTTGTAAAATAATTATATTTCACAGCATCTCTTGGCTCATAAGTATCCACTTGCCCGTATGCTAATCGCAATGTAGAATTCGCATCAGGATAATAGGTCCCAGGCAATAATTCTCTCATCCCCTTCACGTAGATTTTACTCCATTTGTCGATCTCATCATTTAAGCGGTTGTACTCAGGACTAATCTTGTTCAGGTAGTTGCTCCATAAACTTCCTGCTACTAAAAATGCAGGATCCTTCAACAACTTCTTAGCTGCACTTTTATCATAGCTATTCAACAATGCCATTACTTCATCTTTACTATCAAAAATGGTTTTTTTATACACCATGTCTGTAAATGCAGTAAAGTTTCCTTTGTATTTTCCATTGATTTGATTGAACACATCAGGCATAAAGCTCTTAGGCGCTTCATTAGCATACTTGTACATCAACTGATTGAACAATTCTTTGTCCAATTGTTTATCGTAATCTTTATAAAAACGCTCTACTGTTTTCTTCAATCCATCAATATGGGCTTGATCAAATGTTTTCCCAGCCGATAAGTCAGTAATGTCTTTTCTGAATGTTCTGGCTATGGATACAATGTCTAATCCGCGATATGCAATCTCAATAAAGTAATCCCGAGCCAAAGCTAAGTCTTGCAATTGATCGTATAGTTTTTTCAACTCAGGCAAAGCCATTTCATATTCTTTATTGTCGCCTTTCGTGGCTGCAATTTGAAAAGCTTTCTCTTGTTCTTGTTTCACTTCTACTGCATTCAATCGATCTAAACCTCTATTCTCTCCTATCCATTTTTTCCAGTAATTACTTACTCTAGCATATTTGGCAGAATACTTAATTCTCACCTCATCGCTCTGACGCATATTGCGATCCATAATGTCCAATATAGCTCTTCGAATATCTATCATTGCAGGATTTTCTATGTTTCGAATCTGATCTACCGCATAAGAAGTCAAATATTGCTGTGTTCTACCTGGGAAACCATACACCATCGTAAAATCTCCTTTTTGAACACCTTTAGTAGAAACTTTCAAGGCTCTGGGTGCTTCGTAAGGCACGTTATCTTCACTGTATTCAGCAGGTTCATTATCTTTTCCGGCATAAATTCTAAACATGGAGAAATCGCCAGTGTGACGAGGCCACATCCAGTTGTCTTCGTCGCCACCAAATTTACCAATGCTTGAAGGAGGTGCTCCTACCAATCGAATATCTTTGTATGTTTTGGTGATGTACATATAGTATTCATTGCCATAAAAGAATGGCTTGATCACTGCATCGTATATCGTTCCATCTGTAGCTTCTTCCCCTATTCTTTTGATGTTCTTTTTGA
>Ga0209344_10000125_pt1 | contig 155897 bp, 152 predicted proteins | sample Cruoilmetagenom6_FD_187293 | JGI IMG/M metagenome (GOLD analysis project Ga0209344, IMG submission 187293) | Oil polluted marine microbial communities from Coal Oil Point, Santa Barbara, California, USA - Santa Barbara Oil Seep Sample 6 (SPAdes)... | ecosystem: Environmental > Aquatic >...
CTATGGTGTTTTTCGCTACGGAAATAATTCTTTCTTGCTTGTTCAAAATTTTAATGCTTTTGAATGTTTGTAACTGTTTCAGAAATTAGTATATTTAGAATAGAATTTAATTAAATTCAGTAATCTTAAATATTGATATCTTTCTTTTAAGATGCAGTTAGCTTAATACGGTTGCAAAATTACAATTGTTAATCTGTAAAACAATGTATTGTTGGCTAAAACTGAATTGCCCATTAAAACACAAGAAACGTGGCAGAGATTGACATTTATGCAGCCCTAAAGAAATTTTTTGGATTTACCCGTTTTAAGGGCCTGCAAGAGGATGTAATAAAAAGCATCCTTGAAGGTAACAATACGTTTGTGGTTATGCCCACGGGCGGAGGAAAGTCCCTTTGTTACCAACTTCCAGCACTTATGCAGGAAGGAACGGCAATAGTAGTTTCGCCGCTCATTGCACTTATGAAAAACCAAGTGGATGCCCTGCGCGCGCTTTCCTCTGAAGAAGGAATTGCCCACGTATTAAACTCCTCCCTCAACAAAACTGAAGTAAAAAAAGTAAAAAGCGATATCGCCAGCGGAGTAACAAAATTGCTTTATGTAGCTCCCGAATCACTTACCAAGGAAGAATATGTGAATTTTCTGCAAACCCAGAAAATCTCTTTTATGGCTATAGATGAAGCCCACTGCATAAGTGAGTGGGGCCACGATTTTAGGCCAGAATACCGAAATCTAAAAAGTATTATTCAGCGAATTGGAGACAATATTCCAATAATAGGGCTTACTGCTACTGCAACTCCAAAAGTGCAGGAGGATATTCTGAAAAACCTCAATATGCAGAACGCAAACACTTTTAAAGCATCTTTCAACCGTCCAAATCTATATTATGAAATAAGACCAAAAACAAAAAATGTAGATTCAGACATTATTCGTTTTGTAAAACAAAACGAAGGCAAAAGCGGTATTATTTATTGTTTAAGTAGAAAAAGAGTAGAAGAACTTGCACAGGCATTGCAGGTAAATGGTATAAAAGCCGTACCCTATCACGCAGGTCTTGACGGAAAAACCAGAGTAAAGCATCAAGATATGTTTTTGATGGAGGATGTAGATGTGGTGGTGGCTACGATTGCCTTTGGAATGGGAATTGACAAACCAGACGTTCGTTTTGTAATACATAATGATATTCCCAAGAGTATTGAAAGCTATTATCAAGAAACCGGACGTGGTGGTCGTGACGGCGGTGAGGGGCATTGCCTTGCCTTTTACAGTTATAAGGACATAGAGAAACTCGAAAAATTTATGAGTGGCAAACCAGTTGCCGAACAGGAAATAGGCCATGCGCTGTTGCAGGAAGTGGTCGCTTTTGCCGAAACTTCAATGTCCAGAAGAAAATTCATTCTTCATTATTTTGGGGAAGAGTTTGATAATGAAACGGGTGATGGTGGAATGATGGACGATAATATGCGCCATCCCAAAAAGAAACACGAAGCAAAAGAAGACGCTAAACAACTATTGGAGGTAGTTTTTAAAACTAATGAGCAGTACAGAAGCAAGGAAATTGTAAATGTTTTGGTTGGTAAAGTAAATGCACTTATAAAATCGCACCGTACAGATGCACAAGAATATTTTGGCTCTGGCTCAAAACACGAAGCGCCCTATTGGATGGCTCTGTTGCGCCAATTATTGGTAGCTGGTTATTTAAAAAAGGATATTGAAACCTATGGCGTTATTCATTTAACAGATTCAGGGAAGAAATTCATAAAATCGCCTGAATCTTTTATGATGACCGAAGACCATTCCTTTAAGGATGCAAATGACGACGTAATTGTAGCAGCCAATAGAGGAGGCGATGTTGCAGACGAGAATCTTTTCAAACTTTTGAAGGCTGAATTGAAAAAAGTTGCACATAATTTGGATCTGCCACCGTTTGTAATTTTCCAGGAACCTTCGTTGGAAGATATGGCGCTTAAATATCCCATTACAATGGAAGAGCTATCCAATGTTCACGGAGTGGGAGAGGGAAAAGCAAAAAAATATGGCAAACCCTTTTTAAAGCTGATTCAAAATTATGTTGAAGAAAACGATATAATCCGTCCTGAAGATTTTGTAGTAAAATCCACAGGAAGCAATAGTTCGCTAAAGTTATATATTATTCAAAATGTGGATCGCAAACTCTCCTTACCAGATATAGCCAATGCCAAAGGCCTTGAAATGAATGAGTTTATAAAGGAAATGGAAGCCATCGTTTTTAGTGGCACAAAATTGAATATAGATTATTGGATAGACGAAGTATTGGATGAAGACCAACAGGAAGAAATACACGAATATTTTCTAGAAGCCAAATCAGATAAAATTGAAGAAGCTCTTGACGAATTTGATGGTGATTATGACGAAGAGGAATTGCGATTGTACAGAATCAAGTTCATCAGCGAAGTTGGGAATTAATCTTTAGTAGTGAGAATTGAGTATGCAGTTTAATATATCTCAAGATATTTAATCTTAAACATTGAATTTGGAATTTGTCATTTGGAATTTCAATTATAATTCCACTAAAACCTCATAAACTCCATTTTGGGTATTTTGCGAAAAATCCGCACCCCCAATTGTCAATTTGTTTAAAACTACATTTGAGCAACAATCACTTTTTATTTCTTCTGCTTCAACATATAAAGTGAAAATTTCACGGTCACCCACTTTCAAAAGATAATTTGCAATATTAGTTCCCCAACCAAAAGGACCCAAGTTGATGATGTTTATGTCATTTTCAGAATTAAAGGTGAATTGCACGCTGCTGTTATTATTGTCCAAATCTAAAACGTTAATATCAGCCGGATCAAAAGTGTTGTTTGTGAATAAATTTTCACCAGTTGTTTTATCCAAAAGTTCAAAACTTAAACTCAATGGTCCAGAAACACAATCCACATCACATTTATCCACATTGCAGGAATTTAGAGCAAAAGCAGCAAGAAACAAAAAAACAAAACTTTTTATCTTCATAAAAAACTGATTACTAACTTTTCTGTTCTTTGTTGAAATAAACCAAATAATAATACATCTGCTTTTCCTCATCCCAGCCTTTTTCCACAAATTTTTCGGCACTTTCGGGATTGATGAAATCCAATTTAATCTGAATATTGGTATCTAAATTTATTACATTTTTTATTTTCTTTCGCGCTGCGGTAACAGCGGTATTTGCAATAGGAAAAGTAGTTAAATCCTCAATGCTGTATTTGGGTGCTTTTTCGCTTTTATAATGACGGAATTCCGGCAATAAATCTGGATTGTCTATTACATCGTTCATAAAAGCTGTTTCTTCAAAAGTGTCATTTTTCGCAAAATGGTTCACCGCACGATTCATAAACATGACTTCCTGTTTTTTATCTTCGGCAGGTAAAACCACGTCTTTCGCAAAATCTTGACAGAATTTTAAATATTTTTTTGTGTGAAAATTATCATCTGCAAGTGCTTCAACTCCCAAAAAGCTTTCCAACCAATAGCGAGCGTCGTAACGGTTGCTATCTACTGAAAGAATTTTATAGCCTTCTTCTTTTCCTGAATTGAAAATAATACAACCTTTATCCAATTTGTTTAGGTTTACGCCGTGTTGCAGCATTGCTTCCAACTGGTTTCCATCTTCTGAAAACTGAAGAAAATCCTGCTTCAATTCACTTTTAAAAATCCCGATCGCATCCATTTTCACGTTGTCCAACTGCACGTTTTCAAGATAGGCCACATACACTTCCCCGCTTTTAATATGCGGATGTTCGGACTGGTTGTATAGATAAGTCGTGATTTTACGGCTTTCCTCATGAATGTTTTGCGGATTGTCAAAAATCTTTGAAGCGCTATTGAAGAGTTCATGAAATTCCAAATCAGCTTCGTGTGAAAAATGAAAATAATTTTCTTCTTTATCACGGAAAGGTTTTAAAAAAAATTCTTTTAGCAATGGCGTGATTTCATCATCCATTTTATAAGGTGCTTCGGAAAGAAAAATAGCTTCGCTTCGGCTTTTGTTACCCACTCTGTGTATGGAAAGGGATGCAATGTGGGTAGAAAAAAGGTTGATCATTTATTTTAGTTATGAGTTATGAGTTATGAGTTATGAGTTATGAGTTATGGGTGGTGATTTTGTGAATATGAGAGTATGTGAATGTTTGAATTATTTTTTATAACAACTGACAACTGACAACTGACAACTGAAATCAATTCCAGTTTTCGTCAAAATCGAGGTTGTCGTAATCTTCAGGATCTAGGTCGAATTCTTCGTCAAAATCTTCTTCGCCCTCAATGGGTTCTGAAATAAATTCCTTTTCGGGTGCTTCTTCCGGAATCTGGCCGTGTGAATACATCAAATTTGGATAAATACGCCCGGTTTCTGCTTCAGCAATATCAGCAAGTTCTACCATAAATGTCCACATATTCAGAAAATCGTAGACATAAAGGAGACGTGTGTTTTCATCATCAACAATGTCTTCCAAATAGGTTTCGCCCATAATGCGAACGCCACCAGGCTCGTCGCTTACGTCAAAAAGGGAGATTTCTTCATCTTCTTCCCATAGTTCATTGGTAGTGTAAAATGAAGCCATTTCCTGCCCATCAAAACCGAAGGATTGTGTTATTGCATTGTGAAAATCTTCCAAAGAAGCCGATGCTTCTATTTCTAAGTCGCGGAAAACGTCTTCGTGGGTGTCGAGGATTATTCTGAAACGGTAAATCATTTGTCTAAAAATTTTGGACTGCAAAGTTATTGAAAAGTTAACAGTTTTCAGTGGCAGTTAGCAGTTTTTGGTCGGGTTTATTTTGAAAATCGATGTAATACAAAAGTCATTGCCGCAAGTAGGAAAAAAGCGGTTACCTGGTGCAAAACTCCCAAAACCACGGGCACCTGCAGTATAAGCGTGAAAACTCCTAAAACGAATTGTACCAAAACTAAAAGCACTAATACGTTTATTCCATTTTTTTGCGGAAGAGTGAGTTGCAATTTTCGGCTTTTGTACCAAATGAAAAAGATCATTCCCACAACCAAATAAGCCAAATATCTATGGACGAATTGTACACCACTTTTGCCTTCCACAAAATTTTTCCAAAGTGGGACTTGTTCTGTATAAGCGGTTTCGTGAATTAATTTTCCTTCATTCATCATTGGCCAATGGTTGTGTATCCATCCGGCATCAAGTCCTGCCACGAATGCACCCCAAATAATTTGGATAAGCAAAATTGCCATCCCAAAACGTATTATATTTCGAATGTGTTTATCAATTTCTTTTTTCACTGGATACCAAAGATCCATCGCCACCCAAAAGGTGTATGCAAAAGTTATAAATGCGGTTGTTAAATGCATTGCAAGGCGATAATGGCTTACGCTCGGTCTATCAATTAGACCGCTTTTTACCATATACCAGCCAAGAAAACCTTGAAAACCACCGAGAAAAAGTAGAATTACTGCCTTTTTTATGGTTGGCTTGCTAAGTTGTTTCTTAAAAAGAAAATACAAAAATGGAATAATGAACACAATGCCCAATAACCTGCCTAAAACTCTGTGAATATATTCCCAGAAATAAATATCTTTAAAGTCTTCCAAATCAAAATGGGTATGCAGCTTTTGATATTCAGGAAATTGCTTATAATGCTCAAATTCTGCTATCCATTCAGCATCATTCAAGGGCGGAATTGTACCGGAAATTAGTTTATAGCTGGAAATTGAAAGTCCAGAATGAGTGAGTCTTGTAATTCCACCAACGACTACCATTATAAAAATCAGGAAACATCCTGTGAGGAGCCAGTATATTACTTTTTTGTTGTCTTTATTTGCCACGAGTAAACTAAATTATTATCGATGTTTTATTCAATCACTTTCAAACCAATTTCTGCCCCTTTTTTCAACATAAAATTCTTTGCGGCTTCATATTCGTTGGGAATTTCACCTTCCAAAATTGCTTCCTTGATAGCGTCTTTAATAATGCCGATTTCGCGCGAAGGTTTTAAATTGAAAGTTTTCATAATTTCTTCACCTGTAACAGGCGGTTGAAAATTCCGAACTTGATCACGCTCTTCAACTTCCACAATTTTATCGCGTACCAGTTGAAAATTAGCATGATATTTTTTAAACTTTTTAGGATTCTTTGTGGTAATATCTGCTTCACAAAGCGTCATTAAATCTTCTACATTTTCGCCTGCGTCAAAAATCAAACGGCGAACGGCGCTATCAGTAACCTCACTTGCCAAAACGATGGGGCGGGAGCTCATCAAAACCATTTTCTGAACGAATTTCATCTTTTCATTCAACGGCATTTTTAAACGTTTGAAAAGTTTGTAAACCATTTTTGCCCCCACAAATTCGTGTGTGTGAAAAGTCCACCCTAGTTTTTTATCGAACTTTTTTGTGGGTGCTTTCCCAATGTCGTGAAGCAAAGCTGCCCAACGCAGCCAAAGGTCGTCAGTGGTTGCTGAAATATTATCGACAACTTCCAGCGTATGCCAAAAGTTGTCCTTATGGGTCTGGCCTTCTTTTTCATCAATACCTTGCAGGGCAACCAATTCTGGCAAAATAAAAGGTAATAAACCAGTTTTATGGAGAAGTGAAAAACCTTTTGAAGGTACTTCCGAAAGCAGAATTTTGTTAAGCTCGTCTACAATCCGTTCTTTGGAAATGATTTTTATCCGTTCGGAATTTCGAGTGATGGCTTCCAGAGAACCTTTTTCAATTTTAAAATCCAATTGGGTTGCAAACCGAATGGCGCGAAGCATCCGCAAGGGGTCGTCGCTATAGGTAATATCTGGGTCTAAAGGAGTACGGATTATTTTTTTCTGAAGATCTTCAATGCCGTTGAATGGATCCAGCAATTCACCAAAACTTTCATTACTAAGGCTTAAGGCCAAAGCATTTATAGTAAAATCCCTTCTATTTTGATCGTCTTCCAAAGTACCGTTTTCCACGGCGGGATTTCTGCTTTCTTCAGAATAGGATTCCTTACGTGCACCAACAAATTCAAGTTCTATTCCACCGCTTTTTAGCATAGCGGTGCCATAGGTTTTGAATACGGAAACTTTCGGTTTTCCGGGTAAGAGTTTTGAAACTTCTTCAGCTAAGTCAATGCCACTTCCAACAGCAACAATATCAATATCTTTGGCATCGCCTCTTTTCAAAAGAAAATCACGCACATAACCGCCAATAACATAGCTTTCCAAGTTTAAATTTTTAGAAGCCCTGGATATGGTTTTAAATATTGGGTTTTGAAGCGCTGTCGTGTATTGTGGCATTTTTTATTGTCTAATCACCTTCACGGAACCGTCATTTTTTAACTTGATGATCGCTGAGGGTTTCCCCGATTTTTTTTCGTGATGCAAATTTACAACATAGTCCACGCCTTCCAAAATTAATGGGTCTATTTCGGCATAACTTTGTGGTGTTTTTGCTCCAGAAATATTAGCTGATGTTGAAACCAGTGGCCTACGGAATTTCTGTATCAATTTCTTGCAGAATTCGTCTTTCGTTACTCTAATTGCGAGGGAGTTGTCCTCAGCAATTATATTTTCAGCAACACGGATTGGATCGTCATAAATAATTGTAGTGGGCTTTTTGGCGTATTTCAAAATGTCATAAGCCACTTCAGGTACATTTTCAACATATTCATTCAGCATCCTAAAATCGTTCACTAAGCAGATCAGTGATTTTTCATCGCTCCTTTTTTTAAGCTGAAAAACTTTATCAACGGCATCTGGATTCGTGGCGTCGCAGCCAATTCCCCAAACAGTGTCCGTCGGGTAGAGGATGAGGCCGCCTTTTTTTAGTATGAGCAGCGTATTTTCAATTTCTTGCTTCATTATATTAATGGTTTTACTTGGTTCTTTTCTGGTATGTAAAAAGGGTTTTCAGTGTGCAAGGTTTCCCCTTCAACTACTTTTTTATAAAGTTTTACATATTCCAAAGTCATTTTTTCAGCATTGAAGTGTTCCTTCGCATAACGATGGCAGCGTTGGGGATCATAACTGAAATTGCGAAGGGCTTCCGCCAATTTGTTGGAATCATTGGAAGCCATTCCTACTTCCGGACTTAAAAGTTCAGGGAGTGAACCGTTCGTGGTGCAAAACACGGCACAGCCTGCATACAGGCTCTCAATGATAACCAAGCCAAAGGGCTCGTGCCATTCAACTGGAAAAACCAAAGCTTTTGATTTTTCCATAACCTTCATTTTTTCAGCATCGTCCAGCATTCCCAAAAAAGTGATTTTCGGATTTAAAACATAACGGAAACCACGTGTAAAATTACGGGAAGTCCATCGTTCCCCTCCCATTACCATTAGTTTTCCTTTTGCTTTTATAACGATTTTAGCCGCACCGAATACATTTTTCACCCTTCGCGAAGCTTTTCCCAAAAAATGAAAATAGGTTCGTGGTTTGTCTAAATCGGGTGTTCCATAATCATCCCAGTAAAGGCCATTGTGTACAAAAACCTCTGAATTATAGCGTTCCGCTTGATTTCTGGAAATGAAAACAGTGTTTTTATCTATGTATTCGTCGGGCTTGGGGTTACCATGCATCGTTATAATATATGGCTTATTGATGGGCTGTCGCGGTGGATAATTGAAGTGAACCAGATCTACATCATCTGGTATTTGGTCGTTGAGGTCTTTGGTTTGATCCAACGGGATACTCTCAGCGAAATCGCCCTTAAAACCTTCCGGAACCAAAAAAGTAACCTTGTGGCCAAGTTCGTTAAGACATTTACCCAGCCCCCAAATAACACGCTCGGTTCCTCCGTATTTCAGTGCGGGAATGGGGCCTGACCAATCAACTATTAAAATGTGCATAACAGGTTTTTACTTATTCACTTTTATTGTGCTTTGTCCTCAAAAAACCTTAAAAATAGGCTATTTTTTAGCAAAAACGCATGAATGGCAAAGGTAGGGTCAAAATGTTCCATACGGAACATTTTGAGGGTGAATTTATAATCTGAAAACTTGTTTTAAACTATTAAAGCTTCTAAATCGTTTTGTAGCTTTACCAACAAATTGAAGTGGATGTATAAAAAGCTGAAACACTATATAAGAAAGCGAAAGCTCGAAAAAAAGTTGCGGAAGGAAGCAGTTCATCTAAATTTTTTGGATTTTGACAAAACCAAAAAGGGGGTACTGATTATAGATAGTATCATTCCGGAATACGACCGGGATTCTGGTTCACGACGCCTTTTCCACATTATTGAAATTATGCTGAAACGTGGTTTCAATGTTTTTTTGATGGCAGACACAAAGGAATATAGATTTAAAAATGAATATTGCCAGACCTACCGCAATATGGGAGCAATGGTTTATGAGCCGGCTTTGGATGAAAATAATAAACTTGTAGACCGCGAAAAATTCATTCAACATATAAGCCCAAACATTGAATTTGCGTGGCTTCACCGACCCGATATTTTTTATAAATATTACGCTTTGGTAAAAAAGTATTCAAAAGCAAAACTGGTTTTTGATATGGTCGATTTTCATTATTTACGGTTGAAACGTGAGTGGGAACTGAGCAAAGACCCATCGATTGAAACGGCGATGAATAAATATTTAAAGATGGAACTTCACAATGCTGAAATTGCTGATGTGGTAGCACCTATAACCGAAGAAGACAAAAAGGAACTGCTTCCATTACTCCACAACAAAACCGAAATGATTGTAGTAGGAAACATACATCAGTTTAAAAAGGAAAACCCTGGTTTTAGAAATTTCAAACAACGGGAAAACCTTTTATTTATAGGAAGTTTTATCCATACACCCAATTTAGACGCGGTTAAATACCTTCACGATAAAGTACTTCCCATCTTGTTGAAGCAACTGCCCACACTTAAAATTGACATAATAGGAAGTTACGCACCACAGGAAATTTTGGATATGGATTCAGAGAATTTTAGGGTTTTGGGGTTTGTGGAGGATATTTCGGAATATTTCAACAGGGCAAAGTTGTTTGTAGCTCCTTTGGCTTTTGGTGCTGGAATAAAAGGAAAAATAGGACAAAGTTTGGAGTTTGGTCTGCCTTTGGTCACTACGGAGATAGGCGCCGAAGGCTTCAACTTTTCACCCAATGAGGAACTGATGGTAACTCCTATTAATAATCCAGAAGTTTTCGCTGAAAAGATTATTTCACTTTACACCGATGAAAATTTATGGAACCTGGTAAGTGAAAATTCTGAAAAAATATTGGATCCTTTTTCCATCGCCAAGATTGAGGAAAATGTGATGGAAATCCTAAAATAATTTTAGTTAAGGTTAAAGACTTCTTCCACCCATCCTTCCAATGAATATTTTCGATAAATTTCTTGTGGAATAGGCACGTATGGCGTCTCGAAAAAACTTTTGGGAATATCTGGGTTTTCTGGGTTTATGATTAAAATATTTTCAGGATTGTAAAAATCGAATTCCTGAACATACTTGTTTGAAGTAATGATTTTTTTCTGAAATCCGAGCGCTTCAAATATCCTGAAACTTAAGCCCGCTTGGTCATCACGTAATAAATCCAAAACGGCTTTTGATTTATTGATTTTCTGATGAACCTGTTCTTGATTCTGTCTTTCTTCGGTAAAAACAATATCTGGATGAATTCCCTCAGGTTTATTCTTGCCCACCATTATAAAATGTGACTTAAGGTTTTTCTGATTAAATATTTCGGCAATTCTGTTCATTGTTTCCAAACGTTCATCCAAATAACTAATGGTAAAACAATCATGTGTTACATCCTCTATTCTGGTAATTGGTTTTTTGTCAAAATAGATATAGTTTGTAAGTGGTTTTAAGTTGTAGGATTTAACATCTTCAGGATCGAAAGAGAAAACGGTGTTGAACAGCTCAATTTCCAATAAATGGCTTATTGGTCTGCGTTTACTGCTATCATAGAGATATGCAATATACCGATTTGTGAAAGTTTTTATTTTTTTGTGGGTGGCAACTGAAATGATTTCAGGGTTTATAATGAGGATTTGATCTTGCTTGCCCAATGCAGCCAATTCCTTCAAAATATATTCCTCACGTTTTATTTTTTTGGTGTTTTTTTTAAAAAGAAGCTTGTTGAAAAAGTTCCCAATCCTATGAAAAACTGAGGGATATTGATGTTTGTATCCTCTAAGATTAATATGGTGCGCCACAATGCCTTTTTTTTGAAGCGCGTTGACAATATGATGGTCATAATTCCAGAAATCAAAACTGATGAGGCAGATTTTCATAATTGTTATTTCGGTAAAAATAGAAAATTTAAACAGTTATTGTCGAAACCGTATCTTTGAAAAAAAAATCTAAGAATGAAAAAAATTCACGTCGGCTTTTTGCTTTCCTACGATTATGAAAATCTTAAAAAAGCCATTCCGCCAGTTTATGAAGATGCTGATGCTATTTTTATTGCAGAGGACAAGGATTACAGAACTTGGTCTGGCGAAAAGTTTGAGGTTTCACCTTCGTTTTACGATTGGTTAAAGGAATTTGACATCGAAAAGAAAATCCAGATTTATAAAGACGATTTTTACCTTCCTGAGCTTTCCGCCATTGAAAACGATACACGAGAGCGCACTTTGCTTTCTGAAAAAATGGGTTTTGGTAACTGGTTGGTGCAAGTGGATGCCGATGAATATTTTATAGATTTTAAAGGTTTTGTGAAAACGCTTCGAAAATATGACAGTTTTCTGAAAAACCCAGAAAAAACGCCAGTCCAGATTGCGGGATTTCTTATAAATATGTACAAATACACAGACGATGGTTTGCTATATGTAGATAATCCCACAAAAGTTTTATTGGCTACAAACTATCCAAAATACACCTTTGCGCGCCAAAACAGAAAAAGAATTATTTATACCGACAATCTTTTGATGCACGAATGCATTTCGCGAAGCGAAACCGATTTGATGACAAAGCTTACCAATTGGGGCCATTCCAAGGATTTTGATATTGAACAATATGTTGAAAAATGGCGCTCAGTGAATAAGGACAATTATAAGGAAATGCAGGATTTTTTCTACTTACAGCCCGAAGGCTGGAAAACGTTGGATTATATTGGATCAAAAGATATGGAGGAAATAAAAATGCAGTTGAATGCAAAACCCGAATTGCATCCTTCATCATTTTTCCTTTTCAAAAAGAATATTGGGCAATATTTTAAACATCTCTTTAAATGAAGACTTCATTATTGATTTCAACATACAACTGGCCGAAAGCTTTGGAATTGGTGCTTTTGAGCGCTCTTAATCAAACAGAAAAGCCCGATGAAATTTTAATTGCGGACGATGGCTCTTCGGAAGAGACAAAAAAGTTAATTGAAGATTTCCAGAAAAAATTGATCGTTCCCATCCATCATTTTTGGCACGAGGACAAAGGTTTCCGAAAAGCTATTATTTTAAACAAAGCCATTGCAGCCGCAAATGGTGAATACATAATACAAGTGGATGGCGATTGTATTATGCACAAGGATTTTGTGCGTGACCATAAAGCATTGTCCCAGCAAAATGTTTATCTTTTTGGAAGTCGGGTGAATATTAAGGAGGAATTTCTTCCGAAGTTGTTCGCTTCACAAAAAATAAAGTTTAATTTTTTTGACAAAGGAATCAAAAAGCGCACCCGAAACCTACGTATTCCAGCATTGAGCAATCTTTATAAAACAACCGATGAAGTTTCAGAAAAAATGCGTGGTTGCAATGTATCCTTTTGGAAAGAAGATGTGATCGCCGTAAACGGTTACAATGAAGAATTTGAAGGTTGGGGAAGGGAAGATTCTGAGCTGATTATACGAATGATGCACAATGGTGTGTTGGGAAGAAGATTGCGTTATCGGGGGATTGTATATCACATTTGGCACAAAGTGAAAGACCAAAGTCGTTTTGAAATAAACGATACCTTACAGGAAAAAGCAATTGCCGAAAAAAGTAAATGGTGTGAAAAGGGGATTGATAAATATTTATAGTACATCCCTCTAAATCTCCCTTCAAAAGGGAGACTTTTATTCAATTTTCCGATACAACAACCAAAGGTTCACATATCTTTTAAAAACTGAAAAAGCGCTTACATAAGCCAAAACAAACCCTTCCTTTCCATCTAAAAATCCCAAACGGAAAATAAACTGGTTCAAAAAGCGATAAAACGGACGGAAAAGAAAGTGATAATAATTTGGCTTCTTTCCTTTTTTGTATAGCATTTCTGCTTGTAATGCACTGTACTGATGTGCTTTTGCTGTGTAATCGTCAAAGGATTTGTAAGTGTGATGTGGCAAAGTGTTTTTTAAATTTTCAGATTCGCCTTCAGTATCCAAAGTTTCGTGTACCAGGTTTGCATTGTATCTACAATAGTTTTTATTGAAAAAACGAACTACATAATCATTTTGCAAACCACTGTATTTTATTCGTTTCCCCATAAAATAGAAATCGCGTTTTACGAAATAGGCAATCGCTTTCGGGTTTTTGGCTTTTTCAATTATTTCGTCTACCAGCGCTGGAGTTATCTCTTCATCTAAATCAAAAAAAGTGATCCAATCGTTTTTTGCCTGTGCAATGGCAAAGTTTTTTTGAGCTGAAAAATTATCAAACTTGCGTTGGTGAACTATTGTTTTTTCGTAATTTGAAGCTAATGCGACAGTTTCATCGCTGCTGAAAGAATCCACAACTATAATTTCATCTGCAAACCAAAGACTTTTTAGATAAGTCTCAATATTGTGCGCTTCGTTGAGCGTGATGGCAATAGCAGTGATTTTTACAGGGTTTTCCAAAAATGGGTTGTAGTTTGCGTAAAAGTAATAATTTTACAGGTATAAACTTGAAAACGGTTATGGCGAAGCTTCCAATTTTAATGTACCATCACGTTACCCTTGAAGAATGTAAGGGTTTGACCATTTCAGTGGAAAAACTTGAAAAACAGTTTAAGCATTTGACTGAAAACGGATATAAAACGTTTCATTTGAATGAATTACTGCAAATGAAGCAATTGCCCAAAGGCAAAAATATTATCATAACTTTTGATGATGGCTATGTGAGTCAGAACGAGCTAGCCCTTCCCTTGCTGAAAAAACACAAACTAAAAGCCACATTTTTTGTTCCACTTGATTTTCTTGGGAAAACTGACAGTTGGAATACTTCTTCCTTAGAAATTATGACTGCGGAACAATTGAAATCCCTCGACACGAAAATTGTAGAGCTTGGTTTTCATTCGTTTAAACATAAAAAATATACCGAACTTTCCGATGCAGAAGTTGAAGCCGATACTAGTCGTTGCTTGGAATTCGTTTCAGAAAATGGATTGAATTTTTCATCAGTTTTAGCATATCCGTACGGCAAATTTCCAAAGGAAAAAAAGCGCAATGAAAATTTCAAAAAGATACTTTCAGGTAATGGAATACAATACGGTTTGCGAATAGGTAATCGAATAAATCGTTTTCCCTTTAAAAAACCTTATGAAATTGAAAGAATTGATGTGAAAGGGGAATTTTCAATGCTGAAGTTTCGACAGAAAATTCGTTTTGGGAAACTTTTTTGAATGTACTTTGTCAGGTCGAGCGGAGTCGAGACCTACTTTGGTGTTTGGGAATATAAAGTTCTCGACTGCGCTCGAACGGACAGTCCTGTCATTAATCTTTTAAACTTAATTCATTCCCTTCCGGAGGAGCATCAATTTCACATACCGTTCAAAAACCCCATACCCATTTACGGCTGCAACAGTCATTCCCGGAACACCGTCGCGGAAACCACCTTTTAGGATAAAGGAACGAAAAAAACGATATGTAGGTTTAAAAAATAAGTGTAACCAATTGGTTTTTTTGCCTTTGTCAAATTGTTGTTTTGCTTGAAACCAGGCGTATGATTCTTTTTTTGATATATAATTGTCGAAACCTTTGTAGGTAAAATGGAGCATTTTATTTTTCAGCTTTCCAATACTGCCTTCGCATTGTAGCTTTTCGTGAACGGAACCAGAAAACGCTGCACCTTTTCGTTTTACTAATCGCAAAACATCATCACTGTGGTGGTAGAGAAAACGGTTCATATAAAAGTGGGGGAAGTTTATTTTGTAGCCGCCGTGTTTTGGGTTTTGGAGTGTTTCTTTTATTTCGGTTTCCAAAGAGTGGGTTACGCGTTCGTCTGCATCAACAAAGAGAACCCAATCGCCTGTGGCTTCTTTTAATGCGAAGTTTTTCTGGTTTGAAAAATTATCGAACTTTCGTTGAAGGAATTTGGAGGCATATTGTTTGGCTATTTCTGTTGTTTTATCGGTGCTGAAAGAATCAATCACTATAATTTCATCAGCAAAAGCAACGGAAAACAGCGCATCCTCAATATATGCTTCTTCGTTGAAGGTGGGTATGATTACGGTTAGTTTCGGATTCTTCACAAAGATTAATTTTCATTTCGAAATTACAACTTTTTGTTTCTTAAGCCAACTTCATAAATAACTTTATCTTTGCACTCATGAAGCAACTGGACACTTCCATAATTATAAGCACCTACAATTCCACCAAATGGTTGGAAAAAGTGCTGTATGGTTATAATAATCAAACCTATAGGCAATTTGAAGTAGTAATTGCCGATGATGGTTCCAATGACGAAACACGGCAGTTGCTCAAAAGAATGGAAACCGAGGTTTTTTACCCAATAGTTCATGTTTGGCACGAGGATAAAGGGTTTCAAAAATCACAAATCCTAAATAAAGCTATCCAACAGTGCAGTACGGAATATATTATAATGAGCGACGGCGACTGCATTCCAAGAAAGGATTTTGTGGAGCAGCACGTTAAATATCGTGAGGAAGGTTATTTTCTTTCGGGCGGTTATTTTATGTTGCCGATGAATATTTCTGAAGAGATCAATAAAGAGGATATCTATTCTGAAAAGTGCTTTGATCTTAAGTGGTTGAAGAAACATGGCCTGAAAGCTTCCTTTAAAAATAATAAACTTCATTCAGGACCTTTTAAGGCTTGGGTTTTAAATGCTTTTACACCTACCAATGCCAGTTGGAATGGCCATAATGCTTCGGGATGGAAGAAAGATATTTTGGCTATAAACGGGTTTGACGAGCGTATGCAATACGGCGGCCAGGATCGCGAACTTGGGGAACGTTTGACGAATCTTGGTATAAAAAGCAAGCAGATTCGCTACAATGCTGTGGTACTGCATTTGGATCATCCACGCGGGTACAAAAACCAACAATCCATTGAAAAAAATCTGGCCATTCGCAGACAAACTCGCGACCAAAAAAAGAAATGGACGCCCTACGGAATTGTAAAAATCACAGATACCACACCTTATGTCTCTGTAATCGTTAGTACTTATAACCAACCCGAATGGCTACAAAAAGCCCTTTGGGGTTTTGAGCAGCAATTGGAAAAGAATTTTGAAATCATCATTGCTGACGACGGATCTAATGAAGAAACCAAGCAGTTGATTGATTCTTTTAAAGAAAATTCGTCATTAAAAATCACTCACGTTTGGCAAGAAGATCACGGTTTTCAGAAAACAAAAATCCTTAATAAAGCCATCATGGCCTCAAAAGGGGAGTATCTTATTTTTACGGATGGCGATTGTATTCCTCGGAACGATTTGGTTTCAACCCATTTGGGGCTAAGCCGGCCGGGATGTTTTCTTTCAGCTGGTTATTTTAAGCTATCGATGAAAATTTCAATGCAGATAACCAAGGATGATATTGAGACCCAACGTTGTTTTAATGCAAAATGGCTTTTGAAAAACGGATTGAAAAAGACTTTTAAGATTAACAAGCTTACTAGTTACGGCTTGAAGGAGGATATCCTAAACACTTTCACCCCAACAAGTGCCACTTGGGATGGCAATAATGCTTCAGGCTGGCACAAGGATGTACTTGCCGTAAACGGTTTTGATGAGCGTATGCAATACGGCGGCGAAGACCGTGAAATGGGTGAGCGTTTAATGAACTACGGGATAAAGCCACAGCAGATTCGCTATAGTACCGTAACACTACATTTAGACCACGAACGCGGTTATGTTACCAAAGAAATGTTTGTGAAAAACAAAGCTATCCGAAAAATTACAAAGCAAGAAAAACGCGTTTGGACAGAACATGGAATAATTAAATCTGTAGATTCTGTAAATCTTCCGAAAGAAAAAGTTTTAAAAAATTAGGAAGAAAACTGCACAAGATGATGCCCCAAAAACGGCTTTAGTTTTGTGAGGATCATTTCTGGTGTCAATTCTTTGTAGAGTGAATTTGGGTCTTCCTCAATGTTTCTGCGTTCTTCTAAAGTGAAACTGCTGAAAAGATCGGGCTTCTCCTCCAATAAATGTATGGAATCGTGACGGTCACCATCCTCAAAACTGCACCAATGTTCTTTGTTTACATAAGGCGAATAAATTGTGAAAGTTGGTTTGTCCAGCGCTTTGGTAATATGGACACTCCCACCTTCGTTTGAAACCAAAAGGTCGCATTTATTCATCAGTGTTATGAACCCTCGGATGGAGTCTTCGTAAATTTCAATGTTTATTTGGTCTTTGTTTTTGCACATTTCGTAAACTTTCTGAGCTTCTTCTTTTTGATTGGGGGCATAATTGAAAAGAACAGTACCCCGATAGTTTTCAGTAATATAATCTATTATTTCAACCATATATTTATAGGGCATGGATTTTTGGGGCGTGCTTCCCAAAATACCCAGCATAATTATTGGTCTTTGAAGAGAATCAATTCTGCTGTATTGTTTTTCTTCTTCCGTCAAAAATATTTTTGGGGCATATTCGGGCTCTTTCAATTCAAAAACTGAAGCAATCATATTTATTCTGTCCTCAATTGCCTTACCGCAGTTTTTGGAGCGGTGTTCCAAATGGCTTATTGGGTGTGTGTAAAAAGGAAGTTTTAAATCTTTGTGGGCGCGTTTCAGTCCAATTCTGTATTCGGCACCGGAAAAAAGGCAAATTAACCTGCTTTGCAGTTTAGAATACGGATCAAAAATAATGTCGTATTCCTCTTTCTTTATTTTTGAAATGGTCTGAAAAAGCTTGGTATAGCTCTTTAGTTCTTTTTCCTTTACGGCAATAATTCGGTCAATATTTGGATTGTTTTCCAAAACACCTGCAGTATATTCATATACAAAATAGGTTATTTCACTTTCGGGAAAAACCTTTTTTATGTTATTGGCAATAACGGAACTTATGAGCACGTCGCCAATTCTTTTGTTTTGTATTACGAGAATTTTCTTCATATAGATTACCTTCGCAAAATACCTTTTTTAAAAGTATCTTTTTTATAAATGCGCGAGAATTTTGTTGTCAACCCAAAATATTCCCACTTGGCTGAAAAGCTTAAGGATGTGCTTCACAATTTTTCCAAAAAAGGAGAATATGTGACTAAAGGCGAGCGCAATGTGATAAAAATGGTTCAATTTAAAGGAACTTCCTTTAATATTAAAAAATTCAAAACTCCTAATGGTTTTCAGTCGTTGGTTTATGAATTTATTCGGAAAAGCAAGGCGAAGCGCTCTTTTGAATATGCTTCAAAATTGATTGGTTTTGGAATAAACACGCCTTTTCCAGTTGCATATTTGGAAACATTTTCGGGTGGTTTGAAGGAGAGTTTTTATGTAAGCGAGCACATAGATTACGATTTTGATTTTCGAGAATTGATACACAATCCAGGGTTTAAAAAGCGAAACGAGATTTTACGGCAGTTTACCCAATTTACCTTTAAGCTTCACGAAAACGGAATTAACTTTTTGGATCATTCCCCTGGAAATACTTTAATAGATGAAACTGGTGAGAACAAATTTGATTTTTACTTAATAGATTTAAACCGCATGCGCTTTGAGACGATGGATTTTGAAAAGCGGATGCACAACTTCCGTAGATTGTGGTTATCAAAAAAGATGGTGAAAATTATGGCGCAGGAATATGCGAAGCTTTACGGTAAAAGTTATGAAGAAACGCATGCGCTGATGTTAAAGCATAGTAGAGCTTTCCAGAAGAAAATTAATAGTAAGAAGTTACGGAGGCGGAGATAATGTGATTGTATATGGAAATTTGCTTGTTTGCATGTGAGAATTTTCTGAAGGAAAATCAGAGGTAGTAAACTTGCAATCACCTTTGATTAAGCCCAGAATTGAGCAATTGTTTTTATACATTGTTGCATTAGTCTTTTATTACTCCTATTGCGGCACGGAACGGAACTTCATAGGATTTTCCAAATTCATTTTCCGTTTTTAGAATTCCTCCATAAAAGTTTTTGTCCTTCACTAGTTTTATTTTATGTTGAAATGCACCTTTTTTAGAAATCAGAGTATCTCCGTCGAACACTTTTAATCCATTGTCAAAATAAGTACTATCTCCAATGATAACCGATGTTTTTCCGTTAGCGTTGTATCCCACAAATACAATTTCCTGTTTATAAATCGAGTTTAATTTATTTGTGTTTGCATAATTGGGGATCTGTCTAACGGTTAAACTGTCGAATACATACTTGTCCTTTATACCATTAACTATGCGTTCCAGCGAATCATTCCGATGTAGTAACCTTTCTATTTCCGACTCTAGGTTTCCTGTTCTCTCATTATCTCCACAGCTTAAATAAAAGAAGCTCAAAAAGCTTAGGATAATTAGTTTATTCATATGATTAGAAATTAATACTAACTTATTTATACACGCTAGTTTTGTTCCTTATATTACCCCATTTGAGAAGCTAAAAGCTAGTGTTAATGTTAAACCGCCACCCCATATTCCCGCAAAGCATCATTCAAAGAAGTCTTTAAATTCGTGCTTTCTTTTCTTTTTCCAATAATCAAGGCACAGGGAACTTGGTATTCGCCAGCAGGAAACTTCTTGGTATAACTTCCAGGAATAACTACTGAAAGTTCAGGAACGTATCCTTTTATTTCTACTGGGTTTTCGCCAGTAACATCTATAATTTTCGTGGAGGCTGTTAGCACTACATTAGCACCCAAAACAGCTTCTTTCCCTACGCGTACGCCTTCAACAACAATACAACGCGAACCTATAAAAGCACCATCTTCAATAATTACGGGAGCGGCTTGCAAGGGTTCTAATACGCCACCAATGCCTACACCCCCGCTAAGGTGTACATTTTTGCCAATCTGTGCGCAACTGCCCACAGTAGCCCAAGTATCCACCATCGTGCCTTCGTCTACATAAGCGCCAATGTTTACGTAGCTAGGCATAAGTATTACACCACTGGAAATATATGCTCCATGACGTGCAACTGCATTAGGCACTACGCGAATTCCTTTGGCTTCGTAACCCGATTTTAGTGGGATTTTGTCGTGATATTCAAAAATTCCAGCTTCCAAAGTGCGCATTTTTTGGATGGGGAAGTAGAGTACAATTGCTTTTTTTACCCATTCGTTTACCTGCCAGCCATCATCGGTTGGTTCTGCGCAACGCAGTTTGCCTTCATCGCAAAGGTTTACCACTTCACGAATTGCTACTATAGTTTCTGTTTCAGTAAGTAGGGAACGGTCTTCCCAAGCTTTTTCTATGGTATGTTTTAACTCTGTCATATGCGTATTATTTAAGATTTTGAATCACGACTTTTTTTATCTTTTTGTCATGGTTCGTGGTTCTGCTTCACAAATATAGGCTTCATATTTCAAAATTGTAGGTGATAATAGTATAGTAATTAACAAACCCTTATTTTTGCAGTGGGTATGGGAAGAATTTTAGCTTTGGATTACGGTAGCAAGCGCACAGGCATCGCCATTACAGACGAATTGCAGTTGATTGCTTCTGGCTTGACGACGGTTGCTACTTCTGAATTGATGGATTTTTTAAAGAAATATATCGCTTCGGAAAAAGTGGAATTGGTTTTAGTGGGCGAACCGAAACAAAAAGATGGAACCCATTCCAACATTGAAGAAGAAATTCAAAAGTTTTTAAAGAAATTTTTCGAAGCTTTTTCCGACATAGACGTGAAGCGCGTTGATGAACGTTATACCAGCAAAATGGCTTTTCAAACCATGATTGACAGCGGCTTGAAAAAGAAACAACGACAGAATAAAGCGCTGGTTGATGAGATTAGTGCGACGATAATTTTACAAGAATTTTTATATAATAAATAGTTTAATGATACTACCTATTGTAGCCTACGGCGATCCCGTATTACGTAAAGAAACCGAAGAAATAACAAAAGACTATCCAAACTTGGATTCGGTACTCGAAAACATGTTTGAAACTATGTATGAAGCTCGGGGCATCGGCCTTGCAGCTCCTCAAGTTAATTTACCCATTCGATTGTTTATAGTAGATGCTAGCCCTTTTGGAGATGATGAAGATCTTACGGAAGAAGAGCAAAAATTTGCATCCACCTTTAAAAGAGTTTTTATGAATGCCCGAATTCTTGAAGAATCTGGCGATGAATGGGCTTTCAACGAAGGGTGTTTAAGTATTCCCGATGTTCGCGAGGATGTTTTCCGTCAGCCAGAAATTGTTATGGAATATCAAGATGAAAATTTCAAAAAGCATAAAGAAACTTTCAGTGGGATTGTGGCGCGAATCATTCAACATGAGTACGACCATATTGAAGGAATTCTTTTTACAGACAAGCTTTCACCGCTGAAGAAAAGATTGATAAAAAGCAAGTTGGCCAATATTTCAAAAGGAAACGTAAGCGTGGATTACCGCATGAAATTTCCAAATGCAAAAAAGAAACGTTAACACACTTGTGTATATAAACCAAACCAAGGATATTTGTACCAGTTAAAACATTTTAAAAGTAATTTATGAGCTTAGAAAAAGTGCTTTCCATTGCCGGCAAACCCGGACTTTACAAATTGAAAACCCAAACCCGTGCGGGTTTTCTTGCCGAATCTCTTATGGATGGCAAAACCATAAACGTTAGTGGCCGCCAGAATGTAAGCCTGCTTTCAGAAATTGCAGTTTATACCTTGACGGAAGAAGTGCCACTTCGTGAGGTATTCCAAAAAATTTCCGAAAAAGCTAATGGAAAGGAAACCATAAGCCATAAAGTTTCAAAAGAGGAGCTTGAGGAGTTTTTCTTTGGTGTAATGCCAGATTATGATGAAGACCGAGTATATGCCAGTGATATCAAGAAAATGGTGCAATGGTACAACCTTCTTGTGAAAAATGGTTTGAATGACTTTTCTGCACCAAAAGAAGAAACAAAGGAAGAGGAGGCTAAAACCGCAAAAGCCACAAAAGCCACTGCCCCAAAAGCAGCTGCTCCGAAAACCGCTACTCCAAAAGCTTCATCGGCTAAAAAAGGAGGAGCGACTAAAAGTGCCAATTCGCGTAAAACCTAGTATTCAATTTTTTATAAATATTAAAAATCCCGAAAGTTTCCGTTCTCGGGATTTTTTTGTTAATGATTTTTAATAAATCATTTCTATAACCTATTGCATTTGCAGTAGCTTTGTTTGTACTAAAATTTAGGCAAAATGAATTCTCGAGAAAACCAATTAAAAGCCTTTGATAGATTGCTCACTATTATGGATGAGCTGCGCGAGCAATGCCCGTGGGACAAAAAGCAAACGATGGAAACACTCCGGCATTTAACCATTGAGGAAACCTATGAATTGGGGGATGCTATTCTTGACAATGATTTAAACGAAGTAAAAAAAGAATTGGGAGATGTTCTGCTACATATTGTTTTTTATGCGAAAATAGGCAGTGAAACCAATGATTTTGACATTGCAGATGTTTGTAATGATATTTGTGAAAAACTAATTTCTCGTCATCCACATATTTATGGCGACGTAAAAGTGGCAGACGAAGAAGAAGTAAAGCGAAACTGGGAAAACTTAAAACTGAAAGAAGGGAAAAAAAGTGTTTTGGAAGGTGTTCCCAAATCATTGCCAGCTTTGGTAAAAGCCAGTAGAATTCAGGATAAGGTTGCCGGAGTAGGTTTTGATTGGGAAGAGCCACAACAGGTTTTTGAAAAACTGCAGGAAGAGTTGGGTGAGCTGCAACACGAAGTAAACGAAAACAACCAAGAAAAGATAGAAGCCGAATTTGGCGATGTGCTTTTCTCTATGATAAATTATGCAAGATTTCTAAAAGTGAATCCTGAAAATGCGCTGGAACGAACTAATAAAAAGTTTATAAAACGTTTCCAATATTTGGAAGGTAAAGCAAAGGAAATGAATAAATATTTAAAAGATATGACTTTAGCTGAAATGGATATTTTTTGGAACGAAGCTAAAAAGAGTAACCAGTAACCAGTATTCAGTAGTTAGTAAAAATGTTTTGTCTGGCAGAGCGCAGTCGAGAAATACAAGCTGTTTGCTAACAATGAGATCTAGACTGCGCTAGACCAGACAATTTCTTAATCTTCCCGAACCTCTTTAATTTTCGAAAGCTTTGCCTTCCAAACTTCAAGTTGTTCTTTGTGGCGTTCAATGTTTTTATGTACCTCTTTCACCAAAGGATTGTTTTCGTCAACGTGGTGGAAAAACCCTAGGTTATTCTCCAACTGTCTGATTTCGTCTTTGGTTTCGTCTATCTTTTTCGAAATAAAGAAATGCTCGTTTTGCAGTTTACGATCGTCTTCGCGGTTAACAAGCGTGTTCAATTTATTGTCGAACTTGATGAGTTCAGTTTCCTTTTTGCCCAAATCGAGTTTTGAAAACAGGCCGTCCAAGATTTTGTTGAATTTCTGTTCAATATTTCGTTTGTTGTATGGTACGCGTCCAATTTCTTTCCAAGCGGTGATTTTCTCTTTTATAGCTTTCACATCTACTTTATGGTCGCCGCTCAATTCAAAAGAAGCAAGTTTTTCGAGCATTTCTTGCTTGGCTTCAAAGTGAACCATTTCTTCTTTATTAGCTTCGTTTTTCTGTGCGTGAAGTCTGTCAAAATAATGATTACAAGCTTTCTTGAACCGTTTCCAAATCTTGTCGCTGTCCTTTCTAGGTACGTGGCCTATACTTTTCCAATTATCCTGGATTTTTTTCATCAAAGCGGTTGTGGCTTCAAAATCCTCACTGTCTTTGTTTTCCTCTGCAATTTTTATAAGCTCACGTTTTTGCTCCAGATTGGTGTATTGTTCCTTTTTCTGGTTTTTATAAAAACTGTTTTTTTGATAATTGAAGTTGCCCGTTGCATCCTTGAAAGCCTTCCAGATTTCTTTATTGTTAGCTCTTGGCACACGACCTGTATTGAAAAAAGCATCCCGAAGTTCCTGTACCTTTTTAATTGCATTTTGCCAGCCTTGGTGACTCGGTTTTGTTTCTTCAATCACTTTTTTTATTTCTTCAACAATCTGCTTTTTCTTTTCCAGATTGTCTTCAAAATCTTTTTCCATTTCGGCCAATTGTCCTTGGCGCTTGTCGTGGATTACTTTTGTGGCCTCGCTGAACTTGTCCCAAACTTCATCGCGATACTCCTTCGCAACAGGGCCAATATCCTCTTTCCACATTTTGTGCAGCATTTGTAGTTCCCGAAAAGCCTTATTAATATCAGCTTCCTGGCCCAGCTCCTCAGCACGGGTAATAATTTTCAGTTTGCTGTCCAGATTGTGCTTAAAGTCTAAATCGCGGAACTCACGGTTTAAATGAAGAAAATCATAGAAATTTTCAACATGGTGGTGATAGGTGTTCCAAACGGTATTGTATTTGTCCCTTGGAATTGCTCCAGCCACATGCCATTTTTCTTGAATCTCCTTAAAATGGTTGTATGTAGTGTTAATGTTTTCTTCTGCACTCAATAAGCCTTTTAGCTCCTCGATAAGTTCCCAGCGCTTATCTATATTGGCTTGAAGATCTTTCTTAAGATTTCTATAGTGACTGTTTCGCTTCTCTTTATAGTCAAAATAAAGTGAATTGAATTCTTTTTTCAGCGGGGTAGTGAAGTGGAAATCAATGATATTTCCACCCCCAGCAAGAAATTCCTCCTTTTTGTGTTCTAGCTCTTCGTTGAATTTACTGTTGAATTCAGAACGGATTTCCTCAACATCGTGTTTTAATTCCTGAATTTTTTTTGTTTTCAGAAGTTTGTCAAGTTCAGCAACCAATTCTTTTTCGGAAAGTGTGCTGTAATCTTTTTGGGCTTTTTCTTCATGTTCTTCCTCTTCCTCTTCATCTTCAGAAGAAGTTACTTCTTCCTCATCTTCAACCTGTTCGTCCTCCGAAGTTTTAGCTGAGGATGGATCGTCATCAGAAACTTTAGTTGAAGGAGTTTCCTCCTCTGAAACGGCTTCAACTGTTTTTTTTCCTTCAGTTATTTCTTCATCCTCAACGCTATTGGTTTCGGAAGTTTCTTCTGTGGAAACTTCTTCAACAATGTTTTCTGAAGGAGAGTTTGATTCCGTTGCGGTTTCTTCCGTTTCTAATGCTTCTTCACCTTTTTCGATTTCATTTTCGTTTTCAGCAGAGGTTTCGGTTGTTGGAATTTTCTCTTCGTTTTCTTCCTGAGGTAATTTTTCGTCAGACATTTGTTTCAATGTTTAGGTTCGTTTTTCTTGGAGGGTCAAGATACTAACAACTGTGCAACTGGCAAAGCACACAGCATTTTTTTGAAGATTTTTAATTAAATTTTATGAATTCCAAATTTCCCACGCTTTTTCGGCCTGTAGTTCCAACATTTTCAGTCCGTTGCTTGTTTCCGTACCTTGAAGTTTTCCGCGTTTTAAAAATTCGGTTTCGGCGGGATTGTAGATTAGGTCGAAAAGCAAATGGTTTTTAGTAAGAAACTGGTAAGGAATTGGCGGAGAATCGGTACTATTAGGGAAAGTGCCCAAGGGCGTGCAGTTGATTATTAGCAAATGATTTTCAATAATTGATTTCTCCAAAGCAGCATATCTAAGCGTATTTGAATTTTCATTCCTACTTACATATTGGAAATCGAATCCCAATTTTTCAAGCACATAGGCCACAGCTTTTGAAGCTCCTCCCGTACCAAGAATCAATGCCGTTTTTTTTTGAAGAGGTAAAAATGCTTCTAATGATTTTTGAAAACCATAATGGTCGGTATTGTAACCTTTCAATTTGTTGCCATTGTAAATTTTAATAGTGTTTACAGCTCCAATTTTTTTGGCTTCTTCATCCAAATCATCCAGAAAATTTATCACTTCTACTTTGTATGGAATGGTAACGTTCAGGCCTTTTAAATTAGGCGTTTCTGAAATTATTTTCGGGAAAAAAGTTATTGAAGAAATGTCAAAATTCTCGTAGGAATGGGGTAGGTTTTCATTTTCAAATTTTTCGGAAAAGAAAGTTTTTGAAAAAGAATAACCGATGTTGTTTCCTATCAATCCAAATTTAGACACGATGTTTCTTTTTATAATTATCGTACCAATCCAAGCTTAAAACAATGGCTGCTCCAACTATCATAAAGACTATGGCAAGGATTGTTTCTGTACCAAAGTTTTCAGGGAAATAGCGTGTATACCCTGTTATTATTTCTCTTCCATTGGCGTCAAGTTTTATTTTTCCTAGGCTGTCAAAAACGTATTTTTCTTCTTTCCACGGCCAAACCACGCCAAGCGAACCGGCAATAAAACCAATAATAACAGCATAAGTGGCTTTTTTGAATCTCTTCAAAACATACGCCAATAAGTGCGAAAGCGAAACTAAACCAACCAAAGAGCCTAATGAAAAGACCGCTAAAACCTTTAAAAGTTCAATTCTTTCAGGATTATAAACCCAACTGAAATCCCATTGAAAAATATTTGCGAATGTATCAAAAAGTGCATTTACTGCATCTACCAGCAGCAATACATAATTACCCAAAAGGATCAATATAAAAGAACCCGAAAATCCGGGCAAAGTCATTCCTGAAACGCTGATGATGCCACAGAAAAATACAAAAAATAGATTGCTATTTTCTTTTGCGGGTTCTAAAAAACTTATAGCCACACCTGCAACAACCCCACACAATAGATAGGCTACATATTTTCGGTTCCATTCGCCAAAATCCTTTGCGATAAAATAAATAGAGCCTATTATCATACCGAAAAAGGCACTCCAAACATAGAGCTCGTAATGAACAATTAGATAATCTAGAAGCTTGGAAATGCTGAAATAACTAATAACCATTCCAATAATCAACAAACTTAGAAATTGACCATTCGTATAGCGATAAAAACTTTTGAAGCGTCCGCCAATAAGCAATTTGAAAGCTTTCCTGTTTATTTTTTGAAGCGAATAAATAAATTCCTCATAAAAACCTGCCACAAAAGCCACCACACCACCCGAAACACCGGGAACTTTATTGGCCGCGCCCATCCCAAGTCCTTTTAGGACCAGCCAAGTTTTATCGGAGAAGGAACGGTTTTCGTACACGTATTGAAGTTATTTATTTACTAAGTTATTAGCTTATTTTTACTGAGTACTGTTACTGCTTACTTCTACTTTTTTAACTGCAATTCTTTCTAAAAGGAAAATTGTCAAAAAGCCTATAATAGCAAAAATTATAGCATATATAATTTGAGGGTTTCCTTCATAATTTTGTGGAAGAATGCTTCTTTCAATAAAAGGAATATTTTCTCCTGCGTGGTTCATTCTGTATTGTAAAACTTCTTTCCACGGCCATATTTTGTTTAAGGCACCAATCATAAAACCGGTAAGTACCGAGAGTGTTAAATTTTTATGGTGCTTGAACATCCAGTTCAAGACTCGGGAAAACATTTTTAACCCTAAAATTGCACCAACACCGAATATTAAAAGTTTTCCAAGAGCACTTAAAAAGAGTGAACTGTTCAATGTAGTTATTCCTTCTCCCAATTGGGTTACAATCCCAATAACGGCTGTGTAAGCTCCCAAAAGTAAAAGTATAAATGCACCAGAAATACCAGGAAGTATCATAGCGATTATAGCAATAAAGCCAGCTAGAAAAAGAAACCAAGTGCTTTCCGGCGAACCTATAGGGTCTGCAATAGTTATTAAATAGGATAGTATGGAAGCTAAAATAAGAGCGCCTATTACCGCCAATCTCCAATTGGTTATTTGTTTACCAACGTACACAATGCTTGCAATTACTAACCCGAAAAAAAACGACCAAACCATAATTGGGTAAACTTCTAATAACCACGTGATCAATTTGGCAAGTGAAATGATACTGATGAAAATCCCTGAAAAAAGCGCTAGTAAAAATGAAAGATTGTAATGTTTCCAAGCCTTTAAAAAACCTTCCTTTTTCCAGATTTTGAAAAAGCCAATGTCTATGTTGTGAATAGTTTCTATCAATTCCTCATAGATACCTGAAATGAAGGCGATTGTTCCACCCGAAACACCTGGGACTACATCGGCAGCGCCCATTGCAAGGCCTTTTGCGGTTACTGTTAGATACTGGAGAAAATTTCTTTGAGGCATAGATTTATTTTGCTATTAACCCCAAAAATACACAAATTAAAGTGAAGGATTTTTGTGTTGTTTGATTATTTCCGCAACCGATTCCATTTGATATACTTGAGGAAAAAGTTCTTCAATTATCATCAAATATTCGGGTTCGGATTTTAGGGCATTTTTAAGGTGAAATGCTCCTTTGTCGTGCTCACTTAATGTGAAATAAAGCCCAGAAAGACGGTATTCAAGTTCGGCGTGTTCTGGGTAAAATTCCAAGGCTTGGTTGAAGTTGTTTACAGCTGCTTCGTATTCGCCTAGATTGGTAAGTATATCGCCTCGGGTTAACCAAGATTCCAGTTCATAGTTTCCAAGCTCTAGAGCTTTGCGATAGCCAACTTCGGCTTCCTCAAAAAGGTTCAATTTGTTGTTTATTTTGGCGTAACGCTTCCAATAATGCACATTTTCACTGTCAATGTTGATTGCTTTTTCTATGTAATAAAGGGCTTTCTGGTATAGTTTGCTTTTAATGTAAAAATCTGTAATCGCTATCCAGCCTTTGTCAAGCAATGAATCCTCTTCTACACATTTAGTGTAAAATTGTATTGCCATTTCAGCATTTCCAATTTTCTCGTAACATTTCCCAATTCGCAATAATGCATAGGAAGTTGGATCGTCCAATCCCAAAGTAACAGAGTAGCTTTCAATAGCTTCAGCGTACTTCTTCATTTTCTCCAGAACTCTTCCTTTTTCAAGATATGCACCAATAAAACGATCGTCGCTAATTATGGCGAAGTCAAACGCAGCAAGTGCTTTTTTATAATCCTTAAGCTCATAATATTGTTTGCCCACTTGGTGCCAAGCAACCTCACAATATGGATTTTTGTTCAGGTAATCGTTCAGGTATTCTATCGCCGCTTCGTATTCGTCAAGATATTCAAAGCAGTAAATAATATTGTAAAGTGCAGAATAATCCTCTTCATCTGCTTCCAAACATTTCATAAAATAATATTTGGCATTTTCATAATCTTCCAAGAAAAGATACTCCATTCCCAATAATGACAGTACGTCAGCTTCGTCATCGGTTATTTCCAACGCCTGTTCCAAAAGAGTGATGGCATCCTTGTGTTTGTCGCGACGTGAAAATATATTTGCTTTCTGAATGTAGATTTCCTCGTTACTCTGTTCCAATAGGTACAGTTCGTCCAAAAGTTCTTCGGCGATTTCCAATTGGTTTTCAAAAATGTACATTTCAATTCGGAAAAGCTTGAGGCTTGTAGAGGTAGGATGTTGTTCCAGTCCTAGCTTTGTAGCCTTTTTGGCTAGTGCAATCTTTCCGTTTTCAAGGTAGTGGTGCACTATCTCTTCAAATTCCTCTGAGTCGAAAAAAAGTACGCTGTTGGTTTTCAGCATAGATTCGAATCTTTCCAGCGAGAAGTTGTTATGCTCGTTTGAACTTAATTGCATACGCACGGTTTAACGGTTTCTTCTATTTTAAAGATAATAATGTAAAAATAAGTTCAATAGTTATGCCGCCTTTCTTGTTAACGAACTTATCAACAGAAAGATAATTCATAAATTCCTATTAATAAAGGGTTTGCAACGAATCAACTACTTCTGAAACCATTTAACACGTCCTGCAACGTTTTGCAACCTTCTGCAATTTCGTCATTGCTGATTGTGAGTGGTGGCGTAATGCGGATGGCGCGGCCTTCAAAAAGCAACCAAAAAAGTATCAAACCGCGGTCTTTACAGGCGAGGATTACCTCCGAAGCAATTTCAGGGGTTTCCAGTATTGCGGCAAGCATCAAACCTCTTCCTCGCACTTCCTTTATTAATGGATGTTTTAACAATTTTCTGAAAAGTTTTTCCTTTTCAAGTGTTTGTTGGATGATGTCCGTTTCCGTCAATTCTTGCAGCGTTGCCAAAGCGGCAGCCGCGATTACAGGATTTCCGCCAAAAGTGGTAATGTGGCCGAGTTTTGGGTTGTCTTGTAATAGTGCCATAACTCCATGCGAAGCTGTAAATGCGCCAATCGGTAATCCGCCTCCCATTCCTTTACCCATCACCAATATATCCGGGACAATTCCGAAATGCTCAAAGGCGAAGAGTTTTCCAGTCCTTCCGAAACCCGGCTGAATTTCATCTAAAATCAAAAGTGTTCCCGTTTCATCACAGCGCTGACGCACTTTTATTAAATAATCATTTTTCGGCTGAATAAAGCCTGCACCACCTTGAATGGTTTCCAAAATAATCGCTGCGGTTTTTGAAGTTATATTTTGAAGATCTGCTTCGTTATTAAAATTTACAGGGAAGCAATCCGGAACCAAAGGCTTGAAAGCGTTTTTCCGTTCTTCATAACCCATCACGCTCATAGAGCCCATTGTATTTCCGTGGTATGCATTGTTTGCATATAGAATCTGAGTTCTTCCTGTAGCGCGACGAGCCAACTTTAAAGCTCCTTCAATGGCTTCGGTGCCACTGTTTACCAAATAGGTGGTGTTTAAATTCTGCGGAAGATTTTTGGCAAGCAATTTTGCAAGCTCCACTGAAGGCTCTTGAATATATTCGCCGTAAACCATTACGTGTAAATACTTATCAGCTTGATTTTTTATAGCTGAAACCACTCGCGGATGGCAGTGCCCAAGCGTACAAGCTGAAACTCCTGCTACAAAATCCAGATGCTTTTTGCCCGAAGTATCGTAAATATAACTTCCCTCGGCATGCGAAATTTCCAAAGACAACGGATGCGGAGTTGTTTGCGCTTGGTATTTGAAGAAGTCGTTTTTCATTTGGTTTAGTGTCTGTTCAAGTGCAGTCGAGAACTATTTAAAAGTGGTCTCGACTGCGCTCGACCAAACATTATTGATTATTGTTTGGGATGGAATCATTTACTTTCTGCTGAAGGGAATCCCGTTTTGCCTCGCTTTCCATAGTTTCCGGTTTGGGGTCGTCAGGTCGGTTTTGCAAATCTTTCGGACTTAGTTTTGATTCTTCGGGAAGTTCAATTTCATCTTCGGGAATATCCTCAAAAAACTCGCCCTCATCCTTTGGAAGCGGAATTCCAGTAATTTTTGGAAGCACGGGTGCTGGTTTCCCTTTAAATAAATCTTCAACCGAATACAATCGCTCATCACCCCGCCATTGAAAACCTGGTAACAAACGCGCATTTTCAGGCAGCATGGAAGGTGGATATACTTTCCCATCGGCCTTTTTTATAAAACGAATTCCGGTAATCTGTTGTTCTTCCAAATACATCTGTATGGAACTGGAAACCGTAATGTTTATACCCACCAACTCGTCATTATCGTTCCGGGAATAATAAATTACCTGTGCGTTTTTGTTAATGTTTACAGTATCCAATTCATTGTTGGTGAAAAGACCGATGAGCCGTTCACCCTTGACTTGGTTATAGCCCATACTGTCTTTTTGGACCAAAAAAGCATTATTGAAAACCTTTAAAGTATCAAGTTTGTCAGTAATTGTATCTGAAAGAATGTGGATTGTATCACCAATCATTTGGTTTTCTCCGCTCCACAAAACAGGATTTCGCAATAATTTTGTGATTCCTCTTTTTTCATTCACGTAAATTGAGTCACATTTTCCGCTGGTTGGGTCATCGCCAACTTTTCCAGGCTTAAAAAGCCTCGCACGGTAAAATCCCTTTACAATTCTATTTTCTGGTTTTCCAGTTACCTGTAAAGTATCTGCGTGAACATAAATGGAATCGCCATCGCGAACGGTAATGGCTACAGCTCGTTTAGTAATAAAAACCGAATCCTTTTCACGGAAAACTTCAGCGTAGTGTCCACGAATTACACTTTTGTTAATAGTGTCCAAAACCCTAATATTATTGGTTGCCGAGGCAAAACTTTTATTTCGGTCAAAATAGATACTGTCGCCATAAAGTGTTCGGTTTTCGTAATCTACTTTTGAATTTTTCACGAAATAACCAGTATCCCCACGTGTGTCGTAATAGCCACGTTCGCAATAAACCGTGCTCGTTTCGCTCACAATAGTGGAAGGTCCATAAAGATATGCAGCTCCCGTTTCTGAAAAGAAATCGAGTTGGTTACTGTTTACTGTATATTTTGGATTGACGATTTTTACGTCTGATAGAAATTGATATTTTTTACTTTCTGCGAAATATCTACCCGATCGGCTAGTCAAAACACTTGCAGTGTCGCGAACGGTGCCGCCAGTTCTGTAATAGGCTTGCTGTTTTATTCTGTCGAAGTATAGTGTATCGGTAGTAAGGGTAGTCTTGGGCTCTGTTAACACCACATCGCCACTGGCGAATGCAAACTGGGTGTTTCCGTTGTATTCAGCGTATTTGCTATCCATTGAAACGGTGTCGCCTTGTGTAATCCTTACTTTTCCGTAGGCTTTTACAAAATTACTTTTCAAATAAACAAACGCTTGGTCGCACCACATTTCCACACCTTCGTGAACAATGTAAACCTGTCCGGTTTCGTCTTTTGTGTAAATGGCGGCATCGGGAAATTCTGGTCGTATTTCAAGATAACCCGACTGTATATCAACCTTTTGTTTTTCTTGCGCGGAAAGGTTTATTCCGAAGAAAAAAAGCAAAATAACAAATATGAATTGTGATATTTTCAAAAAAGATTTATTTGTCATTAGAAACGAAAATACCAACAAAATATTGATTACCGATGAATGGTCTGTTTTCTGTCTGGCCCTACAGAAACAATTTTGATGGGCACTTCCAGTTCTTTTTCAAGAAAATCAATATAATCATTCAAAGTCTGAGGCAACTGTGAAGCTTCGCTCATTTTGGTTAAATCTGCTTTCCAGCCTTTCATTTCTGTGAAGATTGGCGTTACGTTCTCGGCTTCAATATTATACGGTAAATGCTGAATTGTTTTGCCTTTGTAATTATAGGCGGTACAAACCTTTAATTTTTCGAACCCACTCAAAACATCGGCTTTCATCATTATTAGTTGGGTTACCCCGTTCACTTGAACGGCATAGCGCAAAGCCACCAAATCTAACCAACCGCAACGACGTGGGCGGCCTGTTACGGCTCCAAATTCGTTTCCAACTTTCGCCATTTTTTCACCATCTTCGTCAAAGAGTTCAGTAGGGAAGGGGCCGCTTCCCACGCGTGTGGTGTATGCTTTAAAAATTCCGAAAACATCTTTTACCTTATTCGGAGGAACGCCCAAGCCTGTGCAAGCTCCCGCTGCTGTTGTATTTGAAGATGTTACGAATGGATAGGTTCCAAAGTCAATATCAAGCAAAGAACCTTGCGCACCTTCAGCCAAAATGGTTTTTCCGTCTTTCTGCGCTTGGTGCAAATATTCTTCGCTATCAATAAAAGTTAGTGTTTTCAATGTTTCAACTGCAGCGAAAAATTCAGCTTCAAGATCTGCCAAATCATATTGCACATCTACATTGTAAAATGTTATCATTGCTTCGTGCTTATCAGCCAAAGCGCGGTATTTATCCTGCCAGTTTTCAAGCTCCAAATCGCCAATGCGGATTCCATTTCTTCCGGTTTTATCCATATATGTTGGGCCAATTCCTTTTAAAGTGGAACCGATTTTCGCCTTTCCCTTGGAAGCTTCCGAAGCCGCGTCCAGCAAGCGATGCGTTGGTAAAATAACGTGTGCTTTTCTAGAAACAATTAGGTTTTTCTTGTAATCTATGTTGTATTTATCCAATGCTTCCAGTTCTTTCACGAAAACTACGGGGTCTATCACAACGCCGTTTCCAATTACGTTCACGGAATTCTTGTGGAAAATCCCAGAAGGAATGGTGCGCAACACGTGTTTTATTCCGTCAAATTCCAAAGTGTGCCCAGCATTTGGCCCGCCTTGAAAACGTGCGATTATATCATAGTTTCTTGTTAGGACATCAACAATTTTTCCTTTGCCTTCGTCGCCCCATTGTAGTCCAAGTAGTAAGTCTACTGCCATAATTTATTAAGAATTTTCCGCTTTAGTTTTGGTTACGGATTTTTTATTTCCGTAGAAATAAAGTGAATGGTTGGTTATTTCAATATTAAAAACCTCTTCGATGGTTTTTTTAATGGTATGAATTCGTGGGTCACAAAACTCAATCACTTCCCCATCTTCAAGGATTATGTGATCGTGGTTGCGGTCAAAATATGATTTTTCGTAATGTGCCTGGTTTTGCCCAAACTGGTGTTTGCGCACTAAGCCACATTCCAGTAGCAATTCAATAGTATTGTAAAGCGTAGCACGGCTTACACGGTAGTTTTTGTTCTTCATATTTATGTACAACGATTCAATGTCAAAATGATCGTCGTGGTCATAAATTTCCTGAAGAATGGCGTAGCGTTCCGGTGTTTTACGGTGTCCTTTTTTCTCAAGAAAACCCGTGAAAACGTTCTTTACAATTTCTTGATTGTTTATGTCTGTTTTTGAACTCATAATTAAGCTTGCAAAGTTACTTAAATTTTACACTCTAGTAACTTTATCAATTCCGTTTATTTTTTTGATGTTTTCCACAAGGTTGTTGAGAATGGTTTTATTCTTCACTACAACAACAATTTTTCCAGTAAAAACGCCATCATTACTATCAAAGTGGACGCTTTTCATATCTATGTGGAGGTTGTTTGATATTTCTTTGGTCACTTCGTTTACAAGCCCGATGGTATCAATTCCAGAGATTTCCAAAATTGCCTTAAATTCACGTTGTGTACTATCAATCCATTTGGCAGGCATAATGCGGTAGCTGTAATTGCTCTGTAGTTGCAGCGCATTTGGGCAATTTGTTTTATGCACTTTTATGCCTTCGTTTACGGTTACAAAGCCGAAAACATCATCACCGGGAATGGGATTGCAACAGTTAGCCATTTTGTAATCCAGTTTGTCTTCGTTTTTACCAAAAACCAACTGGTCAAACTTCTCGGTTATTTCTTCTTTGTGAACATCCTCAGGCTTATCTGGCTTTCGGATTCTGTTTTTGAAAAAGCTAATAAAGGCATTGCTTCGCGAAGCTGCAAAGTCCTTCAGTTTTTGGTTGTCAATGATTCCAGCACCCACACGGTAGTACAAATCGAGACTTGTTTTTACTTTAAAGAAAACAACCAATTGGTTGAGCATGCTCTCGTCCAAATTTAGTTTTAAAGACTTTAATTTTCGTGTTAAGATTACTTTTCCTTCTTCGGCAAGTTGTTTCTTTTCGTCTTTTAATGACGATTTAATTTTGGAACGTGCGCGCCCTGTTGTGGCATAGTTAAGCCAGTTAGCTGTTGGTTTGGCATTTTCTGAAGTTATTACTTCCACTTGGTCGCCACTTTTCAGTTCGTTGCTTAGTGGAACGAGTTTTCCGTTCACTTTTGTGCCACGCGTGTGCATGCCTATTTCAGTGTGTATGTGGAAGGCAAAATCTAAAGCTGTTGCGCCTTTTGGAAGTGAATACAGGTCACCTTTTGGGGTAAAGACAAAAATCTCCTTTGCATATAGGTTCAGTTTGAATTCCTCTACAAAATCCACAGCACTTATTTCTGAATTTTCAAGTGTTTCCTGTAGCTTGTCGAGCCAATTTTCAAGGCCGCCATCGTCTTTTTCCTTGTTTTTGTATTTGTAATGTGCTGCAAAACCTTTTTCGGCAATCTCGTTCATGCGCTCGCTGCGAATCTGTACTTCTACCCAGCGGCCTTTTGGTCCCATAACGGTAATATGCAAGGCTTCATAACCTGTTGATTTTGGTGAAGAAATCCAGTCGCGTAAACGTATTGGGTTTGGGCGAAAATGATCCGTAACAATGGAATATATCTTCCAAGCAAAGAATTTTTCGTTCTCTGGCGCACTTTTATAGATAATACGGACGGCAAACTTGTCATAAACCTCGTCAAAGCTTACGTTCTGTGCGAGCATTTTTCTTCGGATGGAAAAAATGGATTTTGGACGGCCCTTTATTTCATATTCCAGATTTTCAGAATCCAATGAATCTTTTATCACTTTGTTAAAAGCTTCTATGTAAGCGTCCTGTTCTTCTTTGCTTTCCTTTATTCGCCCTAAAATATCTGCGTAAACTTCTGGTTCGGTAAATTTTAAACCCAAATCTTCAAGTTGGGTCTTTATATTGTAAAGCCCAATACGGTGGGCGAGGGGTGCGTAAATATAAAGCGTTTCTGAAGCTATTTTTCGCTGTTTGTCTGGCGGCATGCTATCCATGGTCTGCATGTTGTGCAGTCTGTCAGCAATTTTTATAATGATTACACGAATGTCCTCATTCAAGGTAAGCAACATTTTTCTGAAGTTTTCCGCTTGCATGGAAACATCTTCAGACATGTTAATGTGGGCAATCTTGGTAAGCCCATCCACAATACGCGCCACGGCAGTGCCGAACATATTTTCAATATCTTCCAAAGAATAAGTTGTGTCCTCAACAACATCGTGCAAAAGTGCAGCGGCGATGCTGGTAGCATCCAAACCAATCTCTGAGGCAACTAATTTTGCAACTGCTATTGGGTGAAAAATATAAGCCTCGCCACTTTTGCGGCGTTGCTCTTTATGGGCATCTACGGCAAGGTCAAAAGCGCTACGAATCAGTTTTTTATCTTCCTTGGTAAGGGTGCGATAACTGATCTTGAGCAGCTGTTTGTAATGCTTAGCAATCTCCTTTTTTTCTACTTCTAGGGCGGCTTCGGTCATAAACCTAAAAGTAATGAAAGTATTTTAATGGGCAAAGGGATTAATGGATGGGATTTCCATATAGTGCAATTACTTATTTACAAGAATTTTCAATTTAATTGGATCGATTGAACGAAAATCCAATACCAATAGAAGCTCGAAATTTATTAGCGCCATTCACCCAAGAAAGGTCAAAATTAATTGGTCCTAAAATAGAATGATAGCCTAATGTAATACCTGAAGAAAACAGGAAACTAGGATCATTAGAATCTTCCCATTGTCCATTGGCTGTAAAAGCATTGCTTATATAATTATCAAAGTCCTTAAAACCTACTGTAGAAAGATCCACATGCGGAATAACGAATAATTTTGATTTAAGATTATACTGCAATCCAAGATTGAGCATCATAAACTGGGTAACCGTAAGTTCGTTTTCATTGAGCCCTGGAAAAATAAAACTTTCGCTTCTTGGGTCTAATTGGTTACCACCAAGAAAATATTTTCCTCCTATCCCATAATCTATAAAGGAAACATCATTTTCATTTTGCTCATCTAATACTATAAAATTTCCTGAAGCTCCAAAGATGGCTGTTAAAGTATTATTCATAGGGAGACGTTTCTCATAACTAAGGCCAAATTTGGTATAATGAGAAGTTGAACCTTTTTCGGTTGGTATGTTAGCATCGGCAAATTCAACATCAATATTATTGTAAAGAGACCTTCCAACATGGGTATTAAGGCTTGCTCCTTCGGTTGGAAATAAAACTTCATTTAAGGTATTATACACGTAATGCAAATTCATTTGGATACTATTATAATTATAGTTTTTAAGTCCAAAAAGATTCTCATTAAGATCAGGATCTATTGTGGGTTTTAAATTTGTGTTCTGATATTTTAAACCAAGACCTGCATAACTTTTCAATGAATTTATATTTCTATTAACCTGATTATCAAACTCAAAATACCGATTTTTAATATCATCAGCTTTTTCGCCACCAATAAAAACTTCTTGCTTTAAACGTTGGCCAAATGCTTCCGTTCGCCACCACCAATCTCTATCAATACCAAAATTTTTCTGATGCTGCACTCTAAACCTTGGTTGTGGAGCAACATCAAGAGTTACTAACGTGCGTGACGCTTCTCCAATAATATTTCTTCCTGTATAATTGAGTATAATACCAACCCCATGATAGTCATCGTAATGCAACGAGCCTTTTACCTCGTGTTTTGAACGCTCATAACCATTGAGTTGGATTCCCAATTTGTTATTGCTTATAAAAGGTTGGAAAGTAATCTGTCTAAAAATTGTGGTCCCCATGGCTCTGTTGATGCCATCAACAATCTCTTGCCTTGTATATACTGTATTGGTTTTTATATTGGTTCGGGCCTTAACAAGTGCAAGATTGGCTTTACTAATGTTGTTATACACAATGGTGTCTAAAACAATTTTGTTTTCCATCTCTGGCAACTGTACGGTGTTTTGATTGTATTTTTTTAGGGTTTCTGACAGTGCTACCAAGGCTGAAAGGTTTTCGGCGACTGCCAGTTTGCCTTCTTTGTAGATTTGTTCCCCTTTTTGAAAATCGCTGGTTGAATGGGTTATATATTTTGTGTGGTCTATTAATATATCGCAAAGTGCGCGGTTCACGGGATCTTTCAGGTTACTGCTAAGCATTCCTGCCTGAAATAATAGGGATGAAATATTGTCGAGCTTCTCTTTGCCTACCATTCCGCCACCCACATCACTGCCTATAATAATATCTGCCCCCATCTGCTTGGCAACGTCTACCGGGAAGTTATTGAGAATACCACCATCTACCAACAAGGTTTCTTCATAAGGGATAGCTGAAAACACACCAGGAATAGACATACTTGCCCGCATGGCAAAAGCGAGTGAGCCACTGCCTAAAACAACTTCTTTTCCATTCACAATATCAGTAGCTATTGCTCTGTATGGAATAGGAAGGGTATCAAAATCAGTGATATTATAACCGGGAAAGGTCAACGTTGAAATAAATTCGCGCAGGTTTTGATCATTGAGCAAAAACGAACCCAATTTGATGTTCCCTTCAACCCAATCCAGTTCCACCAAATAACGTTTGAATTCAGCTTTTTCCTCCACACTTACGTTTTGAAGCGATACGTGGCCTCCCATAAGCTGGTCCCAATTAACTTCTTTTGTAATATTAGCAATACTATCGCCAGAATATCCCAAAGCATAGAGACCTCCCACAACGCTACCCATGCTGTTTCCCACAATTAAATCTGGCACAATTCCCAAAGAATCAAGTGCCTGCAGTGCAGGGATATGCGCCAAACCTTTTGCGCCACCACCGCTCAATACCAAAACCACTTTTGGTTTTTTATCTTGGGCAAAAACTTGAAGCGATAAAGCCAAGAAGAAACATAGTAGTATATTCCGATAGAAATTTTTTAAAAAGTAGCCGTTTTGCATAGGGTATTTTATTTGTGGTAATAGTCAAAATAATAGGCTGAAAGTTAATGCACAAAAATCTTTTTTTAGCTCAGTTCTTCGTTATCTAAAATAGTGTTTTTTGCTAAAAGTTTATTTGAAACTTTATAGGTCGCGGAATAAGAAAGTCCGGGTTGGCGCGATTTAAATGTTAAAAATGCTTTTTTATACCATTTTGGGTCCGTGGCCTTCTTTTTAAAATCTTCATGTGCGGCAACTTCAAAAGCTTTAGTTTTTTGCAATGTCTCGATTTTATATACTCCTATCCCGAAATGCGCAACGCGTTGCAGCACGATTTCAAAATCTGACTCAGAAAAATAGTGAACGTTGGCTTTGTCTGCGCCCTTATTCAAGTTTTTCAAATCTGTAAATACATTTTTTTCTAAGAATTCTGCTTGTTCCATGATTTTTTTTAAAATTAGTATTGCTGTTTAAGCACCTATCTGCCTAAGACGGAACAAACCTAATTGAAAATCCGTGAAGATTATAGTGAGCAGCCTATATTATTACTGTCAAATCCCGATAGCTATCGGGATAATAAAGAAAAGTGTTGTTTTTTTCTTCAGTTCTTTATTGGCAGCTGGCTTATTTTGAGTTACATATTTGCAATTTCTTTTTCCAGTCTATCAAAATTTTCTTCATTTTTTGGTTGGGCAAAAGGTCGGATTTTGTTGCTTTCTTCAGCAGTTTCGAAAATCATTCTAAAAGAAATTTGAGTTTTCGAATCTGTGATTTTTTCAAATGCAATTTCCATTTTAAATAAAGGCTGCGAAATTCTTTTCCAACTTACTAATTCGTTCGGCTTAATAATTTCAAAAATAGAAGAATTCTCGTAGTTGCCTTTTTCAGGCCCATGCATTGTCAAAATCCATTTCCCACCAGATTTTAGGTCAAATTCATGAATTGTATTTGTAAATCCATTTGGCCCCCACCAATTTTTTAGATGGGAAGGATCAGCAAAAGCTTTATAAACTTTTTCTACTGGAAAGTTTAAAATTCTAGTACTAAAAATTTCTAAATCTGATTGTGAATTCATAAAGTATTTTTCGGTTTTTATGCTTGCTGTCAACGTTCAGTGCTTGGTCCGTTCCGTTGCGGGAAATGTCCGAAGGACTTTTCCATCGTATCGAAAAATAACAAACCCGCCTGAATTATCGGCAGAAAATTCGGCCGTAATAGGCTATACGCCTTGTTAGGTGACGCTTTTTTATTCATACATTATTTTATCCAAATCGCTTTTTTGTCCGCTATAAATTTCAAAAAAGTCAGTTGGCTTATTCCCTATTAATTTCACTCTTTCTTCGTGGTCGTGGTTTAGTCTGTATATTTTTCCTTTTTTGTCTACTGCAACATAATTCCCATCTTCCATGTCCAAAATCGTATAATATAATTTTTCGTCAAATTCAATTTCAAATGTATAATCCAATTGTAATAGTTCGAGTTGCTCTTTTGTCAGAGTTCTTAAAGCTTTTTCAGCAATTTTTTGGTCAGGATTTTCAATTTTCAGATGTTCAAGTTTAATTTCGCTTTTCTGAATTTGGTTTAAGTCAAAAGTTTTATGGAAATACTCTGGATTGTCGATTTCGATTTTGGTTAAAGCGTCGTCCTGAAAATTTAATTTGATTGGTTCGTAATTTTCGGTTTTACGATTCCAAACAGAAAGGCCAGATAGATTGAAATAAGTTTTATGATTCCGTTTGATTTCTTCATAGGCTTTTGGGTCATAACTTCTCATAATAAAAATGGCATTCGGTTTCTGCATAAAACTAATTCCAACAAATTGTGAAATACCGATTGCGTGTTTTAATTCAGGCAATTCAGCCACTAACAATTCGGCAACTTTATTTTCAAATTGTTCAAGGTGTTTCTGTTTTATTTTTCGATTGAAAATGTTCATTTTACTTGTTGCGTAAGTGATTGTTTAGAAATAGTTGCGTGTTTTAAGCAACTAACTTACTAAAAATGGAACGAACCCGAGGAAAATCCGAAGGATTTTCCAAGTAGGCGAGACCCAAGCAATTATTTTTACACGGCGTTGTCAAACGTTTTTATTCTCCGCCAAAAACAGGTATTCCTTTATATTGAAGGACATAGCCTTTCCAAGCAATAAGTTTATAATAGGTATTGCTCCAATTACCTTCGGCTGTTTTATCTAACACAATACCTTTATCAGAGTTGGGCAAAAAAAGTTCAGCCTTCGATTTAGTAACATTAAATAGAAGAAAGGTAGGATTTCCATTAATCGTCGTTTCATCCTTTAATGGATTTAATTTAATGTTTAGGCTAGCTACTTCTAAACAAGTTAGCAGCAAATGTGAATAAGCTTTACCATTTACAGGCAAACATAATGCTCTTCATTTATCGCAATCCGTTTTACTTAAAGGCATTGTAGAAGTATAGTTGATATTACTTTTATCTACAAAAGCAGTTCCGGTTTCATTTAATTCGCCATAACCTTCAATAAGTTGGTTGTCTTTTATCATAAAAGCAACTTCTCTTTTACTTTCTACTCCTTCAGACATAAAAGTGTATTCTCCAATCAGTTTATCATCACTTAATTCCCCGTTAAAAGTTCCAGAATTACTATCTTTTTCAGCGAGTGCATAGGTCAATTTACCGGAAACGCCATTATCTAAACTAGTAATTTCTAAATTTACGTTGTTATTGTTAGTGTTGTAAGAATAACATCCTACTTCTAACATTGCAGATGGTTCTTCTGTGGTCATCACTTCCTTTTCTTCTGTTGTCTCTTGCTCCTTTGTATTATTTTTACAACTTGTAAGGCTAATAGCCAGTAACGATAGGATAATTAGTTTTTTCATCTTTTTGAGTTTTAGTTAATCAATTTTTATTAAGCGGTATTGGGCGTAGTGTTTTCATTGAATTACATTTGTGTGTCATAATTGACTGGAAATTGATTCGGAATTTCGTCTTTTTTTTCTCCTAGATTTTGACGTAAATCAATTTCAATTCCTCGAGCAATCGTTGAAATTGGAACATCGTTAGCAGAACCTTCAAAAGGGTTTTCTCCCGTTCGTCCAATTCTTTCCATGGTATGAAAAACCCAAGCTACAATCACATAAAATGGGATAGACAACCAAATGAACAGTTTCCCAAACACCGGATGTAAATCAATAAAATCCTTGCCTATTTCGGCAAATTGAGGAACTATTGCCAGCGGTAGAATCAACACAAAAATCCACATAAAATAATGATTTAAGCTCGCAAATTGACGTGGGTATGGAAAATTTTTAATTCTTTCTGATTGTCCTTGTAATGTAAAAAGTTCTTCTAAAATACTTTCTAATTGTAAAAAAGAAAACTCCCAAATTAATCCATTTTCCTTTAATTGACGCAAGTGTTTAGATTGCAAATACAACAAGGCTGTTTGTTTATTGCTTTTAGACAGTACATAGTCCATTTCTGATGAGGAAATGTATGGTTTTAAATCTTCTTCAATAGTGGATTCCCATTCTGGGGGTTTTACTATTTTATTCCATTCTTTATTTGTTTTTTCAAGCACCGCAGTTTCCCATGGTTTTGATTCTCTCATGGCATGACGAAGAGCTGTCATCCAAGCAATGTGTCTGTATGTGAGTGTTTTGATTTGCTTTTGTAGTTCGATAGCAGTTTGTTTTTCGGAAGTATGTTCATTTGTTACCATGTCCTGTACGAACATTCCAAAAGTTCGAGACGAGTTAACAATTCCACCCCAAATTTTTCGAGCTTCCCAAATTCTACCATAAGCCGAATTGTTCTGAAAACCTATTACAAAAGCTACAGCTGTACCAATCAAGGCTAATGGGGTCCAGGGGATTTTAAGCCACTGTAAATCAAAAAAATAATAAACACTTACAAATATGGTAATTATGGTTATGAATAATAAGGTCTCAAAACGAGTCCATTTTACCATATCCTTGAATTTAAAAACCTTTTTTATGTACATAATTTAATATTTTTTAAAATGTCTAGTACTTGTTCGAATTCAAATTACGCCCAACGGTTTTGGCTATGAGTATTTGCGTGGGTTATCACTTAACTTTGCAAGCAGACACCAAAATAGGCGAGAACAAGCAATTACTTATAGGCATTGTTATGTGCTGGTTATTTCTCTATGATGTTTTTATAAATAACACCGTCTTTCATAATTAGCAGAAAATTTGTTTGGGGGTTTTCTACTAATTTTATGTTTTCTAATGGGTTGCCGTCCACAATAATTAAATCGGCATAAGCACCTTCCGTTATTTCACCTAATTTCCCTTTTTGATATGGGTCCCTTTTGCCGCTCATTCGCAATAATTCCGCATTGGTGGAAGTTGCCATTTTTAGAATTTCAAATGGTGTATACCAACGTGTCATTACGGATAATTTGCTTCCTTGTTGCGAGGCTACTTTTGGGTCGAATAATATGTCGGTTCCCCAAGCAGTTTTAATATTATATTTTTTAGCTAATGCATACGCAGTATCCGTTCCTTTATTCATTTCAATTTGCTTTAAACGGTTAGCGGAACCTTCGGCAAAACTTGATTCCCCATTTTCTAAAAAGGGTTGTAAACTCCACCAAATTCCTTTTTCTGCCATTAGTTTTGCAGTTTCTTCATTGGCAAGTTGCCCGTGGTCTATACAATTCACGCCTGCTTCAATGGCAGTTTTTATGGCAAGGGGTGTATAGGCGTGTACAGTTACATAGGTCCCCCAATTTTTAGCTGCTGATACGGCCGCTTTAAATTCTGCTTCAGTATATTGCGTTACGTCCAATGGGTCATAGTTTGATGATACGCCTCCACCTGCCATCAATTTTATTTGTGTTGCTCCTTGACGTAATTGTTCTCTGGTTCGCATTAATACATTGTCTGCGCCATCAGCAATGGCAGCCATTCCGTTTCTTTCAGCATATGAAAGTTCTCCTATTTTACGAGGAACATCGGTGGGCAGGCCAAAATCTCCGTGTCCACCTGTTTGTGAAATAAATGCTCCACTTGAATATACTCTTGGGCCTATTACCAAGCCCATATCAATGGCTTTTGCAAGTGTTAATGAGCCACCTCCTAAATCTCTTACAGTTGTGAAGCCTCTTAATAATTGTTTTTCAGAGGCTTTTGCCGCCATTAAATTAAGCATTGCAAAATCGCTCATCATTGCTTGCATCTGTGGAACGCTTTCGAATAATAAATGTACGTGAGCATCTATTAACCCAGGCATTAAAAATTTACCTTGTCCGTCAATAATTTGAGTTGCTCCACTTCGGTCTGTAGGAATTGCATTTGTAGAAATCTTGGTAATGATATTGTTTTCTATCAGTACATTACCTTTTAGGGTTTTTTGGTCTTTGCCATTAAAAATTTCCACATTGTTGATGAGTATTTTTGTGGGTTTTACTTGAGCAAATAGTGTTGAGCTTAATTGTACTAGCAATGCTAAAATGATTATTGATAGTTTCATATTTTGTTTGTTTTTTTAATTCAAGTTGTTTATTAAAAGTTTGTCAGAACTTGTACACAACGTTATGGCTATGGTTTCGTTGCTTGGCACTAAGATAATATAAAAAGCGATTACCTGTGTTCAGCCGCGAAGACCTTTACGAAGGGATAGGTTAGAAGAAATGAACTTATAGCCGGTGTTGTACCTGCTTTTCTTTTATTCTTTTCAAGACAACAGTTGAAGTAGGCCAATCAATAGCGTTTTTTACATTTTGAGTGTAAAATCTTAAACCATAGTTTAAGTCTGCCCAATAGTAAGCATAAGGGCCTTGTTTAATTTTAACAGGTATTATTGGTAAATTGTTTATGCTTTTTTGATTAAAGACTTCCATATTTAAATGAAAAGGACTTAGATTTTCACTTAGTTCAAGAATGAAATTGTGTCCATTTTTTTTATGCTTGTATTTTCAAGTGATTCAATTGATTTCGGTGCAAACATTAAAATTAGATTAGATGTTTCTATTTCATTGAAAGCTAATCCTTTTATGCCGTCCTTAAATCTTTTTCCATTTTTATCTGTAGAATGAATGTAGCCTGATTTATGAAAAGTAAACTTATGTCTTAAAAAATTTGAATTAACAGGTTTATTTATGTCAATTTTAGACTTTCCGTCTTTTTCTTTAGTTAAGTTATAATATTCAAATTCTTTATTCGATTCCTCGTAAAGATGGAAATGAAAAGAATTATCTTCAGAGACAAAAATTGTTAAAAATTTATAGAGTACATCTTGATGCTTAAAAATTATTCTTATGGGTTGTCTTTTCAAGAGTCTGTATAAATGTTCGTTAAGGCACATAGTTTACAAAGTTAAAGTCACATGCTTTACACTAGATTTTGACTTAGCCTAATTGACACTTGTTTATCTCTTATTTTATTTTCATCAAGCTTTTCAATAGTTTATAGTTTGGTTTTGTCAGATTATCAGGTAGTGATTCGGTCTGATGATTCTCTTTTTATTTTTCTGATTTTTGATGAAATAATTGTGGCTTTCTGATATATGAAGCGAAAATGGTCGCCATAAGAATAAGAATTACAATTTCAGATGGTTTTCCTTTATACATATGTATTAGAACAATAAAAGTCATATACAACACTAGCATTGATGTTCCAATCAGTATTGTTTTTTTGTATAAGAAAAGAGCTGTACCAATTAAAATAAAAACCCCAGCTGTAATCATTACTGCACTACTTTCGACTACTTTTCCAGTTTGGTCGTGATTAATTAATTTGTCCAAAGCATTAGGGATATAAAACAATATTATTGCCAATGAAGGCAACCATATCAATATTCTGTTTAAGGTTTTGTCTATTGCTTGTTTCTGTTCAGCCATAATTTTTTCATTTTTCGTACGGTTTCTTCTAAATGTTTGCCAACAACGTTTTGTGTATGATTAGTGGCGTGTTTAAGTACCTAATTTAGCAAATAAAAACCGAATGGAAAATCCGCGAGGATTTTCGTAAGTAGGCGAGAACTAGCCATTAATTATACACGGTGTTGTAGCCAGTTATTTTTTCGATTTATTGAATTTCTGTTTGTAATTCCATGTTCTAGAGTCAAATTTGCCAAGACCATTTTTCAGTAAAAGAGATATATACTATCATTACTTATCATCTTTCTTAATTATTTCTGAAGCAGTTACTTTATCAGTATATAAGATATGTGTATATTGATTTTGTTCTTCAAGAAGTTTCTTATATAAAAATATTTCATAAGATAAGGTAGTATTATAAATATTTTCCTCTCTTTCAATAGTTCTCATTTTTAATCCAGTAAGGTCACTATTTAACATATTTCCCTCACTAAATACATGATTAATGGACATGATTTTTTTAGAATCAAAATTAAGAGAATCTTTTAACAAGTAACCTCCAATCCTTTCTTTATCAAAAAGGGGTATAAAAGAATTGTGTACATTTCCAGTTAGAGTAACTATTTTAGTATTAGGGTATGTATTATGAATGTTGCGTATTCCCCTGTACATGGATGAGTCTCTAGTTGAAGATTGGTAAGGATTATCAATGAATTTTAAAATAATTCCATCATTTTTAATACCCTTGTATACTAAATCAAGCCATGCTATACCATTTCTACCGTCAAAATTTTTTCCACGAAAGAAATCCAATTCTTTTAACTCGGAAATTGACATCTCGTCTGACAAGTTATTCATACGTGAAGCAGGAATTTCCATAGCCATTATCACGCTGCCTTCGTGTTTAGCAATCAGTTCACATAGTCCATAAGCAAATTCGGCAGGCTCAGTTGTTCCGTGCATTTCACCAATCATTAATATTTCAAAATTTGCGATTTCATCGTATATCTTTTTACTCAATTTGGATAAGTTTTCAATTGGTATCGCATTCTTTTTTAAATCCTTTTGCTCTTCTGTCATTTCTACAGAATTATCAATAGGATTTGATGTTTCATCAGGTACTGTTTGTTTTTTGAAATTATCTTTACAAGAAGTTAATCCAATCAGAATAATTAATAGAAATAAGATGTTTTTCATAAAATATTTAATTTATACAATTGTAGAACCTGTTTTGTGAATCTTGATTTTCTAATTGGCTACAACGTGTTTGTGTATGGTTAGTTGCGTGGTTAAGCAACTAATTTAGGAAATAAATCACAGATAGAATATTCCGCAGGAATGTTCGTAAGTCGGCAGTGAACAAGCAATTAATTATACACGGTGTTACCACACGTTTTTTTATTCGGTTGATAGCCAATGTAAAGTATTCAAAACAAATTGCTTCCAGTCGTAATTCTCTAAATTCATTCCAGCTTTTTGTTTTGTTCCATCATCTTCATCAAATATCATAGCTACAAAACCATTGGAATCACCTAGTGCAACAACTTTTCCTAGTCCAATTTCACCAGCAAGTCCTTGTGAATTACCTTTGCCACTTGGGCCAACTCCAGTACTATGCATAATGTTTTCAGATGTTTCCGATAATTCTAACAAGTTTGTATATCCTTTTCCAGTTAATGCACTTCCACCAAAAGTCATTAGTTTTGTGATTTTTTCTTCCTTGTTTCTCCCATTTAAAATTGGATGTTTATTTTTTAGACCTCCGTTTTTATTTGAAAATTCTATCCATCCAGTATTTCCTATTTCTTTATTATGATTTATGCTATCTATAGCTCTACCAATACTAGATTCAATCCCAAATCGCTTTAATAGTGGATTAATTGCTTGGTCAAAAGGTGCGTGTTCACTAAAAACTAAAAGCGAACCACCTTTGTTTACCCAATCATACAAGCTATTTATCTCTTCTTTAGAGAATGTAGATTCATCTGTAACTTCGTTCTTGGTCGTGAAGTCGAATGGAAGTGCTGTTATAATCATTACGATGTCAAATCGTTTCAAATTATCAGGCGTGAAGTTTAAACTATCAACTATCGTCTGATATCCATCAGCTTTTGCCAAATCAGAGAAAGGTTTTATAAAATCCCATTGAATAAAAAAGTTGTGGTGTGCCCCATCTAAAAGAATTTTTGGACCTTCTCCTTTTTCATATATTGGTTCTTTGACGTCAGAATTAAATTCAGAATCATTTGACATTGGCCATTGTCCAAAAGTCAAATTACAAAATGCAATGAAGACGAATAATGCGAAGTATGTTCTTTTTGTGTAGTTCATTTTCTCAAATGTGTGGTAACATGTGGATATACGTACCTTTCAAATGTAAACATTTGTAAACGTTTGTAAATACATGCCCTTTAATTTCGCATGGCTCTGCTAATATACAAATTTACCCTTTGCGCACCACCGCCATAAGCGTCTCCACCTTAGTCTGCAACAGCTTGTTCTCCTCCTCCAGTGCGGCAATGCGCTCCTGCATGGGCAGGGTGGGGTCTGGGGCATTGGTGGTATACTCTGGCGGCAGCTGGGCAGCGAGGTCCAAAAAAAGTTGTGGTTTAGCCCCAGGGAAAGCTCCCAAAGAATACTGCACGAAAAATTGTCCTGCTTTTGCTGGGGGACTTCCCTTTTTTTTTAAAAAGGGGTGTTTGGGTTTTGTTTTTATTGAGAAACCCTAATAAGGGGTTTATTCAGAAACAAGAAAACGTTTCTGGGTAACAACAGCGTTATTGCTTATGGACATAAAGTACATTCCCGCAGGAAGTTTGTCAATTTGAAAGTCGGCTAAATTAATTTTGTTAACCCCTTCCTGTACGTGAATATTTTGGGTAGCCAGTAAAGCACCGTTCACGTTCATTATAGAAAATTGCGTCATGTCGGCCGTTTTGCTATTTATTTCAATAACACTCTGCTTTGTAACGGGATTTGGGTATATGGTGTATGAAGATTCGTTAGCGTTAAAATCTGTTGTAGCGAGCGGTTGCGTTACGCGCACCATATTCATTACCACAGGGGTTATGGGCCTGTCATTGCCATCAACGGGAACATTTTCTATCAATTCAACAACGTCCCAACCGGTAATTACTTCACCAAATATGGGATGTGCGGAGGAAAGTGGCGGATTGTCAAAATCTAAAAAAATATTGTCCTTAAGGTTGATAAAGAACTGACTTCCTCCAGAATTGGGTTGTCCTGTATTTGCCATAGAAATTGTTCTTTCCAAATTGGACAGGTCTGGGTTAAATTCATCTGGAATGGTATAGCCGGGGCCACCGCTCCCTGTTCCCGTAGGGTCTCCGCCTTGAATTACAAAATTTGAAATTACACGATGAAAAATAATGCCATCATAAAACTCCTGATCTACCAAACTTAAGAAGTTGCCAACGGTAATAGGCATTTGAGCATCATAGAGCTCTACTTCAAAATCGCCCAAGGTTGTATAAAAGGTAACGACGGTTTGCGATTGTACGGTTCCAACGGAGCCAATGATAAAAAGAAAATAGAGTAGTGTTTTTTTCATGACGTTTAAGTTTGTTTCGTTTTTTAAATATAAATTATTTATTTGTTACAAGGGAAGAATACGGCAAGAAATGTCTTGTAGCTTGGAATACACAGTTGGGCAATCTAACTCTTGAAGCAATAGCTAAGGGTGTTGGGTGTAGTAATTTTGAAATGTAATTCCAGATATTACGGTACTTCACGATAAATAGTCTTTATAAAATCTGAAAAGTTTTTTCTACTTGCTTCGAAAGTTCCTTTAATAACTATTTTTAAACTTCCAATGAAATAAGATAGCCGGTGTAAACTAAATAAAACCCGAGAAGTATGGCAGCTTCCCATCTATCTAACCTTCTTCTTCTACCTGTGAACATAGCTAAGATCAGGAATGCGGTTCCCCCAATTAATATAAAAATATCCCAGTTGAAAATCTGGTTATATTTTATCGGACCTATTAATGAACTTATAGAAAGTATCAATAAAATATTAAAAATGTTTGAGCCTATAACATTGCCAATGGCTATGTCGCTATTCTTTTTAAGGGCAGCAACTATTGAAGTTATGAGTTCGGGTAGGGATGTGCCGGCCGCAATTATGGTTAGCCCTATTATTTTCTGACTTATTCCCAATTCGGTAGCGATACCTATACTGTTGTCTACAACTAATTTTCCTCCAATAATTAGTCCGCTAAAACCGAATATAATTAAACTCCAGATTTTAAGATTTGACTTTGGCGTAACGGGAATTTCCTCTATAGTATCTGCCTTCATATTTTTGAATAAATAGAAGAGAAAAAATAGGAATGCTGCTAGTAAAATAAGACCGTCAAGCGTGGATATTTCAGAGTTTTCGTTGCTAAAAAAATCGTTTGCAAGCGCAAATAAAAGTATTGTAATTATAAGGGAAATAGGGATTTCGCGCTTAACCATGGAGGAATGGAAGGTCATTGGGTAAATAATGGCTGCAATTCCCAAGATTATAAATAGGTTGAAATTATTGCTGCCAATTACATTTGCCAGAACTATATCTGAAAGTCCATTGGCAGAGGCTATTGAGTTTACAACCAGTTCTGGCGCTGAGGTTCCAAAGGCAACAATGGTAAGGCCAATTACCAAATCTGGAATGTTGTATTTTTTTGCTAAGGATGATGCGCCATCAACCAGCCAATTAGCGCCAAAAATTAAACCTGCAAACCCAACTACAATTAATAGTAATGAAATAACCATGGTATTCTATATTTTCTTTATGATTTTGCCTCTTACCATTTTCAACAAATTGTTTGCTACTGTTTTGTTTACCAATTTGGTGGTTACAAAGAGTGTTAGGGCAAATGCAACAATCACTATTACCGTCTCAATTATTTTTAATTGGGTAGTATCCATGATTATATTGTTGTCAATTTTGTTTCTTCCATATGGAATCTAGCTTTGAAGAAGCATCATTAACCAACGAATCTAGCTTTTTAATTTTTAGATCTTCCAAATTTATTACTGAATCTAGCTTCATAACTTTATCCATTTCGGTATTTATTATTGAATCCAGCTGGTTGGTCTTATCCGTAAGTTGGTTGAGCTGGGTTTCTACTTTACCTGTAATATTTTCACAAGATGTAAAAATTAAGATTGAAACGCCCGCAGTGATGATTGCGTAATTAAAATTTTTCATAAGTAAAATTTTAAGTTTTTTAAATTAAGTAATTGTTATTCCTCCCTATCTAATCTTAAATATTTCAATCTGAGTGCTAAGAGAATTATGGAATATGATATTTTTTTATTCTGTTAAAAATTAAAAAAAGTAATAAGGTTTAGCTGGTCGCGATTTTCACCTCCCGCAAGAAACTGGTTCATATAGCCAATTTCAAACTTTAAAAATTTGTTCAGTTTGTAGCCCATGCCCGAATAGAGACGGTTTCTGTCAAAAACGTTGTTTTTCGTATTGAGGAAAATTTCGTTATAAGCAGAAAAGTAAAGCGTTTTGTCAACTATTTCAGCCTTATTCAATGGCACGTTAAGTCCCAAGAAATATCGGAAGCGTAGCTTGAAATCGTCTTCTACAAAGCGTTGCTCAAACCTATATCTGTGCTGAAGGCTAACGCGGCTTATTTGCTGTCGGGTAATGAACTGCTGGTATATTCTATGCTCATTAACTGCATTTTTTTCCTCAGTAGCCCCAACGTAGTTTTCACTTAAAATATAGCCGTAACCTAGTAGCAAATTGTTATTATTTTCGGTAAGATTATAGCCCAAACCGGCACGCAGCAATAACTGTTCAAGATCACCAATTGCGTTGTAGTTTCTGTATTGAACTTCGTGGTGTAAGTTCCATTTACTGTCAAATTTTTTATTTCCGAAATAAATAATCCAATTTCCGAAGTTACTGTCTTGGCCAATAGCCATAAGTGGCAATAGGAAGGCCAATATCAAAAGGCGTTTCTTCATTTTATTTTTTTTGTAAAGTTTTTTTTGATACTTAAATTGGGACAAAAAAGAAGAGTGGCCAATTATGCTAAAAAAACAAACTAATCTAATCTAATCAATGCATTTTTTTGACCACTCTTAATAATGTGCTATTCAAAAAAGGTTACTTTTCCAGTCGATAAATCATAAGTTGCGCCTACAATTTTAATTTCTCCTTTTTCTTGCATTTCTGCTAATATCGGGCTTTGTGCAAGTGTTTTTTCAACATTTAGCAATACGTTTTTATTAGAAACTGCATTAACGAAATCTTCATTTTGAGAATTTCTTATCGTTTCGTCTTGTGGTTCCTCCACAGCGTTTACGGCTGGTTTTATATTTTTAAGCATTGCAGTTATGTTTCCAAGTTCTGCATTGTCAATAGCACCCTTCACTGCACCACAATATTTATGGCCCATGATGATTACAAGTTTTGCTCCAGCAACTTTTGTTGCAAACTCCATACTACCCAGTAAATCTTCGTTTACAAAGTTACCTGCTACACGACCAACAAAAACGTCGCCAATGCCTTGGTCAAATAAATCCTCAACAGGTACGCGACTGTCCACACAGCTTAAAACAATCGCCTTAGGGTATTGCGCTAATGCAGTTTTTCGAATTTGCTCCCCATGATTACGATTTGTGGTTTCTTGATTAACGAAACGTTCGTTACCGGCCTTAAAATCATCAATAACCATTTGAGGCGTAAGTTTTTCTTGAGCTTCCTTAGTCATAACATCCGTAACGGTTTGGGGCTCTTCATTTTTTTGTGCTACGGTTACGGATTCTTCCGCTTTTTTAGATTCTTCCTTACAAGAAAATAATATAGAGGAACTCAATAAAAGGGTTACAGCGAGTGGTAATGTAGTTTTCATTTTATGGGTTTTAGTATTTTATTCTTAATTGGTTTCAAATATATAAATACTTTTTTAAATAATAGTAAAACTATCATAGTATAAAGTAAAAATATTATATTTTAATGTTTGACTATCATTTTAAATTGGTTAGCTTTGTTTTTTAAAAGAGCAGCTATGGCAATTGAAATTAAAATTTCTCTGAATGAAGGGATTTATCTTAGGGATCCACAGGATTCCACATTAGGCCGGAATATTATTAAACACAGTATTCTGCTTATTGAAGATATCGGTTTTGAAGCCTTTAACTTTAAGAAACTAGCTCAGGAAATTAATTCTACCGAAGCTTCTATTTATCGGTATTTTGAGAATAAGCACTTGTTACTCATTTATTTGGTTTCATGGTACTGGGAGTGGGTTGCATATCTTATTAAGATAAATACTTTGAATATAGAAGACCCGAAAAGAAAACTTCAAATAATTATAAGTTCCTTCGTTTCGGCATCGCTGGACAATCCCAGCACCGACTTTGTGGACGAAAGCAAACTGCACAGCGTTATTATAGCCGAAGGGATCAAAGCTTACCACACAAAGGAAGTGGACGATGATAATGGCAAAGGTTTTTTCAGAAATTACAAGTCACTAATAACAATGGTTGCTGGGGTAATTTTGGAAATCAAACCAACATTTGAGTATCCGTACGCCTTGGCAAGTAATTTATTTGAAATGTCCAACAACCACATCTACTTTGCCAAACATCTCCCCAGATTAACCGATATAAAACCAGGGGATAACCGATATATTGAAGTGGAAAAAATACTGAACTATTTTGCGGCAAAACTCCTTGACTACGAAATATAATTCCAAATATTACGGTACTTCACAAGCTGCGCATATGTATTTTTTATAGGAATGTTTTCTACGGAAGCAAGGTTGGGGTCTGCCTTTAGGGTTTGCATGGCGTAGCTTCGTGCAATTTTTAATATTTCACTATCCTTTACTATATCTGCAATACGAAGGTTGAGCACGCCGCTTTGCTGAGTGCCCATCATATCGCCAGGGCCGCGAAGTTTTAGATCTACTTCGGCAATTTCAAAACCATCGCTAGTGCGCACCATGGTTTCCAGTCGGGTTTTGGCATCTGCCGAAAGTTTGTGGCCGGTCATTAAAATACAATAACTCTGTTCGGCACCGCGGCCAACGCGTCCGCGCAATTGGTGCAATTGTGAAAGTCCGAAACGTTCTGCGCTTTCAATAATCATCACACTGGCGTTTGGAACATTTACACCAACTTCAATAACCGTTGTAGCGACCATAATTTGTGTTTCACCTTTTACAAAACGGTTCATTTCATATTCCTTATCGGCTGGTTTCATTTGTCCGTGAACGATGGAAACTTGATAATTTGGTAGGGGAAATTCGCGTACAATACTCTCGTATCCGTCCATCAAATCCTTGTAATCCATGGTCTCACTTTCCTGTATTAAAGGGTACACAATATACACCTGTCTGCCCTTGCTAATTTCGTCCTTTATAAAGCGAAAAACCTTCAGTCTATTTGCGTCAAAACGATGCACTGTTTTGATGTCTTTTCTGCCCGGTGGAAGCTCGTCAATTACACTAATATCCAGGTCGCCATAAACACTCATGGCGAGGGTGCGGGGGATGGGGGTAGCGGTCATTACAAGTACGTGTGGCGGGTACTCATTTTTGTGCCATAATTTGCTGCGTTGTTCCACCCCAAAACGGTGCTGCTCGTCCACAATTGCAAGCCCTAAATTTCTGAATTTTACCTTATCTTCGAGTAGGGCATGGGTGCCAATTAGTATATCTAATTCGCCATTTTCAAGTTTTTCGTGGATTTCCCGTCTCTTTGAAGTTTTAGTTGAACCTGTGAGTAATCCAATACTGGTGTTCAGATTTTTACACATTTCAATTAAACCGTTGTAGTGTTGGACTGACAAAATTTCAGTCGGCGCCATTAAACAGGCTTGAAAACCGTTGTCAATGGCTATTAACATTGACATTAAGGCGACTATGGTCTTGCCCGAACCTACATCACCCTGCAAGAGGCGGTTCATCTGTGCATTGCTTCCCAAATCATTGCGGATTTCCTTGATGACTCGCTTCTGCGCTTCGGTCAGTTCAAAGGGTAAATGTTCCGAAAAAAAGGTGTTGAAGTTGTGCCCGATTTTATCAAAAGGATAGCCCTTAATTTTGGATTTATGGATGAGGTTTTTCCTGATTAATTGCAGTTGAATATAGAACAATTCCTCAAATTTTAATCGGTATTGTGCCCGTGCCAAATGCGCCTGACTTTTTGGAAAATGTATGTTGAAAAGTGCCTCCTTTTTTGAGGCCAATTTTAGCTGTTCCAAAAGGGGTTTTGAGAGGGTCTCAGCAAAGGCATTTTTGCTCTCCAAAAAGAGTTGTTGCATCAGTCCATTTATCACCCGATTTGTGATGCCACTGTTCCCCAATTTTTCTGTGGAAGGATAGACGGGTTGCATGGCAGAACGGATGCTTTCTTCGTGCACATCCAGCAATTCCATTTCGGGGTGCGGCATGGAAAAACTGTTGTTGAAATAATTCGTTTTTCCGAAAATCACATAAGGAACGTTCAACTTTAAATTCTCCCGGATCCATTTTTGACCTCGGAACCAAACTAATTCCATCGTTCCAGTTTCATCAATAAAAGTTGCGACCAATCGTTTTCCCTTCTTTTGCTCAACCGTTTTAATATGTGTTATTTTCCCAATAATCTGCACTTCGGCATTGGTTTGCTGCAATTGTGCAATCTTGTAATACTGTGTACGGTCCAGATATCTATTTGGGAAAAGATTCAGCAAATCCTGAAAGGTGTGGATGCCAAGTTCCTTTTTAAGCAAATCTGCCCGGTTTGGGCCGACGCCTTTAAGGTAATCTATGGGAGTTTGCAGAAAATTGGCATTCATAAGACGAAAATACTAATTCCCGCGAAGGCGGGAATCTCATTGGTTGAAAATTTGTAATTTGCTAACTCATAAAAATTGCTCTCTATAAAATGAATAAATTACTTATTGCGTTTCTTTTTTTAGGTTTTACGGTATTTGCTCAGCAGACTGATGTTGTTGATTTTTTGAAGATTGAGGCGTCAATTGGCCCTGATACTACTGAAAATAAAATAGAAGGACGCTTTGTAACCACTTTTGAAGTTTTGAAAGAAACAGATTCCATTTTTATGGATGCCGTTAATATTCAAATCAATGATGTTGAGACTAAACATTTCAAAATAACTTCTGATGAAAAGAAGGTGTGGTTTGTTGGTAATTTTGAAAAGGGAAAAACTTACACGGCGGATTTATGGTACAGTATGAATCCAAAACAAACGCTTTATTTCTTTCAAGACCAGATTTGGACGCAAGGGCAAGGAAAATATACTTCACATTGGTTACCCAGTATTGATGATTTAAACGATAAGATTGAATTTGACCTATCGTTTAAAGTTCCAGAAAACAAAACAGTTATTTCTAATGGAAAATTGGTTGATTTGCAGAATGTCCACGAAGTAAATGCCTGGCGTTTTGATATGGAACAACCTATGTCCAGTTATCTTGCGGCTTTTGCCATTGGAGATTTTGACAAAAAAGAACTCATTTCAAATTCAGGAATTCCATTGGAGTTTTATTACAAACCTTCAGATTCACTAAAAGTTGAGTCAACGTATCGCTATAGCAAACAGATTTTTGACTTTTTGGAAACTGAAATTGGCGTACCCTATCCGTGGCAAAACTACAAGCAAGTTCCGGTTCGCGATTTTCTGTATGCCGGAATGGAAAACACGACCGCCACTTTTTTTTCTCAAGCGTTTATGGTGGATTCCATAGGGTTTAACGATAGAAACTATGTAAACGTAAATGCCCATGAGCTGGCCCATCAATGGTTTGGCAATCTGGTAACCGAAAAAGGAGGTGAGGACCACTGGCTGCAGGAAGGTTTTGCAACCTATTACGCCTTGCTGGCCGAAAAGGACATTTTTGGGGAAGATTATTATTACTGGCAACTCTACCAAACCGCCGAACAATTAAAGGCGATGAGCGATGAGGGTAAGGGAGAATCGCTTTTAAACCCGAAAGCGAGTTCGCTTACTTTTTATCAAAAAGGAGCTTGGGCGCTTCATATTTTGAGAGAACGAATAGGGGATGAGGCTTTTAAAACTGCAATCAAAAACTATCTCGAAAAATATAAGTTCAAAAATGTTTCCACTGCAGATTTTTTGAATGAAGTGAAAGCCGCTTCCAAAACTGATATTACCGATTTTGAAAATAATTGGCTGAAACAGAGTGCTTTTCAAAGTGAGGAAGCGTATCAATCTTTGTTGAAATCTGCTTTTATTAAAAAGTATTTTGAAGTTTCCGCGCTTCGGGCAGTTCCTTTTTCCGATAAAAAAATCCAGTTAAAAACTGCGCTTACCTTTCCGAATGATTTTATTGGGCAGGAAGCAGTGTATCAATTGGCGGATGAACCGCTTTTGAAAACGCTTTCGCTTTATAAAACGGCTTTTGAAAGCAACAATCTGTATGTTCGGCAGGCTATTGCAATTTCCCTGCAAACCATTCCCAAGGAGCTTCAAAAGGAATATGAAAGTCTGTTGAATGACGCTAGCTATGTTACAATGGAAACTGCACTGTACCAATTATGGACACAGTTTCCTGAGCAGCATTCAGATTATCTCAATAGAACCAAAGGGATTGAAGGGTTTCAAAATAAAAATATACGGCAGTTGTGGCTTACTTTGGCATTGATTACGGAAGACTATGAAAATGCTGAAAAGGAGAATTTTTTAAATGAATTGAAGAATTATACTTCAACAGCTTATAGTTTTGAAATCCGTGAAAAGGCTTTTGAATATGTAAACGAACTCCAACTTTGGGATTTGGAAACACTTAAGAATTTGGCGGAAGCCTGTGTGCATCCCACGTGGCGCTTTTCAAAACCTTCTAAAGAAATGCTGAATAACCTACTTCAGGAAAAAGAATATCACGAGCAAATAAAGGTTTTGGGACGGCAGGTTTCAGAAAAGGCGGCTAATTATTTAAACACAATCATTAAGGAATGAGAGCGCTCGTAATATCTGGTGGTGGGAGTAAGGGTGCCTTTGCTGGCGGCGTGGCACAATATTTAATTGAGGAACTTCATCATAATTACGACCTTTTTGTTGGTACCTCCACAGGCAGCTTGCTCATTTCGCATTTGGCACTGGACAAGGTTGAAAAGATAAAGGAGGTTTATACTTCGGTAAATCAACAAAGTATTTTTAATAGTTGCCCATTCATCATTAAGGAAGACAAATTTGGCGGCAAACAGATTGCTATTGATCATTATACGGTACTTCGTAATTTCTTGAAAGGAAAGAAAACCTTCGGCGAAAGCCTTAATTTGCGAAAGCTGATAGCAAATACCTTGACCGAAATAGAGTTCAACAATTTAAAAGCTTCGGAAAAGGAAGTGGTTGTAACGGTTTCAAACCTTTCTTTAAATCAGGTGGAATACAAATCTATCAATGATTTTGAGTATCAGGATTTTCTGGATTGGATTTGGATTTCTTCAAATTACACGCCTTTTATGAGCCTCGTAAAAAAAGACGGCTGTGAATATGCAGATGGTGGTTTTGGAAGCATGGTGCCCATTGAAGAAGCTATAAACAGGGGCGCTACAAGTATTGATGTAATTATTCTGGAAACTGAAGTTACCTATTATAACCGTTTGCCTTCAAAAAATGTGTTTTCATTGCTTACCAATATGCATAATTATATGGCAGATCGTATTGAAAAGCAAAATATCAGAATTGGAAAATTTGTAGCTACAAACAAAGATGTTATCATCAATCTTTATTACACGCCTACGGTGCTGACCACAAACTCGTTGATTTTTGACAAAGAAATGATGAGTAAATGGTGGGTGCGCGGGTATGAATTTGCACACTATAAAAATGAAGAATTAAATGAAATTCGCACCAAGCAAGATTGATTTTCCTTTTATTTTATAGGGGGAAATCCCCCTTTTTTTAAGGGTTTTCCCTGTATTTTTAAACGAAATGGCGCATAAGTAATTAATAATCAGTCGTAATGGCGTATCTTCACTTTTAGATTGCAACACCACATTTTTTAATACGTGCATTTGTAATTACATTTATCCCACAACTGTAAAAACCTTATTATTATGACTACAAAAATGATCAACCGATTTCTGTTGTTTCTTTTCGCCAGTTTGTTACTTGTAAGCTGCCAAGACCCAACTACACACACTGAAACTCCCTATGAAGGCCCACCAAAGGACTATATAATTTCCGTAGAGCGCGCACAGGAGATGTTTGATGCCTATTCACAAAGACGCGTTCCCATTATTCAAAAGTATGAAGATAGCATTGTTTTGGATGGATCAAAATTTGAGCCTACCCGCTATGCCGAATATGATTTGGAAACCATTAAACAATACATTGCTTTCATAGAACACGAAGCACAACAAGCCAATGTAGATATCAACACTTTACGTTTCTATCTTTCTAACTACCCAAACAGTGATAAATTTCCGAATGGTGATGCTGTTAAGTACCCAAGAAGAAATAGTTTTTTTGTGGTCCCAACAATGGAATATGAAGGGAAAAACGTAGGTTTTTCTATTGAAGAAGAAGATGGAAAGTATACGGCAGTACCTATAAATAGAGGTGCATCCACAAAAGAAAGAAATCAGGGTAACGGTCAGGCGGATTCTACTGGACAAGTTAATGAAGCTGGATTTTTTATTTCAAATAGCACAGCGGTTCAGGGAGGAGGAACAACAAGTTTAATTTTGAATGATAGTAATTTATCACCTCCACCTAGTTCTGGTGATTTTGGAAACAATAATTAAAGAATATATAATTATTGGAAACATTTTTAGAGATATTCAAAAATATACATATGGCATTGTATGCCATTATATTTATCATATCTCTTATTAAATTTCCCCTTTATAAAAGCACTTCTTTAAAATTTTTGCCTCTAATTTTTTTATTAACATTGGTAGCGGAATCTATGGGAATGCTCATTAACAAAGTTTATGGACCCCCAAATAGTATTGTTTACAATATTTATTATTTTTTTTATTTTACATTGTTCTTTTATCTTTTTATGAAGATGATCGATGTAAAGAAATATAAAAATTATATTAAAATAGGCATCATTATTTTTTGGTTTTTTTATTTAAGAGATTTGTTTTTTACTGATGTTTTGAATGAATCTTACACAAAATCCTATATTGCTGGAGCAGGTGTATTGATCTATTGCATCATACTTTATTATATAAGTATTTTACAATCTTCCAAGATTCTTGTTGTAAGAAACGATTTGTTGTTCTGGATTAGCGTTGGTCTATTTTTGTTTTATATTGGGTATCTTCCCATAAAAATAATAAGAACATGGTTTTATAAGCCCGACAGTTTTTTTGAAATTTTAATGATAATACAGTTTTCGCTTATCACCATTATGTATTTATTCTTTTTGACAGGATTTTTATGGATGAAAAAGAAATCATAATAATAGCGGCAATAGCCATTCCTATATCACTGGTTATTATAGTTATTGTGTTGTTTAGTGTATTTGCCCGCAGAAAGAACCGTTTGTTGCAAGAACAGGAAGAAGCCAAAAAAGCTTTTGAGCGCGAATTGGCAGAATCTCAAATAGAAATAAGGGAACAGACGCTCCGTAACATAAGTTGGGAGCTACATGACAACATTGGGCAGTTGATGACTCTGGCAAAAATACAAGCCCAAATGTCGTTGGAAAAACCAGAGATGATGACTGAAGTTTCAGAAACTATAGGAACTGGCATTGATGAGCTGCGGGCGCTTTCAAAGTTGATAAATCCCGAAGCTCTGAAAAGCCTTAGCCTAAAGGAAGCCGTTAGTTTAGAGATTGAGAGATTCAATAGATTGAAATTTATTGCTGCACAATTAACTGTAAATGGAAACGTGTTTCCTATAGAAAGCAATACCCAAATTATCCTTTTTAGGATTTTGCAGGAATTTTTTTCAAATACAATTAAACACTCCAGGGCCTCTTCACTTAAAGTAGTACTTGACTATACTGATGAAATATTGATCATTACAGCAGCAGATAATGGAGTAGGTTTTGAAAAGGATGATGATTTTATGGGTATTGGATTGAAAAATATGAAAACAAGAGCAAAGCTTATCAGCTCATCATTGAAAATAGATTCTGTAAAAGGTGAAGGCACTGCATTGCATTTAACATACAAAATGGCTTAAACATATTTATAGCTTTAAAACAATATTAAAAAGAGATAGTGATGAATTATTCTGTAGTAGTAGTTGACGACCATTTTTTACTTTCCCAGGCCATTGGAGGGCTTGTACAGGATTTTAAAAATTTCGACGTGCTTTATCTTTGCAAAAATGGTCAGGAATTATTAGATAAATTTGAAGATCCAAAGAATATACCAGATTTGGTATTGATGGATATCAAAATGCCCATTTTAAACGGCATAGAAACTGCTGAAAAGCTTAAAAAGAATTACCCAAGGGTAAAAGTCTTGGCCCTTTCCATTGAAGAGGATGAATACACTATTTTGAAGATGCTTCGTGCTGGCGCAAAAGGATACCTTATGAAAGATACCAAAAAGGATATCCTTGAAAAAGCTTTATTGGAGGTAATGCAAAACGGTCAATATTACACAAATACCGTTTCTAAGATACTTATGGAGTCAATTGAAAAAAATATTGACACCGAAATAAAAGATAAAGAGCTGGAATTCATAAAACTGGCTTGCACGGACATGAGCTATAAAGAAATTGCCGAAGCTATGTTCTGTAGCTACAAAACGATTGAAGGGTATAGGGATTCACTTTATAAAAAACTCGGAATAAAAAATAGAATTGGGCTTGTGCTTTTTGCCATTCACCACAATATATTTACACCTTAAAAAAGTTCGCTTACCTCTTTTTTAATGTACGCCAAAGCCTTTTGTGAAGGCGTTATTTCTTCCATAAAATTTTGTAATAACCATTCCCTCATTTTGTCAACATTTCCATCCTTTTCGTGCATTGCTCCTTGGCGAATTACGTGAATCGTAGCATTCTTTGCTGCATTTATAAGGTTCCAGCATTCAGGAGAAACGTATATCTGTTGTGTAAGATTATGCTCATATTCCTGCTCAATGTTTTTAACCAATAAGTTTTCGTAATCGTCTTTTGAGTCTGAAAAAGGTTTTACCCTAACCAATAGTTTGTTGGGATCTATGCGTTCCAAAAAAAGTGTAATACGTTCGTAAGCCTGCAAGCGAAGGGGTAAAACTTGTTTCTGGGCTTCTTTTTGTACTAAATACCTTCTTCGACCTTCTTCGTTTGCTGTATGGCCCTTAAAGAAAAAATAGGCAATTATGCCCACAACAATTGCAGGTAGAAGATAAGCTATGTAACTAATAATTTGAGTTGTTTCTTCCATAATTTTTTTAAAAGTGAACAAACTTAAGGTGTTTTTTGGAAAGAAAAAAGGTTACTTCATGTTTAACCTGCAATTTAACTTCTAAGTTTTTATTGCATAATTCATTAATCCAAATACCTAGTAACCTAATACCGCACCTTATTTTCTTTCTTCATCGCTTTCACTTCTTTTTTAGCTTCCTTCTCGTGGTAATTTCCACCCAGATGTTCACAATGTGACAAAGCTTTCATACTTTCAAAAGGTACTTCACATTTATTGTATATAAACGATTCTGCAAGGGTTTTGATGAGGTTTTTATCACCCACCGTCATATCAACATCGTCCATGGTAAACTGGCAGGGGTGCTCATAGCCACAGGCGTGGGTCATTTCCAGTAGTTCTTTTCTGAAGTTTTTAAAATAGAAATGTGCCCTAACGGATTTATCTTGAATATTTATACCTTTCTGCAACCATTGGTTCTGTGTAGCCACGCCACTTGGGCAACGGTTGGTATGACACAACTGTGCCTGTATGCAGCCAATACTCATCATTGCCTCTCGCGCCACATTTATTAAATCTGCGCCCATTGAAAAAGCCATGGCTGCCCTTGCTGGAAAACCTAATTTACCACTTCCTATAAATACAATTTGGTCACACATTTCGTGCTTTTTGAAGATTTTATACACTTCCGCAAACCCGAAAAGCCACGGTAAGGAAACGTGATCCGCAAAACTAGGGGGTGCTGCACCAGTTCCTCCTTCTCCGCCGTCTATGGTAATAAAATCTGGCCCTTTGCCAGTTTCTTTCATGATTTTTGCCAGTTCTTCCCATTCATTTAATCGGCCTACGGCAGATTTTATTCCCACAGGAAGTCCGGTTGCTTCAGCAATGCTTTCCACAAATTCAACCAATCCTTTAACACCCTCGAAAGCAGAATGATTTGGTGGAGAAAGTACATCCTTGCCCAACGGCACATGGCGTATTTCAGCAATTTCGGGAGTTATTTTTGCTCCAGGTAAAACTCCTCCTTTCCCTGGTTTTGCACCTTGTGAAAGTTTCACTTCAATGGCACGCACTTGCGGATTATCATTTACAAGTTTCACAATTTTTTCCATCGAAAAACCACCGTTTTCGTCACGTACGCCAAAATAACCCGTTCCGAAGTGAAAAACTACATCCGCTCCAGTTTTATGATAAGGTGAAAGTCCGCCTTCGCCTGTATTGTGATAAGCATAAGCAAGGCCACAGCCTTTATTTAAAGATTCCACAGCTCGTGCGGAAAGTGACCCAAAACTCATAGCCGATACGTTGATTATCGAAGTGGGGCGATACGGACGCCGACGTTTGTGAAATTCGCCCATCAACTTCGCACAGGGTACAAAATATGGGTTTTTGTAGTTTGGATTGTCTTTTTCAACCTTAAAAGGAAGCATCGCATTGTTTATGAAGATATAGTTCGGTTCATAAATATCCCTATCCGTTCCAAAGCCTTCGTAGTTATTTTCGTTTTTCGCGGAAGCGTAAATCCAGCCGCGTTCAATTCTATTAAATGGAAGTTCCTCACGGTTGTTCGCCACAATATATTGCCGAAGTTCCGGCCCAATACTTTCCAACATATATCGAATGTGACCAACAATGGGGAAGTTGTGACTAACGGCATGACGTTTGTTGAAAAATATGTCACGAATAGCGACAATTAAAAGAAAAATAAGAATCCAGACCCACCAAGGTATTTGTCCCAAGAAAGATAGAAACTCCTCCATAAAAATACATTTTTGATAAAGGTATTTAAAATAAACCTCATTTGAAAAGATTAATAAAGAAGGTAGCTATTGTTTATAATTTCTAAAAAAACCCTTCCCATAAAAGTTTGATAATAGTTATTTTCACAACTTGAAGAAAATGAAGTTTTGGAAGCATATTTAAAACAACTCAACGAGGCCCAACTTGCGCCAGTACTGCAAAAAGACGGGGCGATGATAGTTATTGCCGGCGCAGGTTCGGGCAAAACACGTGTGCTTACATTTCGTATTGCATACCTTATGTCACAAGGCGTTGACCCGTTTAATATTTTGGCGTTGACTTTTACAAACAAAGCTGCGCGCGAGATGAAAAATCGTATCTCAAAAATTGTGGGCGCAAGCGAAGCCAAGAATCTTTGGATGGGAACTTTCCATAGTATTTTCGCGAAAATACTTCGGTTTGAAGCCGATAAATTAGGCTATCCTTCAAACTTCACGATTTATGATACGCAAGATTCGCAAAGTGTGATTCGTGCAGTGATAAAGGAAATGAATCTCGATAAAGATATCTATAAATACAAGCAGGTTTATTCGCGCATTTCTTCCTATAAAAACAGTTTGATTACCGTAAAGGCATACTTCAACAATCCGGAATTGATGGAAGCAGATGCCATGGCAAAAATGCCTCGACTTGGTGATATTTATAAGTCTTACGTTGACAAATGTTTCAAAGCCGGTGCAATGGATTTTGATGATCTTTTGTTGAAAACAAACGAGCTTTTAACCCGTTTTCCTGAGGTATTGGCGAAGTACCAAAACCGTTTTCGCTATATTTTGGTGGACGAGTACCAAGATACCAACCATAGCCAGTATTTGATTGTGCGCGCACTTTCAGATAAGTTTCAGAATATATGCGTTGTGGGCGACGATGCGCAGAGTATTTACGCTTTCCGCGGAGCGAACATCAATAATATTTTAAATTTCCAGAAAGATTATGACGATGTGAAAGTGTTTCGTTTGGAACAGAATTACCGTTCCACAAAAAACATTGTCAATGCCGCGAACAACATCATTGAAAAGAATAAAACCAGACTTGAAAAAGTAGTTTGGACGGCAAACGATGAAGGCACTAAAATTCTTGTAAACCGAACAATGACGGATGGTGACGAAGGACGTTTTGTAGCAAGTTCCATCTTTGAAAACAAAATGAACCATCAACTAAACGATGGAGATTTTGCAATTTTATACCGAACAAACGCACAGAGCAGGGCCATTGAAGATGCACTCCGGAAAAAAGACATTCCGTATCGAATATACGGCGGACTCAGTTTTTACCAACGAAAGGAAATAAAAGATGTATTGGCTTACCTGAGATTGGTTTTGAATCCGAAGGATGAAGAGGCGTTAAAACGTGTAATCAATTATCCAGCTCGAGGTATTGGAGAAACTACTATTGAAAGATTGATAGTTGCTGCAAACCATTACAACCGTTCGATTTTTGAAGTGATGAAAAACATTGAAAAAATCGATTTAAAGATAAATACTGGAACCAAAAATAAATTGCAGGATTTTGTTACTATGATTGAAAGCTTTCAGGTTTTGAATCAAGGTTATGATGCTTTTACTATTACCGAACACGTTTCAAAAAAAACAGGATTATTACAGGAACTGAAGAAAGACGGTACCCCAGAAGGAATTGCCCGTATTGAGAACATAGAGGAATTGCTGAACGGGATGCGCGATTTTGTGGAAGAGCAAAAGGAAATAGCCGATGCCACAGGTTCTCTTTCTGAATTTATGGAAGATGTTGCGCTAGCTACAGATTTGGACAACGACAAAGGAGATGGTGACCGGGTAGCTTTGATGACGGTGCATTTGGCAAAAGGTTTGGAATTTCCATACGTTTACATTGTTGGGATGGAGGAAGATCTTTTCCCGAGTGGGATGAATATGAATTCCCGAAGTGAACTGGAAGAGGAGCGAAGGCTCTTTTATGTTGCTTTAACGCGAGCCGAAAAACAGGCTTATTTAACTTACACCCAATCTCGTTACCGTTGGGGAAAACTAATAGATGCTGAACCCAGCCGTTTTATTGAGGAAATTGACGAGAGCTTTTTGGAATATTTAACTCCAATCACTGAAAACCGTTACAAACCCCTTTTAAATGCTGATATTTTTGATGAAGTAGATCACAGCAAGCTTAGACTAAAAAAACCTATCGCTGGCAAAGCACCAATGGGCCCGACGGAAGAACAACTTAGGAAACTGCGAAGATTGAGACCAGTCTCCAGTGAAACGGATAAAAATTTTAGTGCCGAGGATGCCAATCTGAAAGAGGGAACAATGGTTGAGCACGTTCGCTTCGGAAAAGGAAAAATCAAGCTGATTGAAGGCGTTGGCGCCGATACCAAAGCAGAAATTGATTTTGAAAACGGTGGTTTGAAAAAGCTATTACTTCGATTTGCGAAATTGAAGGTGATTAACTAATTGCCTAATTCGCTAATCGTTAACTTCCAAATACGTATCAATGTAAGTGCTTATCTGAGCTTTCATATTTTCAATATCTATGTTTGACCAATCACCATGACCACCTTCATAAACATTCAAAGTATGATCTATTTGCGCAATATTGAGCGCTGAATTTAATGTTGTAGCATTTGAAAGAGGCACCAATGGATCTGCATTTCCATAGAAAAGTAGGGTTGGGCTACTTACATTTGAAACTTGTTGCGCGGGACTCAAAACTTCGGCGTAATTTGTTCCCGGAGGATAAGCACTTTCATCGACCAATGCATCCATTAAAGCTTGAAATCCTGGATTTTCACTATAAAATGGATCCGTAAAATCCGTTGGCCCTACAATATCGCCAACTATTTTTACTTGGTCGTTTGTATCATAAGTATAATCATACATTAAAGAAATATGTGCTCCAGCACTAGCTCCAATTAATCCAAATTGTGGCAAAATGTACAATTCATCTTTTTCGGCTGTCAGTTTATTGATTACCGCATCCAAATCTAAAAATTGGTTTGGGAACGCGGGCGTATTTATATTTGCAAGCACATAATTTATATTGACTATCGCGTGATCAGGATGTCTAAGTTTTATGTATGGGACCAAAAAATCCATATCTGCTTTGTCGCCTCCTGTCCAACCCCCGCCATGAACAAGAACTATTACTTTTGTTTTTTCTGTGGAACGGTCTGCTGGCAAATAGAGATCGTATTTTTGTTGGGCATTACTTCCGTAGGAAACGTTCAAAAATGCTTCAGCTTCTAAAGGTTGTTCTGAGCTATTATCATTGTCTTTTGAACAGGAAACGAAGGAAAATTGAATTCCAAAGAACAGAATAATTGCGAGGATTTTTTTCATAAATTGGGTTTGTTAAGGGAATAACGAAGAAATATAGTTTTTATGTTATGGTTATTCCAGAAGTTGTAAATTCTTCTGAAATGCTTTACATTTAAAAAAAAAGTTTCGCTATGGCTGAATTCATAAAGATTTACGAAGAAAACCCAAACCCAAAAGAGATTAAACGAGTGGTGAAAATTCTTCGTGATGGTGGGGTTATCATTTACCCAAGTGATACGGTTTATGCCTTGGGTTGTGATATAAAAAATAATCGCGCGATGGAACGTGTGGCACAGTTACGCGGTGTGAAACTGGAAAAGGCCAATTTTTCCTTTGTATGCGAAGACCTCAGCAATCTTAGCGATTATGTAAAGCAAATAGATACACCAACATTTAAATTGCTTAAACGAAATCTACCTGGCCCGTATACGTTTATTCTTCCCGGAAATAATAATCTTCCCACCGTTTTTAAAAAGAAGAAGGAAGTGGGTATTCGAATTCCGGATAATTCAATAACCCGCGCTATTGTACAAGAATTGGGCAATCCTATTATTTCAACATCCATTAAAGATGAGGATGAGGTGATAGAATATACCACAGATCCGGAACTTATTTTGGAGAAATGGGACAGTTTGGTTGATCTTGTTATTGATGGTGGTTATGGCGGCAACATTCCTTCCACGGTAATTGATCTTACTGGACCGGAGCCTATAGTAATACGTGAGGGTAAGGGAAGTTTAGAACTTTAACTTTTATCGATTTGTTTTTTCTGAAATTCTGAAAGCAAAAATCTTGTTTGATTGTTAAGTTTTTTTCTAAAAAAAGATGTCCAACCAACTAAGAATCCTTTGAAACCCATGGCTTGTTTCGCCCATCTGTAGAGATTGAACCGGTCTACGTGGTTTATGATTTTTCCATCCTTGAATTTAAATGTTGCATTTATCACATTATGAACTTTTCTGCCAGTTTTACTGAAAGTATAATAGGTTTCCCAACGCGCTTTTCCTTCTTCGGCTGTATACTCAATATTTGAAGCTTTTACTTTGAAATCCTTCCCTTGTTGGGTTTTGCAAAGCATTCGCCACATGTTTTTAGCTTCTTCGCCACGTAAAACCCCGAAAGCAGGATCTTTAAAAGTAATGTCGTCGTGATACCATTCCAGCATGCGCTCTGCATCTAAATCGGCAAAGGCTTGGTAGAATTTTTCAATGATATTTATTTCTTTTTCAATAATGGATTCTATATTTAAGACTTATTTTTTAAGTAAATGCTTCAATCCCCTATAAAGGTTTTCTTCCAAAATATCTATTTCACCTCCATCTGCCAAGAATAATTTTTTTATGCTATGAAATGCTTCGTCTATTTCTTCTTTGGAATAATCAAACCTTTCTATTGTGGCATTTATTTTCTGAATTTGTTGATAGTCATTATCATTTTCAAATTCTTTGTGGATTTTCCAGTATTTTTCTTCACCCACTCTAGACTTAATAAACTCCTTTTCTTCCTTTGAAACATTAAAATCTGCGTGGGCGCAGTATAATAGCATATAGGCTTTTAGCTCTTCGTGGGTCCAGCTGGTGGTAAAATCTTCCATTTCTTTAAGGTTTTAAGATTGGTGTTATTTGCAATACAAGATACAAAAAGGTGTGCAAAAATACTTTCAAATTATGAAAACAAAAAACCCGGCCAAAAAGGCCGGGTTCTGATTTTTATGCGTTCAGAAAACTAGTTTCCTCCAGCTTCAAGGTTTTTCATTTCCTTTTCGATCATATCATAGAATTGATCAATTTTAGGAAGAACCAATATACGGGTACGTCTGTTGGTAGCTCTGTTTTCAGCTGTGGTATTTGGTACTAACGGCACGTAATCTGCACGACCTGCTGCAACCAAACGAGATGGTGCAACACCAAGGTTTTGAAGTTCTCTTACAATGGCAGTAGCTCTTTTCACACTCAAATCCCAATTGTCAAGCAACAAGCCATTTTTGTATGGAACATTATCTGTATGGCCTTCAACCATTGCTTCAAAATCAGGTTTTCCGTTGATTACTTTTGCAACTTTACCTAAGATTTCTGTAGCTCTTCCTGAAATTTGGTAACTACCGCTTTTGAAAATTACTTTATCAGAAAGCGAAATGTAAACCACTCCTTTTTCAACATTTACTTCAATGTCTGGATCGTTTACGCCAACTTCTCTTTTAAGACTTGTAACAAGAGCAAGTGTAACACTGTCCTTTTTGTTAAGTGCATCCTGCAAACGAGTGATTTTTAAATCTTTCTCCTTTAGGCTTTCCAATGATTTTTCAAGATTGGTAGCACCTTTTGAAGTTAACATAGTAAGATCTTTTGAACTTTGTATAAGATCATCGTTTGTCTTTTTCATATCTGCCAAACGCTCTTCAAGTGCCTGAGCTCTTGCAGAAGCTGCAGCTCTTTCGGTAAGACAGTCGTTAAGTTTTACGGTTGCTGTATTCAGCAAATCCTGCGTGTTCTTTTGTTTCGCTTCAAGCTCAGCATATTTCTTGTTAGATACACAAGAAGTAAATGCCAAACTAGAACATACTGCTAGAATCAATAGTTTCTTCATAATTTGTTTAGTGTTATATTAGATTGTTTATTTCAATAAATCTGACCAAAATTATTAAAATACAACTCAGTCCAAAAACGATTAACAATACTTTAAGTAAATTAAATTAAAGTTCGTTAAAAACTTTTTTATTCTTTATAAAATACTGAAATACAATAGATTTGATTGAAAAATATTTTAATTCTGAACCGTATTTTTTTCTCTTTTTAAGAAATTTTGGGACCAATCGGTAAAAACTAAGATGTGCTTTTAGTACTGCGAGGAAATGTTTCGGTTTTCCTTGAACCAAAAACTGTAACGCAGCAATTGCGTCCAATACCATTCTTACAAAAATAGAGCAGATAGTACAAGTTCGTTTTGAGTTTTTCAGAAGGTTCAGAAGCGAATTTCTGAAGTTGTAGAAAGTCTTTTTCGGATTGGAAGCAGCCAAAGTGGCACCACCAACATGATAGACTTTTGAGTTGCCAATGTAACGTATTTTTCCGCCTTTGGACTGAAGTCGCCAGCAAAGGTCTATCTCTTCTTGATGCGCAAAATAACTTTCATCTAGTCCGCCTACTTTCCAAAAAGCTTCGGCGTTTACAAAAAGACAGGCTCCAGAAGCCCAAAAAATTTCAAAAACGTCATTGTATTGCCCTGTATCCTTTTCCAAGGTATTGAAAATCCTTCCACGACAATAGGGATAACCATATTTATCAATAAAACCTCCCGCGGCACCAGCGTATTCAAAGTATTCCTTGTTTTTATAATCGAGAATTTTTGGTTGTGCGGCAACTAGGGAAGTGTCTTTTTCAAATTCTAAAATTACGGATTGTAACCAATTTTCGGTTACTTCTACATCGCTATTCAGCAATACAAAAATATCTTCGGAAAGGTTTTTTAAAGCGTCGTTATAGCCTTTAGCATAACCACCATTTACTTCATTTTGGATTATTTTTACAGAGGGAAATAATTCTGAAACATAAGCAACAGAATCATCTGTTGAAGCATTATCGGCCAAATAAACTTTGGCTTCCTTGGAAAAAGCGAGTACTGAAGGCAAGAATTTTTCCAATAAATCCTTTCCGTTCCAATTCAGGATTACAATGGCTATTTTCATTGGGACAAAGATAGATTTTTGAAATGTTTTTTCAGGACTTATTTATAATTTGGAATATCTTTCAGAAAAATATATTGTTCATTTTTAAAATCCATTTGGCAATAATAATGTTCCAAACCGTTGGTAACCATTAAATATTCTGAATTTAAAGCAAGGTTGTACCGCGCAATCTGGTCAAAAGTTTCTTGAGTTATAGCAATAGATGGCGCCTTGCACTCCACGATCAAGAAAATGCTTCCGTCGTTATTGAAAATGATAATATCATATCTTTTGTTCGTATTGTTGAGTTTCAATTGCTTCTCAACATTTATAAGGCTTTTGGGATAGTTTTTTTCTTTCAGAAGAAATTGGACAACATGTAGCCGAACCCATTCCTCGGGTGTAAGCACCACGAATTTTTTTCGGATTTCATCAAAAACCAACGTTTTATTTTCGCTACTTTTGAAGCGAAAGGAAGAATCGGGGAAGTTTAGTTTTTGCATTGAACAAATATCAAATAAATTCCAAATTTCAAGTGCCAAATTCCAAATAAATCACAATTTTCAAAAAAAAAGCAACTACTAAACTCATCGACTTTTAAACCCATAGACATACAATGCCTCTCGACAAAGTAAAATCCATCATAACCGATATTAAAAATGGAAACACAAAACCCATCTACTTTTTGATGGGCGAGGAGCCTTATTATATTGATGGAATTTCGAAATATATTGAGCAAAATGTTTTGTCCGAAGAGGAAAAAGGTTTTAACCAAATGGTGCTTTATGGCCGTGATATTACCGTGGAAGACATTATTAGCAATGCCAAGCGCTACCCTATGATGGCAGAGAAACAGGTGGTGATTGTAAAGGAAGCACAGGATCTTTCCAGGACGATAGAGAATTTAGTTACTTATGCCGATAATCCACAACCCACAACGGTTTTGGTGCTTTGCTATAAATATAAAACTCTGGACAAAAGAAAGAAACTCGCCAAAACAGTTGCTAAAACAGGCGTTCTTTTCGAAAGTAAAAAACTGTACGAAAACCAAGTGCCAGACTGGATAAAGCGTGTTTTGGCAGGAAAGGGCTATACAATCACTCCAAAGGCCGCACAGATGTTGGTTGAATTTCTGGGGAACGATTTAAGTAAAGTTAACAACGAGCTTGAAAAACTGCAACTTATCTTAAGGCCAGGTGAACAGATAACACCCCAACTTATTGAAGAAAATATAGGTATTAGTAAGGATTTCAACAATTTTGAGCTTCAGAATGCAATAGGCGAGAAGGATATAAAAAAAGCGTTTGCCATTATTCAGTATTTTTCACAGAATCCAAAAAACAATCCGTTGGTAATGACGGTTGCATTACTGTACAGTTTCTTTTCAAAACTTTTGAAATATCATGCACTTTCCAATAGAGGCGATGCAGCAAAAGCTTTGGGTATAAATCCATATTTCGTTAAGGATTATCAAACTGCAGCACGAAATTACCCAATGAAAAAAGTAAGCGCCATTATAGGAGCAATCCGTGAAGTGGATATGAAGAGCAAAGGCGTGGGTGCCGCCAATCTTCCGCAGGGCGATTTATTGAAGGAATTGTTGGTGAAGATTTTTAATTAAAAGGCACTGTATACTGCAACTGCCCACTGCCAACTTATTTCTTGTCAACCGAATACTTCCCAGCACCCAAAAGCGCAATAGCAATAAAACCAATTAAAAAAAGAATTGCTTTTTCCTTAGTTCCTAACGGATCAGCGGCATGAACAACAAAAGCGGCAACTGCCATTGTAATGATTACAGGAATTGAAGCCAGTCTGGTTTTAAATCCAATAATTATTAAAATTGGAAAAAATACTTCGCACAGTACAGCTAAAACTAAAGTAGCGGTTTCGCCAATACCAATGGGATCTCCAAAGGAGAAATCGCCCGAAATCATTTTTAAAAGTTTAGGAATTCCGTGGGTAAGCATCATTCCGCTGAAACCAATTCTGAGTAAAAGCAATCCTACATTGTGGGTATTTGAGTTATTCATAAAGCAAATTTTAAAATTCTTTAGGTTCTAAAAATAACCAAAATTTTTCATTGAAGCGTTTAATAACCTTCAGTTTACAATGACATAAAATTACCGTCTAAATTTTCCACAAAACGCTATAATCCTTCTTCTAACCTTAAAGTTGATTTAAAACGATTGCTAAAGGCACATGTTAATTTAGCGGAAATTTTAAAACTATAAACAACAATGAAAAAAATTACACTTTTTGCTTTTTTGCTTGTATGTACCATTTCATTTTCCCAAATTTCTTTTGAGATTACTGAAATTTATTCTGGCCAGGAGGGCACAGATTTAACTGCTGATTGGTTTGAAATAAAAAACACGGGAGCTACTGCTTATGAAGCTGCTGTTGATGGAAATTTATATTATGACGATGATTCTGCAGATCCAACAACTGCTGATATTATTGAAAGTATTTCTAATATTCAGCCCGGAGGTTTTGCAATAGTGTTAATTGGAGACGCAAATGACGTTACAATTTTTACTGATGTTTGGAGTGAAGTTATAGATTTAACTGGAGTTCAAATTGGATACACTGATGGCGCTGGACTTGGTGCGGGCGGAGACTCAGTGAATATTTGGTTGGGCGATCCTTTAACTACTTCTCCCGTAGCTTCAGCTTCTTATCCCGATACATCTTTAAATGATGGGCAAACCTATGATGTTGATCTTGCTGTTTTTAGTGTAGTTGGCAATGCAAACAATGCTGTTGAAACAATTGCGTTGGGCGGCGATAATGGGGATGTTCCAAACATTGGTTCTCCCGGAAATGGCGGAACTCTTCCAAGCGCTTCAGAATTAATTATTACTGAAATATTCTCAGGGCAAGCAGGAGCTGATTTAACTGCTGATTGGTTCGAAATAAAAAATACTGGAACAGTTGCTTACGAAGCTACTGTTGATGGGGATTTATATTACGACGATGATTCGGCAGATCCAACTGCAGCCGATATTATTCAAGGAATTACAGATATTCAACCTGAAGGCTTTGCAATTGTTGTAATAGGAAGCGCTGGCGATGTTGCAACTTTCACAGATGTTTGGAGTGAAGTATTGGATTTAACTGGAGTTCAAGTTGGTTATACCGATGGTGCTGGACTTGGTGCTGGCGGAGATGCCGTAAGTATTTGGTTGGGCGATCCTTTGGTTAGTTCCCCAATAGATACCGCTTCCTATCCCGATACTTCTTTGAATGATGGGCAATCATATGATGTTAATCTTGTTGCTTTCAGCGTTGTAGGTAATGCAAATGGTGCTGTTGAAACTATTGCTTTAGGCGGTGGTAATGGGGATGTACCAAACATTGCTTCTCCCGGAAATAGTGCTGTTGTTGCCCAGGTAATCGTTCAATTTGAGGATTCTTATATTTCGGTTTCTGAAGATGGAACTTCCATAACTTTAAATGTTGAAGTTTCACAAGCGCCAACCGTTAACGGCACTGTTGATGTAAGTTTGCTTTCAGCCGGAACTGCGGTTGAAGGAGCTGATTTTACTTTTCCTGCTTCACAAACGTTGACTTTTACCGCAGGAAGTACCACTTCACAATCTATTACAATTCCAATTATTGATAATACAAACGACGGAAGTGATTTGTTTTTTGTGCTATCATTAAATAATGAATCTGGAGTGAATATTGGTTCTACAGACTTATTTTCAGTGTATATTCTTGATGATGACACCCAAGTTCCAGCAGGCGACGCTAACGAACTTGACGTAAATTATCTTGCAAGTTATTTGGTTGATGCCGGAGGAACTGCTGAAATAACAGCTTATGATGCTGATTCACAAAGACTTTTTGTAACCACCGTAGGCGCTATTGAAGTATTGGATTTTTCAGATCCTGAGAATATCACAACAATTTCATCAATAGATATTACTCCTTTTGGAAGCTCAGTACAAAGTGTTGCAGTAAGCAACGGTATGCTTGCGGCTGCCATTTCTGCCAACAATCCACTTAACAATGGTTTTGTGGTTCTTATGGATACTGATGGAAACAATCCAACCATTTTGATAGTTGGTTCTTTACCAGATATGCTTACGTTTTCACCTGATGGAACAAAACTTTTGGTTGCAAACGAAGGACAGCCAAGCAACGATTACACAATTGATCCTGAAGGCTCAGTTTCTGTGATTGATGTAACAGATGGCTTGGGCAATATTTCGCAAGCTGATGTAACTACTTTAAATTTTAATGCTTTTGATTCACAACAAGCGGCTTTGATAGCAGCTGGAGTTCGAATTTTTGGACCTGGTGCAACTGTTTCACAAGATATGGAGCCAGAATACATTGCAGTTGCTGATGATTCACAAATGGCTTATGTTACGCTACAAGAGAATAATGCCTATGCAATCATCAATCTTTCTACTTTGGAAATTACCGAAATTATTCCTTTAGGATTAAAAGATCACAGTTTGCCACAGAATTCATTGGATACTTCCGATGAAATGGACTTTATTTTCAACGCTTCTTGGCCAATTAAAGGTTTGTATATGCCAGATGCGGTTTCATATTATTCAGTGAATGGAACGGGTTATATTGTTACTGCAAACGAAGGCGATGCGCGCGATTATTCTGGTTATGCTGAAGAAAGAAAATTGGACGACGCTGATTATATTTTAGATCCCGCAGTATTTTCTGATTTGGATATCCTACAACTTTCAACAAATCTTGGCGATATAAATGTTACCGCTGCTTCAGGCGATACTGATGGCGACGGACTTTACGAAGAAATCCACGTTTTTGGCGCACGATCCTTCAGTATTTTTGAAGCTGAAACAGGAAACTTGGTTTACGACAGTGGAAACGATTTTGAAGTAATTACTGCTGCCGATCCCACTTTGGGAGGAATTTTCAATGCAAGCAATGATAACAATAATTTCAAAAATAGAAGCGACAACAAAGGCCCAGAGCCAGAAGGTGTAGTGGTGAAACAGATTGGTGACCAAGCCTATGCGTTTATTTTATTGGAAAGAATAGGAGGAATGATGGTTTATAATGTTACTGATCCTGCAAATCCAGTATATCTTCAATATGTGAATAGCAGAGGAACTGTTCCCGGTAATCCTGAAAGTGGCGATTTAGGTCCTGAAGGTGTTGTTTTTATTGAGGCTACTGATAGCCCAACTGGAAAAGCATTGGTTATTCTTTCAAATGAAGTGAGTGCTACAATAAGTATTTATTCTTTGGATAATGTAGTGCTTTCTGTGAATGATAACGATTATGCTTCTAAGGACACATTTAAAATATATCCAAATCCTACGAAGGATATAATATTTTTAACCAAGCCTGATTTATACAGTGTTTTTGATATGCTTGGGCGTGTAGTTATTTCAGAAAAGCAAACCGCTTCATTAAATGTTTCAATACTAAATGCGGGAACTTATGTCATAAAAAATTCAAAAGGAATCTCTCAAAAGTTGATTGTTAAGTAATTGTTTATTTTTTTTTAATTGTTGAATTTTAAGCTGGAAAACCGTTTCTTTAATTAGAAGCGGTTTTTAGTTTTTAAACGTATTTTTGTGCTTTTAAATAATGAATGAATGACAAAAATAAAAGCTTGGCTTGCTGCGGCAAGACTGCGAACATTGCCACTTTCAGTTTCTGGGATTATTGTTGGGGCATCTTTGGGAAATACAACTTTAAGCCATACAACACTTAACCAATCTTTTGCTGGATCATATAATTCACATATCTGGCAGTCCAGTCTTTTTTGGCTTGCAATATTAGTCACAATCGGCTTTCAAGTGCTTTCAAATTTTGCAAATGATTACGGCGATGGCATCCGCGGCACTGATGCCAAAAGAGAAGGAGAAAAAAGAATGGTAGCTTCCGGAATTATTTCACCCAAACTGATGAAAATTGGGATGATCATTACTGGAACCATCACTTTTTTCTTGGCCACATTGTTGATTTTTATGGCTTTCGGAAATCAAAACTTCATCATTTCATTTATTTTTTTCAACCTTACAATTGTTTCCATAATCGCCGCAGTTAAATACACGGTTGGTAAAAAAGCCTATGGCTACTCTGGCTTGGGCGATGTTTTTGTATTTCTATTTTTTGGGTTTTTGAGCGTTTTGGGAAGTTATTATTTATTCACCCACAACTTACAATGGCAGTTACTGTTACCAGCTACAGCGATTGGCTGTTTCAGCACCGCAGTGCTTAATTTAAACAATATGCGTGACATTGAGAATGATGCAACCGCTGGAAAAAACACTTTAGTTGTAAAATTAGGCTCAATAAAAGCAAAAAAATATCACACTTTCCTCTTGTTATTTGGAATGCTTTGCGCGATTATTTATACAGCGATAAATTATAGAGAACCCTTACAATTTGTGTATTTAATTGCATTTATCCCTTTTCTTTTAAATATAAAAACAGTCTTTAAAAATAAAGTACCCATGTTGCTCGATGGCGAATTGAAAAAGGTTGCACTGAGCACTTTTTTGTTTGCAATCTTGTTTAGTATATTTATGTGATAAAAAAATATTTATGAAATGCCCTGTAAAAGAACTTAAGGAAATAGCGATGATGAATATAATGGGCATTCCATCTTCCGCTTTATCAAATAATTTAATAAGATGAAAATTACATTCTACGGACAGAACTCTTTGGCGATTGAAATTAAAGGAAAGCACATTTTAGTAGATCCTTTTATTTCTGGAAATCCGCTTTCAAAAGACAAAATTGATATACAAAACTTAAAAGCGGACTATATTCTGCTAACTCACGCGCATCAAGATCATACGCTTGATGCCGCAGCAATTGCAAGAAGAACAGGCGCAATAATAGTTAGCAATTATGAAATAACAAACCATTACGAAGCAAAAGGCATTGAAGTCCACCCAATGAACCACGGCGGAAGCTGGAAGTTCGAGTTTGGAAAAGTGAAATATGTAAACGCAATTCACACAAGTTCTTTTCCCGATGGCAGTTATGGCGGCCAGCCCGGCGGTTTTGTAATTGAAGGTGAACATAAAAACATCTACATTGCTGGCGATACAGCCTTAACTATGGATATGAAACTAATCCCGATGCACACAAAGTTGGATTTGGCAATTCTACCCATAGGCGATAATTTCACAATGGGAATTGACGATGCCATTATTGCGAGCGATTTTGTGCAATGCGATAAAGTTTTGGGCGTGCATTTTGACACTTTCGGCTATATTGAAATTGACCACGAAGAAGCAAAACGCAAGTTTTATGATGCCAATAAAGATTTGATGCTTCTTGAAATTGGGGAATCAATAGAACTATAAATTTTGGATTATTAGATTTTTGGATTGTTAGATATTTAGAAATGCATAGGTTTAAAGATTTAGAAATTTGGAAACTGAGCAGAGTATTTTGTAAAGATATTTATGAAATTACTTCGTTATTTCCTGAAGTCGAAAAGTTTGGGCTTACCAGTCAATTAAGACGAGCAAGCATATCAATACCGTCAAATATTGCCGAAGGTGCATCCAGAAAATCAAATAAAGACTTTGCGAGATTTTTAGAAATAACAATCGGCTCTTGTTACGAAATTGAAACACAGTTACTTATTGCGAATGATTTGGGTTTTATAAAATTAGAAAATTTGAACCCATTACTTTTAAAATTAGAAGCTATTATAAAAATGACTTCAAAATTTAAATCAACCCTAAAATAATCCAACCATCTAAAAATCCAACCATCTAAAAATCGCAATTGGAAGCAACATTTCAAAAACTCATCCTAAACTTTAAGCGCCCAAGCGGAACTTCGCGTGGGGTATTGAACACGAAAGAAACCTATTTTCTTATTCTAAAAACTGAAGAAAGTTTTGGAGTAGGTGAGTGTGGTCTACTTCGTGGCTTGAGCATTGACGATCGTCAAGATTACGAAGAAGAGTTGAGTGGCGTTTGCGAAAACATTGCTCTTGGCGTAAGCGAAGAAAATTTATATGAAGCTTTAACGGAATTTCCTTCCATACAATTCGGGGTTGAAACAGCTTTTAAATCATTGAATTCCACAAATCCTTTTGAAATATTTCCTTCGAAATTTACGCGTGGCGAAGCTGCAATCCCCATGAACGGTTTGGTTTGGATGGGCGATAAAAACTTTATGAGAGAACAGATTTCAGAAAAACTGAAACAAGGTTTCACTTGTATCAAAATGAAAATCGGCGCAATTGATTTCAAAACCGAATTGGAACTTCTTAAATCGATACGGAAAGAATTTTCTGCTTCTGAAGTGGAATTGCGTGTGGATGCAAACGGTGCTTTTTCACTAAAAGAAGCTTTGGAAAAGCTAAAAGTACTTTCAGATTTTCAACTGCATTCAATTGAACAACCCATAAAACAAGGTCAATCGCAGGAAATGGCACGTCTTTGTGAAGAAACTCCACTTCCCATAGCATTGGATGAAGAATTGATCGGCGTTTTTTCAGAAGAAGAAAAAAATAACTTACTAGAAACCATAAAACCACAATTTATAATTCTAAAACCTTCATTGATTGGTGGTTTCCGTGGAAGCGATAGTTGGATAAACCTTGCAGAAAAATACGGTGCAGGTTGGTGGATTACTTCGGCCCTGGAAAGCAATGTGGGTTTAAACGCCATTTCGCAATATACCTTCACAAAAAACAGTAAATTGCCACAAGGTTTGGGTACGGGCAGCCTTTACACAAATAATATTGAGAGTCCACTGGAAGTTTCAAAAGGAGCGTTGCATTACAACGCATCTATTGATTGGAATTTTCAATATTAAAATTCAATTAACCTAATAACTCTATAACTCAAAATGTACATTCAACAAGCTTTTAAATCCCTTCACGAATGGTGGCGCTATTTGGTAGGTTTTATAATCATTTTTCTTGCTAGCCAAATAGGAACTATTCCGCTTTTAATTGCTGTAATGGCTAAGGTAATGTCTGATGGAGGAGATATAGAATCCATTCAGGATCCAAATGTACTGATGGGTGTGTTGGATTCAAATCTTACCCTATTTTTAATGTTACTTAGTTTTGCTGTGGGCTTATTAGCGATTTATTTTGTGGTGAAATACCTTCACAGGCAACCATTTGTTCAACTTACAACTTCACGAAAAAAGACCGATTGGGGGCGTGTGTTTTTCGGGTTTGGACTTATAGCAATAACCACAATTGTTATTACTGGCTTAGATTATTATAACAATCCTGATGATTATTTGCTGCAGTTTGATTTAATACCCTTTCTCATCCTCGTAGTGATTGCAGTAATTATGGTTCCATTGCAAACTAGTTTTGAAGAATACCTTTTTCGTGGCTATTTGATGCAGGGTATCGGTGTTTTAGTTAAAAACAGATGGTTGCCATTGGTAATAACTTCAGTGGTTTTTGGATTGCTTCACTTGGCAAATCCAGAAGTTGATAAACTAGGAAACATAATTATGGTTTTTTATATAGGCACTGGTCTCCTTTGGGGAATTACAACCTTGATGGATGAAGGCATGGAGCTTGCCCTGGGCTTACACGCTGGAAATAATTTGGTTACGGCACTTTTGGTAACTGCAGATTGGACTGCATTTCAAACTAATTCCATTTTAAAAGATATTTCAGAACCCTCTGCGGGATTTGATGTAATCGCACCTGTACTTATTTTATACCCCATTTTTATTTTAATTATGGCGTATCGCTACAAATGGCACGATTGGAGCGGAAAGCTTTTTGGAAAAGTGGAGGAACCCATTGTTTTAGCTGAAGAAAAAACTTCAAATTCAACTTTTATTGAATAGTGAACACAGTATTGCATCCCAAATTCAAATTAAACGGCGAAGCATTTCCTTCCGCGGAAGCTTTGAAGGAGCGTGCAAATCATTTTGTTGAAAAAGGAACTGTTGATGAAGTTGCTATTGGAAAATTTATTTCGGAATGGCTTGATGGAAATGATTTTATAACCGTAAAAACCTCCGGTTCCACAGGCATTCCAAAAGAAATAAAACTTCAAAAAAACCATGTTTTCAACAGTGCAAATGCTACAGTTACCTATTTCGATTTAAAGAAAGATACGAAAGCATTGTTATGTCTTCCTTCGGAATATATTGCTGGAAAAATGATGTTAGTCCGCGCAATGACGGCTGGTTGGAATTTGCGCATGGTTGCTCCCGAAAAGAATCCACTTAAAAATATTGATGGCGATTTCGATTTTACCGCAATGGTTCCGTATCAAGTTTTTCACTCTTTAGAAGATTTACACAAAGTGAAGAAGTTAATAATTGGTGGTGGAGTTGTACCGTGGAAGTTAGAAAACGAACTTCAGCATATTACTGCTAAAATTTTTGTGACCTACGGAATGACGGAGACCATCAGTCATATTGCAGTGCGTCCGTTAAACGGAATTGAAAAATCTAACATTTTTACAGCGCTTCCAAAAGTGAATTTTTCACTGAACGAAAATAATTGTCTTCAAATTCACGCTCCAGAAATTTCAGAAGAAACCGTTTTGACTAATGATGTGGTGGAGTTGCTTTCACCAACTTCTTTTAGGTTTTTAGGAAGGATAGATAATGTAATAAATACGGGCGGCGTAAAAGTGCATCCCGAAATGATTGAAGGAAAGCTTTCCCTTCACATAAACATACCATTCTTTATTGCTTCTGAAGAAGATGAAGCTCTTGGTGAATTGGTTATTTTGATAATTGAGAGTGAGAAGCAATTGCAATTAGAAAATTATTCCGAAGCTTTTGAAACGCTTTCAACTTACGAAAAACCTAAAAAAATATATTCAGTGCCAAATTTTATCTATACGGAAACTGGAAAGGTGAAGCGAGCTGAGGTTCTGAAGCATCTTTTGCTGAAGTAAACTTTAGACTAATGGTTTGTCCTCCTGTTGAAATTCACTTTTTAAGGGACCTTGCAGCATCAAATCTCTTTCTACTTTGTCTCGTGTTGGTCTTTGAGCGATGAGCCATAAAACAAGAAATAAAGAAATAATTAAGAAGTACTGATTTCCTTCATCCATAAAAGCCACGATACCCAATAATGCGGGACCTTCCAGAAGTGCATATTTAATAACGGATGCCGTTTGAAAGCCGTTTAATTTTTCCTTTAAAGTATTTTTTGAAACTAACCCATTTATAATGTTTCTATAGAGATAATTGCCCGTCAGTATACCTCCAATGGCCATAGCTGGAACTACGAAAAACATCACATCTCCTGAATAATTTAATGATAATTCTTGATTTTTAGTTTGCAAATACATCAATAATCCAGGAATTACCAAGCCGGCTACCAAAGCTAGATGGATTAATGTAAAAGTTCTTAAAAAAGATTTTGGAGTAATTGGAGCTATGTTGTCTTCCATAATCTATAGTAATTTTATTGAAATATAATACTTCCTTTTTTAAAATACTGTTAGGGTTCAAAAAATCAAAATATTTAAGATTCTAATTCCCCTTCAATCCTACCAATAATGATCGCTTCAAAAGTTTCGGGGTCGTATGCCACCAAAACTTTCTTCCCTACTTCAAACTCGTGGATCCGCAAACGTGAGACGAGCTGCTCGGTGGTAGTTGAAAACTTAGGGGCGTTTTTCGGCATTACCTCCAGTTCAAAACCCACCATATACGAATTGTTTACTGTGGTTCCCGTTTCGTATATATTTATGATTTTGGCAGGAGCTTCTTTTCCGTTTTTAAGCAATTTGTTTTTAGAACTTTGGGAAGTGACTACCGACCCAATAAAAAAGATAAATGTTAAAACAAATAAAATGCCCAACGCTACAAGGGAATATTGGGTAAGTTCTGGCAGCTCATCAAAATCATAAGAGCCTTCAGGCATTCCCCACATTCCTATAAACAAAGTAATGAAAGGAATCCACATAAGAGCAAAACAGCGCCAACCTATTTTACGAAGTGAGGCGGGATTGAATTTCATATTGTGATTGGTTTGAAATTAAATTGATAAACCAAATATATTGAAAATCAGAGAATTAACAAACAAACCATTCCAGTGTTTTAAACTTGGATGACGCCTAAATTAAATGCCTTTTCTATAGGTGCATGGTTCGCGGCTTCTATCCCCATAGAAATCCATTTTCGAGTGTCCAACGGATCAATTACAGCGTCTGTCCAAATTCTGGATGCTGCATAATACGGAGAAATCTGCCTGTCGTAACGCGCTTTTATTTTATCAAACATTTCTTTTTCTACTTCGGGCGTGATAGTTTCACCTTTGTTTTTAAGCGATGCAGTCTCAATTTGAAGCAAAACCTTTGCAGCGCTATTTCCGCTCATAACGGCAAGTTCTGCACTCGGCCAAGCAACAATCAATCTTGGATCGTATGCTTTTCCGCACATGGCATAATTTCCTGCGCCGTAACTGTTTCCTATTATAATTGTGAATTTTGGAACAACGCTATTGCTAACGGCATTTACCATTTTTGCGCCATCTTTAATAATACCGCCGTGCTCGCTTTTACTGCCAACCATAAAACCTGTTACATCCTGTAAAAAAACAAGTGGTATTTTCTTTTGGTTGCAATTTGCGATAAATCGCGTGGCTTTATCAGCACTGTCGCTATAAATTACACCACCAAATTGCATTTCGCTGGGTTTGGTTTTCGCTTTGGTTGTTTTTACCAAAGTACGTTGATTGGCAACAATGCCCACGGCCCAGCCGTCAATACGGGCATAACCTGTTAATATTGTTTGGCCGTAACCTTCTTTGTATTCTTCAAAATCGCTGTCGTCAACGATGCGTTTTATAATTTCGCGCATATCGTATTGCTCGGCGCGCGACTTTGGCAGAATTCCGTAGATATCTTCTTGCTTTTCTTTTGGTTTTATTGCTTTTTCGCGATTGAAACCAGCTTTGTCAAAATCTCCAATCTTGGAAAAGATATTCTTAATCTTGTCGAGTGCGTCTTTATCATCCTTTGCTTTATAGTCGGTTACGCCACTAACTTCAGAATGTGTTGTAGCGCCACCAAGTGTTTCGTTATCGATGGTTTCGCCAATGGCGGCTTTTACCAAATAACTTCCTGCAAGAAAGATACTTCCGGTTTTATCAACAATCAAAGCCTCATCGCTCATAATAGGAAGATAAGCGCCTCCAGCCACACAACTGCCCATCACTGCTGCAATCTGAGTGATGCCCATACTGCTCATTACAGCGTTGTTTCTAAAAATTCTTCCGAAGTGTTCTTTGTCTGGAAAAATTTCGTCCTGCATAGGAAGATAAACTCCTGCACTATCAACTAAATATATAATAGGCAAACGGTTTTCAATGGAAATTTCCTGCGCCCGAAGGTTCTTTTTTGCGGTAATAGGAAACCAAGCCCCTGCTTTAACAGTTGCGTCATTTGCAACCACAATACATTGTTTGCCTTTCACGTATCCAATTTTCACAACCACGCCACCACTGGGGGCACCACCTTGTTCTTCATACATTCCATCGCCTGCAAAAGCACAGATTTCAATACTCGGTTTATTGGGGTCCAGCAAATATGCAATCCGCTCACGAGCTGTGAGCTTGCCTTGTGAATGTTGTTTGTCAATTCGCTTTTGGCCACCGCCAAGTTTTATTTTTGCCAGTCTGTTTTTTAGCTCAGAAACTAAAAGTTTATTGTGGTCTTCGTTTTTGTTGAAGTTCAAATCCATTGAAAAAGTAAGTTTGCGCTAAAATACAAAATGCGGCAAAGTTTTGGGATTAAAAGTTCAAAGTTTAAAGTTCAAAGTTGTTTTATTAAAACAATTCGCTATTTCCTCTTCGCTAATTCCTTTAAAAACTATGACATTTTGTTAACTAAAATCCATTATATATTGCCGATATTTGCTTTTGAGTGTAAATTTGCGACTTAAAATTAACCAAAGAAATTAGACTATGGGAATGAATAAAAATACAGTACTGGCTTGGGCCACTTTTATAATGATTTTTGTTGGTTGTGCCCTTATTGCCTTGGGTGCCTTCCGTTATGATGATGTTGCTGGATGGGGCTTTGCCTCGGTGGGAATTGGCTTCTTTGCAATTGCCTGGGTTTTTAACGCATTAAAAGGAAGGGTTTAATTTAGTATTCAGTTTTAAATTAAGTAATTCAATAACTCAAAAATTAAATAATTTGTCAGAAGAAAAAACAACACGCGAACGGCTAGCCAAACACCTTGAAGGTGGCGAGGCTTTTATGTCTGTGACTGAAATGTTGAAGAAAATTTCTTTTGAAGATATCAATACACGGCCAGGAAACTTGCCATATTCACTCTACGAATTGTTTTATCACATTGTCTTTACTCAAAAAGATATTGTGAAATTCACTTGTTCTGACGATTATACAAAGCCCAAATGGCCAGATTTTTATTGGCCGAAGGAAAAAATATGCAAGAGTGCTGAAGAGTGGGAAACCCTAAAAGCTGAATATTCTACAGATCGTGTGCGTTTGATAAATTTTCTTTTAAATGAAGAAAACAAACTGACCCAACCCGTAAAAAATGGTAAAGACGAACAAACACTTCTTAGGGAAGTCACACTTGTTATTGAACACACAGCCTATCACACAGGTCAAATGCTTGTTGTCTTAAGGTTACTGAACCTCCATTAAAATACTAATTAACCAACTACCAATATTTTCAATTAACATTTAACGATTAACGAAAATGAGCGACGATAAAAAAGTAATTTTCTCAATGTCTGGCTTGACCAAAACCTATCAAAGCGCCCAGACTCCTGTTCTTAAAAACATATACTTAAGCTTCTTCTACGGTGCCAAAATTGGTATCCTCGGTCTAAACGGAAGTGGTAAATCCACTTTATTGCGAATTATTGCGGGTGAAGAAAAAAACTATCAAGGCGATGTGGTTTTTGCACCTGGCTATACCGTAGGTTATCTGGAACAGGAACCTAAACTTGACGAATCCAAAACCGTACTTGAAGTAGTAAAGGAAGGTGTACAGGAAGTGGTTGATATTCTTGATGAATACAATAAAATAAACGACATGTTCGGTTTACCAGAGGTTTATGAAAATCCGGCAAAGATGGATGAGCTGATGGAAAAGCAGGCAAAGCTTCAGGATAAAATTGACGCTACAAACGCTTGGGAACTCGATACCAAACTGGAAATTGCAATGGATGCATTGCGTACTCCCGAGCCGGATAAACTCATCAGCGTGCTTTCTGGAGGGGAAAAAAGAAGGGTTGCACTTTGTAGATTACTTTTAAAAGAACCCGATGTATTATTACTTGATGAGCCAACAAACCACTTAGATGCTGAAAGTGTACATTGGTTAGAACATCATCTTTCAGAATACAAAGGAACTGTGATTGCTGTAACCCACGATAGATATTTTCTTGATAACGTAGCTGGTTGGATTTTGGAATTGGATAGGGGAGAAGGTATTCCGTGGAAAGGAAATTATTCGTCATGGTTAGATCAAAAATCGAAGCGTTTGGCGCAGGAATCAAAACAGGCTGGAAAACGTCAAAAAACATTAGAGCGAGAGCTAGAGTGGGTTCGTCAAGGCGCAAAAGGACGCCAAACAAAGCAAAAGGCACGTTTGCAGAATTACGATAAGCTTTTAAGTCAAGACCAAAAGCAATTGGATGAAAAGCTGGAAATATACATCCCGAACGGACCTCGTTTGGGAACCAATGTTATTGAAGCCAAAGGCGTTTCAAAAGCATTTGGCGATAAATTGCTATATGAAGATTTGAATTTCAAATTGCCACAAGCAGGAATCGTTGGAATTATTGGGCCGAACGGTGCCGGTAAAACCACGATTTTCAAAATGATTATGGGGGAAGAAATGCCAGATAAAGGTACTTTCGAAGTGGGTGAAACTGCAAAAATTGCCTATGTTGACCAAGCACATTCAAATATAAACCCAGATAAAACCATTTGGGAAAATTTTAGTGATAGCCAGGAATTGATTATGATGGGCGGAAAGCAAGTTAATTCACGTGCATATTTGAGCCGTTTCAATTTCAGCGGAAGCGAACAGAACAAAAAAGTTTCGATGCTTTCCGGTGGTGAGCGAAACAGATTGCATTTGGCAATGACATTAAAAGAAGAAGGAAACGTGCTGTTGCTGGATGAGCCAACGAACGATTTGGATGTAAACACACTTCGCGCTTTGGAAGAAGGTCTTGAAAACTTTGCGGGCTGTGCCGTGGTTATCAGTCACGACCGTTGGTTTTTGGATAGGATTTGTACACACATTCTTTCTTTTGAAGGAAATAGTGAAGTGTATTATTTTGAAGGTGGTTTCAGTGAATATGAAGAAAACAAAAAGAAACGTTTGGGTGGCGATTTGATGCCGAAAAGAATAAAATACAAAAAATTGATACGCTAAATTATGTGGAAAAGCATCATTATTATTGGACTACTGATAAGCATTTCTTCTTGCGGAAGTAAAAAAACCACAATGGATTCTTCAAAAGAATCTAAAGAAATTGTTTTGGGAAAAAGCGAAGCGGTTTCCTATAAAAGCTTAGGGAATGGGGTTGCTTCAATTTCATTGCAACTTTTTGAAAACAATACTTTTAAATTTGATTTCAAGAGTATTCCTCAGCCAGGTACCGATGAAAAACCTGTAAAGATTTCTGAAAAGGGAACTTACATTGCTGACGGAAATTGGAAGGTCTTAAATTTTAAAAACCCCGAGTTTTCCCTTGCGGCAATATTCGACAATACCTATTCAGGCGCTGCAGATTTTAAGGTTATTGATGAGGAAAATGTAAAAATTAATGCTTCAAAAAATACACTTTCTATTTGGGGAGTGGTTTGTGAGAAGCAGTAATATGTCCGTTTGAGCGCAGTCGAGACCTAATATTTGCAGTTCTTGACTGCGCTCGAACGGACAATAGGTTTATTTGTTGACAATCAATTTCTTCGTAACAGATTGCTTCCCATTATTCACTTTCACTAAATAAATTCCTGCAGCAAGTCCATCGGTTTTCACTTTGATGTTTTTATTTGAACCGAAATCTCCATTGAACAATTCCTTTATCTTTTTTCCAGAAATATCAAAAAGTTGAATAGTGCCTTCCGAAGAAAGATTTTGTGAGATTGTAAATTCAGAAATCGCAGGATTTGGGTAAATTTTCACTGTGCTTGAAGCCAATTCATTGTCTCCCACATTTAAAATATCACTCACATCATAACTGTGCATCGCTCTTCCAAAAGTTCCTGCATAAAGCGTTTGCGTAGGTTCGTGAAATTTTAAATCCATAACTACAGTAAATGGAAGATTGTTTCCTAAAATGGTCCAATTGGCACCGTCATCTTTTGAATACCAAACGTTTAAATCTGTTGCAACAAAAAGTATATTTTCCGCAGGATACGTGATTATATCATTCACGGGAATGTTTGGAAGGTTTGAAGAAATATCCGTCCAATTTTGTCCCCCGTCCGTAGTTTTGAATACGCGCGGAGTATAATCCAAATATTTAAATCCGGAAACAGTAACATAAGCAATCATATCATCACTTGGAACCATTGCAATGGAAGTGATGTATTGGTCTGGAAGACCAGCGCTAATATCTGTCCAAGTTGTTCCCCCATCAAAGGTTACGTTCACGTTTCCATCATCACTTCCTGTGTAAATAACATCAAGATTGTTGTAGGATGCCGCAATTGCGGTAAGTGTTCCGAAAGCCAAAGAACCGCTGGGGTGAAGGCCGTCTGTTAAATCTGGACTAATGGCGGTCCAAGAAACCGCTCTTGTAGAAGTGTAAAGCTTATTGCTGCCATAAAACATTTTCTCTGGACTAAAAGGCGAAAGAATTACGGGAGTATTCCAGTTTACACGGTCATTACCACTAATTCCGTTGGTTCCATTTTGAAAAGATGAGCCGCCATTGGTCGAACGACGAAGGTTTCCATATTGTGATTCTGCATAAACATAACTATTGTCGATTGGGTCAACATTTACATGAAAACCATCACCGCCGAGAATTGAATTCCAATCATTTGCACTACCTGTAAGTGTGCGTATAGTATTATTATCCTGAGTACCTCCATAAAGTCTTTCAGGGTTTTGATAATCAACTTCTATGTTATAAAATTGAGTAATAGGAAGATTTACAAACTTAGTCCAACTACTCCCACCGTTATTTGAAATATAGGCACCCCCATCGTTTCCGGAGAGCATAAAATTGCTGTTGGTCCGTGAAAAATCTAATGCGTGATGATCAACATGCATTCCAGGTAATGTTTGCCATGAAGTACCGCTATTAGTAGATTTTGCAATATCAAAACCTACAACATAAACTTCTGATGAATTGGTGGGGTTAACCCGAACATTTCCAAAATACCAGCCAAAATTTGCATCAATCCCACTCAAAGCGCCAGCCGGAGTAACGAGTGTCCAGTTATCGCCATTATCTGTAGATTTGTATAAGCCATTAAATTCATTAGTAATTTCATTGGTTGTAAAACGTGCATAAACGGTTGATGGATCCGACTCAGAAACAGCGATACCAATACGTCCCGTTTGTGTATTTGGAGCAGGCAAACCATTTGCAGCTCCTAATTCTGACCAAGTTGTTCCGCCATCCATAGAACGATGTATTACAGAAGTTAATCCGCCATAATCACGTTGCCAAGGTTTGCGGGTACGTTCCCACATTGCCGCAAAAATAATATTTGTATTCGCCACATTCATAGCTACATCTATTGCGGCTGTGGAGTCTGTTACAAAAAGAACTTGCTCCCAGTTTGTTCCGCCATTTGTGGTTCTATATACTCCGCGCTCAACGTTTTTACCATAAAGTTCTCCCGTAGCGGCTACAAAAACACGGTCAGGATTTGTTGGGTCTACTACAATTCTACCTATATGATTACTTTCTGCCAAACCAATATTCGTCCAAGTATCACCAGCATCACTGCTTCTGTGTATTCCATCTCCAAAATAGGCGCCATCTGTTGCGCTTGCATTAGCTTCACCTGTACCTGCATAAATGATTTGTGCGTTTGAAGGAGCAATGGCAATATCACCGATAGATAGTCTCGCTTCTTCATCAAAAATTGGAGTCCAATTTACGCCAGCATCATAACTTCTAAATATTCCGCCAGATGCTGTGGCAACATAAAGATGGTCATCATTATCTGGAGAAATAGCAACATCAGTAACGCGACCTCCAGTGTTCAATGGCCCTATAAAAGTCCATTCGCCAGCTGCTTCTGGCGCTCTGTTGGCAAGAATCTCTTTGGATTGCAGAATTGCTTCATTATATGCTTCTTTATTAATGTAATTGTTTGGATAGGCGCGTTGGTTGTACATCCACTCTGCGGGATATTCCATTTTTCCGGTTCCTTTTTCAGCTACTTTTTCTTCTTGATTATTTTTACAGCTTGATAGGAGAAAAGCTGAAATGAAGGCGAGGGCAATCAGGTTTAAGGGGCGTTGGTAGTTTTTCATCAATAAGGATTTAGCATTTTAGGTTATTGTATGGATTTTGCAATTCACTGATTGTAAATATCGTAATTATTTTTTTGGATACCAATCCAACTGTGTAACCTTAATATCAGGATTTCCAGTTTCTACCAAGGATTTAAATTTTTCAACATCGCTCATACCATCTTTGCCACGAAAATGATAGGGATAAACGGTTTTTGGTTTAAAGGCCAAGACTGCTTCTGCAGCTTTTTCAACCGTCATTGTATATGGTAAATTCATACAAACAAAGGCGATATCAATGTTTGTAAGATTGCGCATTTCAGGGATATCCTCGGTATCACCAGAAATGTAAACGCGTTTGCCGTTTCTTTCCAGCACATACCCATTGCCTCTACCTTTTTCATGAAATTTTAAAGCCTCGGGTCTAAGATTGTACATTGGTATGGCTTCAATCGTCATTTCAAAATCGTTAATCAAATCACCATTGTTGATGACTTGTGTTTTATTTTGAAGACTTTCAGGCATTTTATCAAAGACTGCTTTCGGAGCAAATAATACGGTTTTATCAATAGAAATAGCTTCTAGGGTGGGAATATCCATGTGGTCGCCGTGGATGTCAGTCACCAAAACCATATCTGGTTCGGTGTATTTGGAAAACATTTCTATTCCGCCCACGGGATCTACATAAATTATTGTTCCATCCCAATTTAAAACCATGGTAGCGTGTTCCACTGGATTTATGGTAAAGTCTTTTGCCTTTAAGGCCTCGCCGCCATCTACTTCTTCCAATGGAGTATCAATAATTGTTTCAGTTTCGGTTTTTTTCGAAGTGTTTTTGCAACCCGTAAATGCAATTGCTAAAAATAAAATAGGGAGCAGGTTTTTCATAGGAAATATTTTTCTGCAATGAAGATACTAAGAAAGAAAGAGTTGTAAGATAATTTAAAAAAGATTTAAGAAATTTGATCACTCACCAAATAAGCAATTGCCTTTCCAACTTGATTGGAAAAAACTCCCGCTGATGGTGAACCTTCGCAAATATGAAGATAGTTTGCGTTTTGGCTTTTCGAAAAATAGGAAACAAATTCTCGGGTGTCATTTAAGGTAAATCCGTTTGGCGTAATTGCACTGCTTCCCATCATTTCAATAGCATCCATGTCCAGCTCTATTCCGAAGTTTTCATTGCAACAGAAATTTTCGGCATCTTTTAAAGCCTCGGAAAAGGATAGTTTTTGTTTTATTGAAATATCTTCAAAGAGGTTGAATTGTATTCTGTGGGAATTTTTTTCCATTGAATTGAAAACACCTTCAGAAGTATAATTTCTGTGAAGTCCAAATATGAAGTATTTATCCAAAAAACCATCTACAAAAGCATACGAAAAACCGTTGCCACTATGCCTGTGCTCCAAGGCGCGAAAATCGGTATGTGCGTCAAAATTGATGCAGTTTATTGGTTTTTTTAACCCTTCGGAAGCACCTTTTAAATTTCCAAAACTGTTGTTATGGCCTCCGCCAATTATGATGGGAAACTTGCCAGCCTCAACTATCATTTTTACAACTTCGGAAACTTTATGGTCTATTTGGGTAACGAGTTCACCTAGTTTTTCGGCATAATGGGTTTCTTCTTTGGAAATATTTTCGGCCTGTTTCATTTGGGAATCGCAATCAATTTCGCCTAAAAGAATTACATTTTCAGCATTGGTCAACTGATTGTACTGAATGTTCAAAAGACTTCCTAAAGCGGCTTCCCAGGCCTTTGATGTTCCGGGATTTCCATAATTGGCACGAACGCCAATATCCTCAGGAATTCCCAAAAGCACATATTTTGCAGAATGGTTTTTTAAATCTTCGAACGATTTTATAAAAGATACTTTTTCACCGAATTTAGTTTCACCCTCCCTTTTTTTTAGGTAGGAAGCGATATGTTTTTCGGAATAAAATTTCAGCAGACTCATTTTATTTCTTCGCCATTAATGATTACCGAATCAATCAAATTACTACCAAAGGCATAGGGTAGATAACCGTATGATGGAATTTTTTTTGTAATGATAAGATTTGCTGATTTTCCTTTGGTTATGCTGCCGTGAGTTTTGCTCAAACCCATTGCATAGGCACCATTTATAGTTGCGGCGTTTATAGCTTCTTCGGGTGTAAGTCTCATTTTAATGCAGGCCGTTGCAACTACAAAATTCATATTTCCACTTGGTGTGGAACCAGGATTGTAATCTGTGGCGAGCGCCAATGGCAATCCCGCATCAATCATTTTTCTGCCCGGAGTGTAAGGAATACTTAAAAAATAAGAACAGGAGGGAAGTGCCACCGGCATGGTGTCACTATTTTTCAATGCTTCCAAATCTTCGTCTGTCAAAACTTCCAAATGGTCCACGCTCAATGCGTTGTGTTTTACTGCTGCCGCAATACCGCCGATGCTGTTGAATTGATTAACGTGTACTTTTGGAATGAGCTTATATTTCTTTCCTTCAGTAAGAATCCGTTCCATATCGGCTACGGAAAAATAACCTTCCTCACAGAAAATATCCACATAGTCGGCAAGCTTTTCTTTGGCAACTTTGGGAAGCATTTTATTGCAGAGCAAATCCATATAAGCTTCTTTATCACCTTTATATTCTGTAGGAATTGCGTGCGCACCCAGAAATGTAGTTTTAATTGTGATAGGATATTTTTTAGCAAGTCTCTTAGCCACGCGTAGCATCTTCAGTTCAGCATCGGTGGTCAATCCATACCCGCTTTTAATTTCAATCGCACCAGTACCGAGGCGCATTACTTCCTTTAGCCTTTTTTTTGATTGTTTATAAAGATCCTCTTCAATGGTTTGTTGCAATTTTTTAGCGCTATTCACAATTCCGCCTCCTTTTTCAGCAATTTCCTGATAACTTAGGCCATTGATTCTATCTACAAATTCCTGTTCACGATTACCTGCGTAAACAATATGACTGTGGCTATCGCACCAAGCTGGAAGGACTATTTTTCCACTGCAATCCAAAGTTTTAAAACCTTGATGCGGCCCCATTTTATCCATAGTTCCATAGTCCTCAATTATTCCGTGGTTTATAAAAACCCAAGCATTTTTAAGTGTTGGGAGTTCGCTCATTTCTTTTCCACTCAGTTTTGAGGGACAGTTTTCACGGACTTGGAGTAATTCTTTTATATGTGTGAGAAGTAGTTTCATTTTCAGAATAGAATAGCAAAATTTTTTATAAAGATAGAAAAACTAAATTCCAAAAAAGAAATCCCAAATACCAAAATAAAACCAATTCACAAAAAGCCAATTATAAAATATGTTTGCATTGAAATTTCCAATTTGAGATTTATTTAGGATTTGGTTTTTGATATTTGGGTTTTTCTTCATAGTTATTTATACCTTTAAGCACCTTGAAAAATTTTTATAAAATGAAATCAAAAAACATTGGCATCAATACCATTTGCACGCATATTGGCGAGGTAGAGGACAAACAGTTTAAAGGCGCTATTTCGCCATTGTATATGTCCAGCAGCTACGCTTATGAAGATGTAGAAGTAAAGCGATATCCGCGTTATTTTAACACTCCAAACCAAGAAGCGCTTTGTAAAAAAATTGCAATGCTTGAAAAATGTGAATCGGGGCTTATTTTCGGAAGCGGAATGGCAGCCGTAAGCACTACAATGCTGGCATTCTTGCACAAAGGCGATCACGTTGTGCTTCCGCAGACTTTGTATGGCGGCACCTATAATTTTGTGGTTGAGGAGTTTCACAAATTTGGAATAGAATACTCTTTTGCCAAAGGGTTTTCTGAAAAGGACTTTTCTGAAAAAATCCAAGATAACACTAAAGTAATTTTTGTTGAAACACCTTCAAATCCGTTGATGCGAATTACAGATTTGGAAATGATTTCACGAATTGCAAAACCTCTTGGAATTGTTACAATGATAGACAATACCTTTGCTTCGCCAGTTAATCAGACTCCGGCTGATTTTGGGATTGATATTATGATTCACAGCGCAACTAAATATATGGGAGGCCATAGCGATATTTTGGCAGGTGCCGTGGCTGCTAACGAAGAACATATTAAAATTATTTGGAATCTTGCCAAAAACCTGGGCGGAAGTCTTAGTGATTATACGGTCTGGCTTTTGGAGCGCAGTATGAAAACAATGGTATTAAGAGTAAAAGCCCAAAACAAAAACGCCAAGAAAATGGCAAAATGGCTCGATAAGCACCCTTTGGTAGAAAAAGTTTACTATCCAGGGCTGCGAACCCACCCTGATCACGAACTTGCAAAAAAACAGATGAACGGTTATACTGGAATGCTTTCCTTTGAAATAAATGAAACATTGAATGTTGGCGATTTTTTAAAGGCGTTGAAGCTTATAAAGCCCTCAATGAGCTTGGCGGGTGTGGAATCTACCATTCTTTCGCCTGCAAAAACTTCGCACGCATTGCTTTCTGCGGAAGAGCGGAAACGTCAAAATATAAGCGATGGACTGCTTCGTTTTTCAGTGGGCATTGAGGAAGTGGAAGATATAATTGCTGATCTGGAAGGAGCTTTTCAAAAAGTTTCGAAGATGGAAAAAATTTAAAAAGCTTTTTATGAAAATTGATATACTCGCCATTGGTGCTCATCCAGACGATGTGGAATTGGGCTGTTCGGCAACTTTGGCAAAAGAAATAAGCAATGGCAAGAAGGTAGGGATATTAGACCTTACCCGTGGTGAACTCGGTACGCGTGGCACTGCGGAAATAAGAGACAATGAAGCTGAAAGCGCAGCGAAAATTTTGGGAGTTAAATTTCGACACAATCTTGAATTTTCTGATGGATTTTTAGTGAACAATGCCGTTTCGCAACTTGAAATTATTAAAATCATTAGAAAGTATCAACCAGATGTTGTGCTTTGTAATGCTATTGACGATAGGCATATTGACCACGCCAAAGCCAGTAAATTGGCCAGCGACGCTTGTTTTTTAAGTGGATTGCAAAAGATTGAAACTATTTACGAAAGTAATCATCAAAAGGCTTGGCGCCCTAAACACGTTTACCATTATATTCAATGGAAAAACATTGAGCCAGATTTTGTAGTAGATGTTACGCAATTTATGGATAAAAAATTGGAAGCTGTTTTTGCTTATAAAAGCCAATTCCATCAAAAAGAAGTTGATGAGCCGGAAACACCCATTTCCTCAACCAATTTTAGAGACAGTATAACTTACAGAGCACAGGATTTGGGAAGGCTTATTGGTACGGAATATGGCGAAGGTTTTACAACGGAACGCTATCCTGCGGTGAATTCTATTTTTGATTTAATTTAATTTTCTTCAAAAAGAGTATTGCGCAACCGTAAGAATTGATTTATATTTGCGTCCGCTTAGCGAAGTTGTGTTTTAAAGCACAATAAATGGTGGTTGTAGCTCAGCTGGTTAGAGCGCTTGATTGTGGTTCAAGAGGTCGCCGGTTCGAAACCGGTCTTCCACCCGAAAAAAAAATCCTCCCTTTTTGGGGAGGATTTTTTCGTTTAAAGTTTCAGCTTAAAGGTTTTCCATTTCCCTTAAGCCTTGATTCTTTTAATTTTTATCTATTGAAATTCTGTTTTCACGATTAGCAACTTCCCAAGCAGTATAAAAAATTAATTGGGCACGTTTCGCCATTAAGTCATATTCAATTTTATCAGGTGTATCTGTTATTTTATGATAATCTTCGTGAACACCGTTGAAATAGAAAATAATCGGCACGTTGTTTTTTGCAAAGTTATAATGATCGCTTCTGTAATAAAAGCGGTTGGGGTCATTGGGATCGTCATATTTATAATCGAGCTCCAATTGAGTATATTTATCATTAACTTCCGTGGAAACATCTTGCAATTCTTGGCTCAGTTTGTTACTTCCTATTAAATATATATAATCTGGGTTTTCTTTTTTGTCTGGATCAATTCTGCCAATCATATCAATATTGAGATTACAAACAGTATTTTCCAAAGGAAACAAGGGGTTTTCTGTATAATAACGTGAGCCGTAGAGTCCAATTTCTTCTCCAGTTACGTGCAAAAATAGAATAGATCTTTTTGGCGGATTACCGTCTTTTACGGCTTGCCGAAATGCTTGAGCTATTTCCATAATTGAAACCGTGCCACTGCCATCGTCATCTGCACCGTTAAAAACATTTCCTTGACTATCCATCCCAACATGATCTAAATGAGCGGAAATTATAACTATTTCATCAGGTTTTTCAGTCCCTTTTATAAAGGCGATCACATTTTCAGACGATTGTGGATCCCTTCTCCCTGCAAAAAAACTGGCGGGGATATCTTGAAAATAATCATTGGTTCCCGGAGATGCTATTATCCCTTCTTTTTTATAAAAATCACGGATATAATCCACTGCCATTTTTTGGCCTTTAGAACCGGTCATTCTGCCTTCCATTTCGTCTCCAGCATAGATGTATAAATGTTCTTTAAGATCCTGCGCAGTTATTGTATTGGCGTACTCAATGTTTTTTTCTTTCGAATCTATGGTATTTTGTGTAGAATTACACGAAAAAATTAATGACGAAAAAGCTGCAATAAATAAAATTTTCATAAATATATTAAGTAAGGTTATTCAAAAGAAGTAAGTTCGTAATCCTTTGGCAACAGGCCATCTTCGCCAATTTTTTTATATTTTAAAGTGTATGTTTTTAAAATTTCGTTGCCTTCCCGATCTTGGGATTTTACGGTAACTTTTACAATGTAAATTGCCCCGATGTAGTCTTCTCCTGTTTCGGCCAATTCTATATTCTCATCAATAAACTTTGTGCCTTCGGGAAGTTGCAATTTTTCAATGGCATCTTTTTTGGCGAGTTCGCGAACCACAGTTTCCTGTTTGTTTTCTGTGGCACAAGATACCACGAGAAATGCGATCAATATGAATGCTAATTTTTGCATAATTAATAATTTAAAATAAAAAAGTTAACGGGTAAAGATAAAATAAGTAGAATGTCTTAATGCAAAAGTTTTGTGAAATAAATGAGCTTGGATATTTGGCATTAAAATTTTTAAAAGATACAATTCTTATATTTGCCAAAAATAGAAAACCATGAAGGTAGAACAAATTTATACCGGATGCCTTTCCCAAGGTGCATACTATATAGAAAGTAACGGTGAAGCCGCAATTATTGATCCATTAAGGGAAACAAAACCTTATTTGGAACGTGCCAAAAACGACAACGCTAAAATAAAATATATTTTTGAGACCCATTTTCATGCCGATTTTGTGAGTGGTCATTTAACGCTTTCCCAACAAACAGGAGCCTCTATTGTTTATGGTCCTACGGCAAGCCCTTCTTTTGAAACCATTTTGGCCAAGGATGGACAAATTTTTAATATTGGCGGAGTGACCATAACTGCAATCCACACCCCTGGGCATACTATGGAAAGCACAACGTATTTGTTGAAAGATGAAAACGGAGAGGATTTTGCAATTTTTAGTGGCGATACACTGTTTTTGGGCGATGTAGGCCGTCCCGACCTTGCACAAAAAGCAAATGAAATAACTCAGGAAGACTTGGCTGGAATTTTATTTGATAGCCTTCGCAACAAAATAATGCCATTGGCTGATGATGTTATTGTCTATCCTGCCCACGGTGCTGGTTCGGCTTGTGGAAAAAACATGATGAAAGAAACCGTGGATACTTTGGGCAATCAAAAGAAAATGAATTACGCCTTACGGGCTGATATGACCCGTGAGGAATTTATTAAAGAAGTAACCGATGGTTTGGCACCGCCACCACTTTATTTTCCGATGAACGTAAAAATGAACCGAGAGGGTTACACTGCTTTTGATGAAGTAATTGCACAAGGAACAAAATCATTGGATCCCGAAACTTTTGAAAGAATAGCAAACGAAACAGACGCTTTAGTTTTGGACGTTCGAAATCAAATAGAATTTATAGATGGCCATATTCCGCGTTCCATATTTATTGGATTGGATGGTGGCTTTGCGCCTTGGGTTGGTGCTTTGCTGGCAGATGTGGAACAAAAAATACTTTTGGTAGTTCCTCCAGGCAGGGAAGAAGAAGCTGTAACAAGATTATCTAGAGTTGGTTTTGATAAAACCCTTGGTTATTTGCAAGGTGGAATTGAAGCTTGGAAAAATGCTGGAAAAGAAATAGATACTCTTGAATCTGTTGATGCAGAAACTTTAAAAGAAAAAATGCAAAGCAATGTGCCAATTGTTGATGTTCGTAATGATGGCGAATTTGCCACAGCTCACATTCCAGAGGCTAAACACTCACCACTTGGTTTTTTAAATGATTATTTAAAAGAGTTTCCTGACAACAAAAAGTTCTATGTTTACTGTGCGGGTGGCTATCGTTCTGTTATAGCAGCTTCCATCCTTAAGAGCAGAGGAATTAACAATGTAGTAGATGTTGCAGGAGGATTTGCCGCTATTAGGAATGCGGGTATTCCGGTAGTATAATTTTTATTTTTTAGTTGCAATCGACCCAGTGTTTCACTAGGGTCGATTTTTTTTTTAATAAGTATTGAGCTTTACTTCAAATAAACTAATTCATCATTTTTTTAAATAAATAACAAGATTGATGAAATTTTAAGTACCTGACAATCAACTTAAAAATGTATTTTGTTAAACTTTTCAGAAGAAAGATTAAACAAAAAGATTTGTTTCTTATTTTTGTTAGGAACTAAAAACTATATATTATGAAAAAATTATTACCAATTATTGCAATTGCATTATTCACAATTAGTTCAATTGCACAAACAGCTCGTGTACAAGTGATACACAACTCAGCGGATGCAGCTGCAGCAGAAGTAGATGTCTACATAAATTCAGACTTAGCTTTAGATGATTTCGCCTTTAGAACAGCAACTCCGTTTCTTGATCTTCCAGCAGGCGTACAGATTAACATCGGCATAGCGCCAGGAAACAGTACAGATGTAGGCGACGTGCTATTAACTGTTCCTGTAACGCTTACTCAAAACGAAAAATACATCGTGATAGCAGATGGTATCGTTAGTCCAACTGGATATAGTCCAGCACCACCTTTAAGTTTACAGGTTTTTCCTATGGCTCGTGAAATGGCGATGGATCCAACACAAGTAGATGTTCTTGTGCACCACGGTTCTACTGACGCCCCAACAGTTGATGTGGTTGAAACAGGTGTAGGCGCAGGTACAGTTGTGGATAACATTTCTTATACAGAATTTCAAGGCTACTTGGAACTGCCAACAGCAGATTATGTTCTTGATATAACAGATGAGACGGGGGCAGTGACTGTTGCTAGATATCAGGCTCCATTGGCAACATTAGCCTTGGACGGAGCGGCCTTGACGGTTTTAGCTTCCGGATTTTTGGATCCTTCACAAAATTCAAATGGTCCTGATTTCGGACTCTGGGTAGCTACTCCATTAGGGGGGCCATTGTTAGCATTGCCATCAGTTCCGTTAAGTGTTTCTGAATTTGACTCTTCTACATTTGCAATTTATCCAAATCCTGCAAATGAAAGAATAAATATTAGTGCCTCAGGAGTTGATTTAAGCCAATATTCAGTAGCTGTTACTGATATGTTGGGACGCCAAGTTTTAAAAGCTGATATGAATGTTGAAGGAAGCATCGATGTTAATAACTTGAGTGAAGGAATATATAACTTAACAATTTTGGACAATAACAGAATTGTATTAAATAAAAAGTTTGTAAAAAACTAGTTAGTGTTAGAGTTAGTTAAATTGGAAAGCCCCGAGACTTTATAGTTTCGGGGCTTTTTTTTATTTTAAATACTCTAGAAATTAATCATCAGCCAAGTCTTCTAAACTTTTCACACGATCTAGTGTGTTGTGGATTTCAGATGCCTGTTTTTGGATTACATTGGAAATGTTTGGTGGAAAATTCTCATTTTTAAGTTTATTGCTGTATTCTTCCCAGCTTGCTTTTTCACCTCTAATACATTCTTCAAGAACGGCTTCATCCTCATTGCCAGACACGGCACTTTTAATATCTATCCATGTTCGGTGAAGATTGCCAGTAAAACTTCCGCTTTCCTTTGGCTCTTCGTTAAGGTTTCTAATTACCTGTGTTAACTCGTTGGTAAAACGACTTCTTTGGACAGCCTGTTGTTGAAGAAAAGTTTTCAACCTTGAATTTTTTGCATCTTGCATTGCTTTGGTAAAACCTTTTTCGGCATCATAATTTTTTTCCAACAGTTCCTGTAAATTATCCACTAATTTATCGTGGTTATGTTCCTTTGCTTTTTCGTGTGTAGTTTTCATAACTTTTTCGTTTAAAATTAATTTTTCTTTTCTCAAATATACGTTTTGAAATTTCCAAGATTCTTATCATTTTCCCAATTTTGAAGGGTTTAACGCTTGTTGTTAAAGGATTTTAAGATTTTAAAAAGCTTTTAGAAATAATAAATAAATATTAAAAGGAGTAGCTTCAACGCATGGTTTACTTAACTTTCTTAAAAAAAGAATTATGGATATTCGTTCAAACGAACCTTATTGGTTAATTAAAAATGCTCTTCCTCAAAGCTATCCCTCTCTTAAAAAATCTATTTCTGCAGACGTATTAATAATTGGCGCGGGCATAACGGGCGCATTGATGGCTTACAAACTTATTGGTGAAGGAAAAAAAATTGTGATGGTTGATCGTAGGGATATTTGTAACGGCAGCACCGCCTCAAGCACCTCTATGTTGCAATATGAAATAGATGTGCCTTTGCACAAATTGATTGAACAAGTGGGACTAACTTGTGCTGTTTCCAGCTATCAAAGTTGTGAAAAGGCAATAAAGGAAATAAAAAAAATTGCTACTTCAGTGGGTAGTAAATGTGGGTTTAAATATAAGAAAAGCGTCTATTTCGCTTCCTCAAAAAAAGATTTGGATTTTTTAAAGAATGAATTCAAAGCAAGACAGGAGCATGGTTTTGATGTGAAATGGCTTTCAAAAGAAGAACTGGAAAAATTTGGTTTAAAAGCGTATGGCGCCATTGAGTCGAAGTCTGGAGCAGTGATGGATGTATATGAATTGGCGAATGATATTTTAAAATATTGCAATAAAAAAGGTTTGGAAATATACGATAGAACTTCAATTGAGGAAATAAAGAAAAAAAATGATAAAACCATTGCCAAAACAAAAGATGGTTTCACAATTGAAGTGGACCATATAGTACACTGCACTGGCTATGAGAGTACCAAAACAGTGAAAGAAGATATTGTTAATCTTAAAAGTACGTTTGCATTGGCTTCGGAAGCTTTTGAAACTATACCAAAAGCATTTAAAGACCGCATTTATTGGAATACGGATGCGCCCTATTTGTATTTTAGAAGTACAGATGACAACCGTATTGTAATGGGCGGTGGCGATAGGGATTTTAAAAACGCAACGCGTCGTGATGCATTACTTCCAAAAAAGGAAAAGGAATTAATAAAAAGCTTTAAAAAATGTTTTCCCGAAATTGAATTTACTGCAGATTATTCTTGGGCAGGCACATTTGGCGAAACGAAGGACGGCTTGCCGTATTTTGGAAAACCAGACCCCGATAAAAACGAACATTATATTTTGGGTTTTGGAGGCAATGGCATTACTTTCAGCGTTATGGGGATGGACGCAATTCCTCACTCCATCAATAAAACGCCACACCCTTATTTGGAATATTATAAGTTTAATAGGTAATTGTGCGCAAAATTTGTTTGGTTGGAATGTTGAACTTTCAAATTTTAAGTTTTTTTGCTTTTCAATATTTCTTCAATTTCCTTAAGTCTAAATTTTACAATTTTTTCAATCAATCCATAGGGTATTTCTTCATTAAGCTGAAACTGGATGGAACCTTTTCCAGTTTTATAACTTGCAAGCTCTTTTTGAAAAGCCTCGTTGCCTGAAGGAAGTGCATAAAACCCAATGTGGTTTTTATAAGCTCCATAATACACAAGCGGCTTTCCGTGAAATTTTAAAGCAGGCATTCCATAACTTATAGTTTCCGTTGCACTTGGAGCAACTTTCTTTATTGTATTGCGAATGCGTTTCAAAATAGCGGCAGTGTTATCTGGAAATTGCCTTATATATTCTTCAGTGTTTTTGAAAGTTGGGTTCTTCATTTAAGCGTTTGTTTTAGTTTAAAAGTACTAATTATATTTATGGAATCCTTTTCAATATTTTCCGCGCCCTTGCTTGGTATCCGGCGCTTTTGTGTGGTGCATTCTCGGTGAGAATGTTTTTTAATTCGGGATAAATCCAAGCGCCCATTTTATCTTTACCTAAATAATAAAGTGCAGACATAGCAGGGGCTTGACAGGCAACTTTTTGGTCAGTAATCAGCCAATCAAAACAGCACTCGGTCATTATTTTCCTTTTGTTTTCGCTCAAAATATCTCTGAAATAGGTGTATTTAAGCATATAATGTTCATAACATAATTGCTGACAAATTTTTGCACAACTTCTAAGCGCAGAATCATTTTTAATATTGGGAAGTTCTTCAAAAAACAGATGCATATACTTAAAGAAGAGTTGAGGTTTGTGCTCGCAGATAATCTCCAATACCCATGAGGCATTTACCAAAAGTTCACTTTCAGGCTTAAAGCACCATTGAAGTGTTTCGCGAACATAATGTGGTTTTTTGGTTATCCAAAAAGCAATTTCTAGCCTCTTCTTTTTACTGCTGTCAACCTCCATCAATTTCTCTTTTAAATCTTCGGGAAGCATAGTGTTTCTACTTTAAAAGTTCAACAACTTTTGGAACTCCTGTGGAAGCATTTTCAGCAAAAACAGTGATTCTTTCGTTTTCTGAAATTGACGGCTTCGGATCAACAAAATAAATATGCGCGTCATCTTTTGCATATTGTACCAAACCTGCCGCGGGATACACTTGCATTGAGGTTCCTACAATGATGATTGCATCAGAATTCTCAACAAGCTCAGCGGCAACTTCAATCATTGGAACCATTTCGCCAAACCAAACTATATGCGGGCGCAGTTGGTGGTTATGCTTGCAGAAATCACCAAGATTTAAGTCTTTTTTCCAATCAAAAATTAAACTTTCATCAAATGTGCTTCTCACTTTTAGCAACTCGCCGTGAAGGTGAATCACCTTTGTGCTTCCGGCCCTTTCGTGCAGATCGTCCACATTTTGGGTTATGATGGTTACATCATGAATTTTTTCAAGATCGGCTAATGCAATATGCGCGGCATTTGGTTGAACGGTCAATAATTGTCTTCTACGTTTATTGTAAAAATCCAGCACTACAGAAGGATTGCGCTCAAAACCTTCGGGCGAGGCAACTTCCATCACATCGTGGCCTTCCCAAAGACCATCGCTATCCCTAAAGGTTTTTATTCCGCTTTCGGCACTAACGCCAGCACCTGTTAATACTGCTATCTTCATTATTGAGTTATTTAGTTACTAAGTTATTCAAAATTGCGGTTTTTTAAAAGAAACAATTAAATCAATAACTTTTATCTTAGCAAAATAGAAATAGAAATAGAAATAGAAAAATAACTCTATAACCCAATAACTTTTTCAACTTTGGATTTAAAACTTATAAAACACCTTCAAACCTACCTAACTGAGCACAGAAATACACGTTTTCAAAAAGTACTTTCTGAACGTACGCGCCATTTTACGGTAGTTACCGAAGACGTTTACCAACTTCACAACACTAGTGCCGTGATGCGCACCTGTGATGTTTTTGGTATTCAGGACTTGCACGTGGTGGAAGAAAAAGTAAGCAAGCGGATTGATAAGGAAATCGCGATGGGCGCCCAAAAGTGGGTGAATTTTAAAAGATACCATTCAATAAAGGAGTGCATTAAAAACTTGAAAAGTTCAGGGTACCAAATCATAGCAACCACGCCACATGATAATTCTACAATGCTCCATCAGTTTGATGTTTCAAAAAAGAGTGCCTTTTTCTTCGGAAAAGAGAGCGATGGTTTGAGCGATACCGTAATGAATGCCGCCGATGGTTTCCTCAAAATCCCGATGTACGGTTTCACAGAGAGTTTGAATATCTCTGTTTCTGCAGCGATAATTTTGCAAAGCGTAGTTTCAAAAATGAAACAAAGCGATTTGAATTGGCAGCTTTCTGATGAAGAAAAATTTGAAATTGAAATAGAATGGTTGAAGAAAACGATTAAGGCTTCAGATGAGATTATTGAGAGGTATAATTCTGAAAAGTCAAAACAATGATTTCCGAAAAAATAATTTTAATAACAAAGCCGTTGTTTCAGTTTGAATTTTTGGAAAAAGGATTCCAGGTGACAGATGATTCAAAAGACAATACAAACCGATTTTATGAATACAAAATGGTAAAAGATGTAAAGTATAAATCAAAGTCAATAAATTGGTTTTCTACACTTTTGAATTGTTTAGGATTTATACACGTTGCTTTGGGTGATGTTAATTTACATTATGATGGTTATCAAATCAGGTTTGAATATGGAAAAGAAAAGGTTGTAGTTTTGACTGAAAATTGTGAGTTTAAAACAGTAATGCAAATCTCCGAAAAAATCAAAAATCATTAATCATCAATCGTTAATCAATATGAAACTTGTCTTCGCTACCCATAACAAAAACAAATTCACAGAAGTAAAAGCGATGCTTCCGAAACATATTGAATTGCTAAGTTTGGACGACATAGGTTGCAACGAAGACATTGAAGAAACTGCAGATACCATTGAAGGCAATGCCATTCTAAAAGCGAATTACGTTCGCGACAACTACAATATAAACTGTTTTGCAGACGATACTGGATTGGAAGTAAAATCCCTAAACAACGAACCCGGGGTTTACAGTGCGCGCTATGCAGGAGTTTCGCACGATTCAAACGCCAATATTCAAAAACTGCTGAAAAATTTAGAAGGCAAAGAAGATCGAAGCGCCCGATTCAAAACTGCAATCGCATTGAATATGGAACACGAAGAAATTATGTTTTTGGGCATATGTGAAGGAGAAATTATAAAAGATAAACGTGGTGATTCAGGTTTTGGATACGACCCAATCTTCCAGCCCAAGGGCTTTGGTGAAACTTTTGCTGAAATGACACTCACCCAGAAAAGTGAAATCGGCCACCGCGGAAAAGCGATGCGTCAATTGATTGACTATTTGTCAAAATAAACCCAAATTTTCAATACTTCACAAAAAATTGCCAATGAAAGCGGTTAACTGAAAAGGAAACACTACTTTTGCGCCTTGAAAATTTCAGCCATCAGAGGTTTGAAGTTTTCAGGAAAAATCCTCAGGGTGAGGGGTGTTATAGTGAAGCTGTCCGTTTTTATATGTCCAGTAGCTTCCCGTTAGCACACATATAAAAAACTTTATTTAATAAAATGACAGCATTTAAAGCACTCGGCTTGGAAGAAAATCTTCTAAAAGCCATCGCCGACATGGGTTTTGAAACCCCTTCAGAAGTACAGGCAAAAGCAATCCCAATCCTTTTAGAGCGCGAAACCGATATGGTTTCCTTAGCACAGACTGGAACTGGTAAAACCGCAGCATTTGGTTTCCCGATGTTGCAAAAAATAGACGTAAAAAGTCGCACGACCCAAGGTCTTATCCTTTCGCCAACACGCGAACTTTGTCTTCAGATTACAAATGAAATGATAGCTTACGGCAAGTATATGCCAGGGCTTAATGTTACCGCCGTTTACGGAGGAGCAAGCATTACAGATCAAGCGCGTCAGATTAAAAAAGGCTCACAGATTATCGTTGCAACTCCAGGCCGAATGAAAGATATGATTGGCCGAGGATTGATTGATATTTCGAAAATTGAATATTGTGTGCTTGATGAGGCCGATGAAATGCTCAACATGGGCTTTTATGAAGACATCACCGAAATCCTTTCGCATTCTCCAAAAGAGAAAAGCACTTGGCTTTTCAGCGCAACAATGCCGAAAGAAGTTTCTACGATTGCAAAGAAATTTATGCATACCCCAGTGGAAATTACTGTGGGAACTAAAAACGTAGGTTCAGATCAGGTTTCGCACGAATATTATTTGGTGAACGCCCGCGATCGTTACAGCGCATTAAAGCGTTTGGCAGATGCTAATCCAGAAATTTTCTCAGTAATTTTTTGTAGAACAAAACGCGATACGCAAAAAGTTGCGGAACAGTTGATTGAAGACGGTTACAATGCTGCCGCACTACACGGGGATTTAAGTCAAAGCCAGCGCGATACGGTAATGAAATCCTTCCGTGCACGCCAAATACAAATGCTTGTTGCAACAGATGTTGCCGCCCGTGGAATTGATGTGGATGATATTACACACGTAATAAACTATCAATTGCCAGACGAAACTGAAATCTACACGCACCGTAGCGGCCGTACCGGTCGTGCAGGAAAAACTGGGATTTCAATGGTTATTGTTTCAAAAAGTGAAGTGCGAAAAATTCACACTATTGAAAAGATGATCCAAAAGAAATTCATTTCAAAAGAAATTCCTTCCGGAATGGAAATCTGTGAAGTACAGATGTTTCACTTGGCAAACAACATTAAAGACACTAAGATAAATCCAGAGATCAACGCTTATCTTCCAAATATAAACGAGGTATTGGCAGATTTCTCGAAAGAAGAACTTATCCAAAAAGTATTTTCGGTAGAGTTTACGCGTTTCTTGAATTACTATAAAAACAGTAAAGACCTTAATATTTCTGGTGGTGGCGAACGCAATTTCGAAGAAGAAAATAAGGACAGCACACGTTATTTCTTAAACATCGGTAACAAAGATGATTTTGATTGGATGAGTCTGAAAGATTTCCTTCGCGACTTGTTGCAATTGGGAAAAGACGATGTTTACAAAGTTGATGTAAAAGATAGCTTCTCATTTTTTAATACAGACACAACACATCAAGAATTGGTGATGGGCATCTTCAAGGATTTTAAACTTGAAGGAAGACAGATCAATATTGAAATTTCCAAAGACACTGGTCGTAGTAAAGGCAGAAGTGGCGGTGGCGGTGGCGGACGCGATCGTGGTAAAAGAAGAGGTGATAGAAATGATCGTGGCGATAGAGGCGACAGAGGTGGAGACCGTGGCGAACGCAAAGGCAGTTTCAAAAAACGAAGCGGCACTGGTGGTTTTGGCGGTGGAGACAAACCCGCTTTTAAAGGCAAAAGCCGAAGAAGCAGCGAGCGCCCAGATACCAAAGGAACCGGAGGAAGACGCAGAAGAAAAGAATAACTTTTTAGTTAAAAGCACAAATTGTTTAAAGAAAATGAATACTCCCTTTAAACTTTAGTACCACTTTAACGTCTATATAATTATATTTACGGGCCTTTAACAAAGAGGCCCGTATTTTTTAAGGCTTATGTATACCTTCAACTTCCTGCAGGAACATATATTGGAAAACCACCTTGTGCGTCTCAATCCATTGCATTATCATGATATTGATAAGTTGTTGCATTTTTCAGAACAGCAGCCTGAACTCTGGAAATACTCCCTGCAACCTGCAAACGGCTTGGAGAATTTAAAAACCTATGTAGACTTTGCGCTAAAAGGAAGAAAAGAAGAAACTTCATACCCCTTTATTGTTTTTGATAAACGCACCCAGCAAATTGCAGGCAGCACCCGTTTTTATGATTTTCAGAAAAACCACAACACGGTCCAATTGGGCTACACTTGGTACGGTAAGGAATTCCAGGGCACGGGACTAAACAAGCAATGCAAAATGCTGATGCTTGAATTTGCTTTTGAAACTTTAGATTTAGACCGTGTAGAATTTCGTGCAGATGCAAACAATGAAAGAAGCATCGCTGCAATGAAAAGCATCGGTTGTACTGTTGAAGGAATCTTGCGAAGCAACTGCGCTGCGCTCAACGGTAGAAGGGATAGCATCATTCTAAGTATTTTAAGAGACGAGTGGTTCGGCGGTATTAAAGAAAAATTGAAATCTAAAATTGAAAAAGAAAGGGACATTTCACCCCAGTGAATATTTTCCGTATATTAATTCCCTCTATGAAAAAAATAATCCTACTTATTACCTTCCTCTTTATCGCCGCAAACTCCTTTGCCCAAGATAATAACACCATCAGAGGAACCGTAATGAATGATGCCGATGATAAACTGTTGGAAAACGTAAACATCGTAAACCTAAATCAAGTAAAAGGGACAACCACCAATGAAAAAGGAGAGTTTGCCATTAAAGCTATGGTTAACGACACACTATATTTTTCATATTTAGGCTTTAAATCCATTCGGGTTCGTGTAACCAATGACTGGCTTAGGTTTGGTGATATTAAAGTGAAAATGACTGAGCTCGGTATCGCTTTGGAAGAAGTAGTAATCAAGCCCGTTCAACTAACTGGTTATGTGGAAATTGATGCAAAACTCATCCCTATTTACGATAATTACCGTTACAGAATCTCAGGTCTAAACTCAGGCTACGAAGGCGGAAGCAATCAGCCCGGTGCCGTTAGTAAAGTACTCAGTTCCATCTTCAACCCTGCGGATTTCCTCTATAATGTCTTCGGAAAAAGACCGAACCAGATGAAAAAACTCCGCCAAATGAAGGACGATGACGAAATTCGAAACCTCCTGCAAAGCAAGTACGATCGTGAAACTTTAATGGCTGTGCTCCAACTGGAACGTGCAGATATTGATGAAATATTAAACAAGTGTAGTTTTTCCAAAGACTTCATCCGCTCTGCCAACGATCTGCAGATTCTAGATGCCATCAGTGGTTGTTATGAAGAATACAAGGTTTTGAACAGAGATAAGTAACAACATTTCTCTTTTTTTTAAGAACATTCAATTTCATTAAAAGTATTTTTAGTGAAAATTGATTTTATGAAAGAAATAGTAAACCAACAACGCAACTTCTTCAACACCCACACCACCAAAAATCTTCACTTTAGAAGAAAGCAATTAAAAACCCTTCAAAAAGCATTACAACAAAACGAACCTCTCCTTCACGAAGCCATCTACAAAGACTTCAAAAAGTCTGAGTTCGATAATTATACCACTGAGCTTTCACTACTTTACAAAGACATCAAAGAAGCCCGAATCAATATATTTCAATGGGCGCGCACAAAACCTGTTTCTACGGGCATTCTCAATTTTCCCGCTTCCAGTTATGTAATTCCTGAGCCTTTGGGCGTCTGTTTGGTCATTGGCGCGTGGAATTATCCTTACCAACTTTCCTTCGCTCCAATCATCGCAGCAATCGCTGCCGGAAACACCGTAATATTAAAGCCCAGCGAGCTGCCCACAAATACCGCAGCCGCAATGGCAAAAATTGTAAAGGAAAATTTTGACCCAGCATTTTTCACTGTGGTTGAGGGTGGAGTAGAAGAGACCCAAGAATTGCTGAAGCAGAAATTCGACAAAATATTTTTCACCGGCAGCACCAAAGTTGGCAAGATAGTTTACAAAGCCGCTGCTGAAAATCTAACCCCAGTAACCCTTGAGCTGGGCGGAAAAAGCCCCGCCATTATCACCGAAAGCTGTAATCTTAAAGTTTCAGTGAAGCGATTGGTCTGGGGAAAATTCCTCAACACCGGCCAAACTTGTATCGCGCCAGATTACGTACTTGTTCATAAAAGCATCGAACAGCAATTCCTGGAACAGACCAAAAAGGAAATCATAAGTCAGCACTTCGCCTTTGAAAATGATAACTACCTTCAAATAATAAACAACTCAAACTTTGAGCGCCTCACCAAAATGCTCGTGCCAGAAAAAATATATTATGGAGGCCAAACCAATAAAGAAACCCGCTACATCCAGCCTACAATAATACAGAACGTATCGATGGACGATGCCGTGATGCAAGAAGAAATCTTCGGCCCCATCCTTCCCGTCCTCACTTACGAGACTATAGATGAAGCCATTGCAAAAGTAAACAGCCTTCCCAAACCCTTGTCCTGCTACCTTTTCACAAAAAGCAGTTCCATAAAGAAGAAAGTTTTAAAGGAAATCTCCTTTGGCGGTGGTGCCATTAACGAAACTGTCATGCACATCAGCAATTCAGAGCTGCCCTTCGGTGGCGTGGGCCACAGCGGCATCGGCAACTACCACGGCGAAGCTGGTTTTAAAAGTTTTACGCATTACAAAAGCGTAATGGATAAGCCCACATGGCTTGATCCATCAATCCGTTATTACCCACATACTTCATTTAGGTTAAAGTTGATGCGGTGGTTTATGAAGTTTTAAGAATCTCCATATTTTAATAGGTTGCTCCTTTACGTCACATAGAACTCTCCGTTCTGCACAGAGAAAACTCCACCCATCTCGAAAAACAAGCCTTTTCAGAGCGCAGTCAAAGTATCCATATAAACAAAACCAAAAAACTGACAACCGAAAACAGACAACCGACAACTAAAATTTTCACTACCTTTCCAAAACAAAACCAAAAAAAATACCCAATGAAAAAGTTTTACCTTCTCCTTTTAATCCTCACCACCCAATTAACCTTCGCCCAAATACGCTTTCAAAACATTCCCGAAAACGCAATCTATCCCGAAAGCCTAGCAGTTGAAACCATAACAGCAAACATCGCCTACCAAGGTTATGAAGAAACCCAAGCCTATTTCGGTCAAGGGGAATACGAAATCTTTATAGATAATGTAGATGGAATTCTAGACAATCCCATCATCATCCTAGACGGTTTTGATCCCGGCGACTCTCGCGACATTCCCGGACTTTATGCCAGCCTAAGCTTTGGCGGACAAAACATGGCAGACATCCTGCGTGATGAAGGATATGATATTGTTATCCTCAATGCTCCACTTTACACAACGGGCGGAAAAGACATAGATGGCGGCGGCGATTATATTCAGCGAAACGCTATGGTTTTGATAGCAATGATCCAGAAATTAAATGCAGATAAAGTAGGCGATAATGAACTTGTAGTATTAGGCCCGAGTATGGGCGGACTTATTGCCCGTTACGCGCTTTCATACATGGAAGACAACAGTCTTGATTCTGAAACACGATTGTACATTTCTTTTGATTCCCCACATCGCGGAGCAAACATTCCTATCAGTCTTCAGTATTTAATAAACTATTTCGCAATACAGGTAGGCGATGTCACCGCACAGCAAGTGGTTGATCAATTGTTGAATTCTCCAGCTGCCAAGGAAATGCTTACCGATCATTTGTTGGGGCATCTGTTAGCAGGTTCAGATTATGAACAAGACCCCACTAAAGTATTGCCATTGGGCGCTCCCGGTTTCAGAAATGAATTTCAAGCAGAACTCGATGCCTTGGGTTTCCCAAACAATGTTAGAAACGTTACAATGATTAACGGCGCCGGCAACGGAACAACCACAGGCAGTCCCGGTATAACTGTTGTTGATACCAATCTTGAAATAGATACTTTTACAGATGTAGATGTTGCACTAAAATTTACTCCAGCTACAAGCCAGACCAACACGGTTACTGATGTTACCGTTAACTTTATTGGTATTCCTGTTAATACCTATCAAACAATAGCAGAGTCGCCAAGTAATACCCATGGAGTAGATAGCGCCCCGGGCGGAACAGGAAGCATAAGTGATGCTTTGGGCGATGGCGGTGGCAACCAGGTTTTGATAGATTTTATCAATGCACTACAACAAGACCTATATTCCTTCATACCAACGATGAGTTCTCTGGCAATTGATAATCCAGATTGGTATGCTACACCCAACGTGGCTGATTCTCCTTTTGTGAATTTTTACATCCCAGATACAAACGAGGACCACGTAACCGTTACTGCGGCAAGTGCCCAGTTTGCCCTAGATGAAATACGTAACGGAACAATAGGAGTTTCAGAAAATCAATTAAACAATCAATTTGTGCTTTCGCAAAACCCAGTTTCAAACAACATTATCATAGCAATTCCACAGAATGCTTTAAATAGTAAATTGACAACATCGGTTTACAGCATTTCGGGTCAAAAGTTAATGGAGCAAACTTGGACAGCTCCACAAGCAGAAATTACTTGGAACCAAAATCTTGCAAGTGGAATTTATTTACTGAAGTTGGACAATAGCAGCACTTCACAAACCATAAAAATGATTGTGAAATAAGCATTTCGAGTTTTTTTATATGAAGAAATATATAATAGCACTTGTCATTGGGGTGAGCATATTGTCGTGTACTCCCAAGAAAGAAAACATAATAGCAATAGACGTTCTCTTAATTCCTTCGGAAGAAATGTATGCACAGTCACTTCAGCTAAATTCATTAATAAATCAGAACAATCCTGAAACCATAAAGCTTGATGAAAACCATGTGCCGCACATCACATTATTGCAGTGTTTCATTAAAGAGGAAGATTTACCGGATGTTTATAATGCCTTAGAAGTAGAAAATATATTTGAAGGGCTTTTCGAAACAATTAAAAATGATTCCTTAAAGGCAGAGAGTCTTTTTTATTACAAAGACAAAGAAGAAAGTTTCTCAATGATTGCTGTAGAAAAGAGCAAATTTTTATTGAAACTTCACGAAAAAATCATCGAACTTGTACAACCTTACACTGTGAAAAACGGCTCGCAAATTTCCTTCATACAAAACCCAGACGGAAGCCCAATCAGTGAATCTACGGTAACTTATGTTCCAGAGTTTATAGATAAGCACAGTTTTGAAAATTTTGATCCGCATATAACTCTTGGCGTAGCACAAACTAAACTTTTGGACAGTTTGGCAGAAAATGTTTTTAAACCAATTCAATTTAAAGCCGCCTCGTTAAGCATTTACCAATTGGGAGATCACGGTACAGCACAAAAAATCCTATGGAAATCTGAATAAATCATAAAAAAAGCACCTCAAATAAAGGTGCTTTTTTAAATCTATTTAGTTTAAAATTATATTTTTTCCAATGCAGTTTTAATGAAAGTTTCACCTTTCAAAATTTCGAAAGTTTTATTCTGCCCGACCGAATCTTCCAAAGAGCCAACAAGCGTTTTAGCTACATCAAGTCGGGAGATTTCACCACGTTTGTTAAGCTTATTTTCCAATTCAATTTTTCCGCTTCCTTCGTTATTTGTCAAAGATCCTGGACGTACTATTGTATATTCAAGTCCTGATTGTTTTAAATATTCATCAGCATGGTGTTTCGCTTTTAAATATTCTTTTAGTTCGTCTGCTTTTTCAGGGTTTTCAGCACCCATCGAGCTGAGCATTACAAATTTCTTGAGACCATCTTTTTTAGAAGCATCCATCAGTTTTTTGGCACCATCTTGATCAACCTCTTTAACTTTTTTCCCTCCTGAGCCCGCTGCAAAAATTACGCGGTCAATACCATTTGTGGTGTTGCTAACATCTTTTTCAAGATCGGCCAAAATTGTTTCTACGCCATTATCCTGAAAATATGAAACCTGCTCTTCTTTCCGAACCATTGCAATAGGTTCGTATTTATTGGATTCTTTTAAAATTGAAACTATCTTTTTTCCCGTGGTACCATTTGCACCTGCTACTAATATTTTTTCCATAGATACAATATAACCCTTACTTTAAGTCAACTCAATTATTTTCACATTCTTTAACCCTTCAAAACACATTTTTTATAGCTTCATTAACTTTCGAGCTCATATTTCTGGAAAACAAGAGTTGGTAAACACAGCTAATTATTTCCAACTAATTATTCATTCCTAATTTTACTGCTTATCTTTACAAGCAAACAAAATATTTTATGGATTACACAGCAAAAATGCTTCGCGACGACGCACTAAAAGGAAAAACAATAGTAGTAACCGGCGGGGGAAGCGGTCTTGGAAAAGCAATGACAACCTATTTTTTGGAACTTGGTGCAAATGTGGTCATCACTTCCCGAAATATTGAAAAGCTACAGACCGTAAAAGAAGAACTTGAAACCGCAACGGGCGGAAAAGTGTTGCCTGTTCAGTGCGATGTCCGTAATTATGAAGAAGTAGAGGCAATGGTAGCAGCTTCTGTAAAAGAATTCGGAAGCGTTGACGTTCTTTTGAACAACGCCGCAGGAAACTTCATTTCACCCACCGAAAGACTTTCCGCAAATGCTTTTGACACAATAATCGATATCGTTCTGAAAGGAACAAAAAACTGTACCCTCGCCTTTGGAAAACATTGGATTGAAAAAAAAGAAACCAATAAAACGGTTTTAAATATTGTTACAACATACGCCTTTACTGGTTCTGCATACGTTGTTCCGAGTGCTACTGCAAAAGCAGGCGTATTAGCAATGACGCGTTCCTTAGCAGTTGAATGGGCAAAATACGGCATCCGTTTTAACGCCATCGCTCCAGGACCATTCCCAACAAAAGGTGCTTGGGACAGATTGCTTCCTGGCGATTTAAAGGAAAAATTCGATCCTGCAAAAAAAGTGCCTGTTAAACGTGTTGGAGAACATCAAGAATTAGCAAACCTTGCCGCTTACTTAGTTTCAGATTTTTCAGCGTATATAAACGGTGAAGTAGTGGTAATAGACGGTGGCGAATGGCTTAAAGGCGCAGGCCAAATGAACCTACTTGAAGAAGTGCCACAACAAATGTGGGATATGCTTGAGGCAATGATTCGCGAAAAGAAGAGTAAATAAAATGCTTTAAGCTATATGCAATAGGCAATAGGCGAAATAAAAGCTTATTGCCTAGGGCTTTCAGCTTACAGCCTTAAGCTAATGTTCACTTCCTGTTAACAAAAATGATTTTCTATCCACATAATTAATTGTACTTTTAACTGCTAAAATCTCAAGCAAATTAATGGGTAAAATTATTGCAATTGCAAACCAAAAAGGAGGCGTAGGCAAGACTACGACCTCAGTAAATTTAGCGGCCTCATTGGGCGTTTTGGAAAAAAAGGTTTTACTTATTGATGCAGATCCACAGGCGAACGCCACTTCAGGTTTAGGTATTGATGTGGAAAGCGTTGAAGTTGGCACATACCAACTGCTTGAACACAGCGCCACAGCAAAACAGGCCATCGTTTCCACAAATTCACCCAATTTAGATTTAATACCATCACACATAGATTTGGTGGCTATCGAAATTGAATTGGTAGATGTGGAGAACCGTGAATATATGCTGAAAAAAGCCATCGAAAGCTTAAAAGCCGATTACGATTATATCCTTATAGATTGCGCCCCATCATTGGGATTGTTGACTTTAAACGCTTTAACAGCGGCAGATTCGGTATTGATTCCAATTCAATGTGAATACTTTGCGTTGGAAGGACTTGGAAAACTATTGAACACCATCAAAAGCGTTCAAAAAATACACAACGAAAACCTTGATATTGAAGGCCTGCTGCTCACTATGTACGATCAGCGCTTGCGCCTTTCAAACCAAGTGGTAGATGAGGTGCGAAAGCATTTTGATGAAATGGTTTTTGAAACAATCATTCAGCGCAATGTACGTTTAAGTGAAGCGCCCAGTTATGGTGAAAGCATTATCAGTTATGATGCCGCCAGTAAAGGAGCCGATAATTATTTAAGTTTGGCGCACGAATTAATTAAGAAAAACGAAAAAGAATAAATGGCGAAAGCGACTAAAAAACAAGCCTTGGGCCGTGGACTTTCAGCATTGTTGAAAGATCCTTCCAATGATATAAAATCTGTTGCAGACAAGAATGCCGACAAAGTTGTGGGCAGTATTGTTGAACTTGACTTGGGCAGCATTGAAGTAAACCCATTTCAGCCGCGAACCAGTTTTAACGAAGAATCACTTCGAGAACTTGCTTCGTCTATTAAAGAATTGGGGGTTATTCAGCCAATTACCGTTCGTAAATTAGATTTCAATAAATACCAATTGGTAAGTGGTGAGCGCCGTTTTCGTGCTTCAAAATTGGTTGGTTTGGAAACCATTCCAGCTTATATCCGTATTGCAAACGATCAGGAATCCTTGGAAATGGCTTTGGTTGAAAACATCCAGCGCCAAGATTTAGACCCCATTGAAATTGCACTTTCATACCAACGTTTGATTGAAGAAATAAACGTTACCCAGGAAGAATTGAGCGACAGAGTAGGGAAGAACCGTTCAACAATCGCTAACTATTTGCGTTTGTTGAAATTGGACCCCATCATACAAACCGGTATGCGCGATGGTTTTATCAGCATGGGTCACGGACGAGCATTGATAAATGTTGATGATTTAAGCGAGCAGCTTGATATTTACGAAAAGATTTTAAGCCAAAACCTTTCGGTACGCGATACCGAAGCATTAGTGCGCAATTTTAAAAATCCCAACGAAAAAGCTGCAACTCAAAAAGTGAGCACGCCTACTTTCGCCAAAAAAGCAAAGAAAGAATTGACAGATCTTTTTGAAACTTCTGTTGAGGTTAAAGTTTCTAAATCTGGAAAAGGGCAATTGGTAGTTCCTTTCAAAAACAAAGAAGACTTCGAGCGTATTTTGAAGCTAATCAAAAGTGAAAAATAACTTCCTAAATATTTTTTTTTTAATCTTCGCCACATCACTGTTTGCGCAGACTACGGATTCTTTAACTGTAAAAAAGGAAGAAAGGGTAATTGTGGTGAACGATTCACTTTTAACAAAAGAGGAGTACAATCCACTTGCTCCTGCAAAAGCTGCTTTTTACTCCGCAGTGGTTCCAGGATTGGGTCAAGTTTATAACAAAAAATACTGGAAAATTCCTATTATTTATGCAGGAATGGCTGCCGGAATCTATTTTTACAAGCAGCAGGATGATGAGTATGATCGTTTTCGAGATGCTTACAAGCGAAGACTTGCAGGCTATGACGATGATGAATTTCAAGGAATTTCTGACGATCGTTTGATAAACGCCCAAAAATCTGCACAAAAAAATAAAAGTATTAGCATCATTGTAACAGTAGCTTTCTATTTTCTGAATGTAATAGATGCCAATGTTGATGCTCATTTAAGACAATATGAAGTAAGTGAGGACCTTTCGTTGCAACCAAATTTCGATTATAACCAATTCAACGCAAAGCCACAGTACGGCATGTCATTGACATATCGTTTCAAATAATCTTTCTATGAAAATAGCACTTCTCGGTTACGGAAAAATGGGCAAGACGATTGAAAAATTGGCTTTGGAAAAAGGGCACTCAGTTGTTTTTAAAAGCACAAGCGATTCTGAAAAAGGGTTTTTTGATGAAGCAGATGCGGCTATTGAATTTTCTTCTCCAGACTCAGCAGTTAAAAACATTTCAAAAGCACTGGAAGCTGGAATACCTATTGTTTGTGGCACAACTGGTTGGTTGGAAAAGTATGATGAAATGGTAAACTTATGTAAAAAACGTAACGGAAGTTTCATTTATGCGTCCAACTTCAGCGTTGGTGTAAATCTTTTTTTTAGTATAAATGAATACGCAGCAAAGTTGATGGCTCCTTGGAAAGATTATAATGTTTCTGTAGAAGAAATTCATCACCTTGAAAAGAAAGACGCGCCAAGCGGTACAGCAATAACAATTGCCGAAGGAATTTTGAAACACAACGATAAAAAGAATTGGAAGCTAAACACTTCCGAAGAAGACAGTTTAAATATCATCGCAAAACGTGAAGAAGACGTAAAAGGAACACATATAGTTTCCTATGATTCTTCCATAGATACCATTTCTTTAAAACACGAAGCGCATAGCCGTGATGGATTTGCTTTGGGTGCTATTTTGGCTGCGGAATTTTTAAAGGATAAAAAAGGAATATTTACAATGAAGGATGTGTTGGGGATTGATGATTAACGATTGCAGATTTTAGATTGGTGAATATCGATTTGCCGCATTTGCAAATTCACGAACTCACATATTCACGTATTCACGAAATAACAAAATAACAAATTATGAGTTGGACAGGTTGGTTTATATTTTTTTTGATAGTTCAGGTAATCCATTTTGCAGGAACGTGGAAGCTGTATCAAGCTGCGGGCAGAAAAGCTTGGGAGGCTGCAGTACCAGTTTACAATGCCGTTGTTTTGATGAAGATCATAAACCGTCCGTGGTGGTGGACTATTTTGCTTTTCGTTCCAATTGTGAACCTAATAATGTTTCCCGTTATTTGGGTAGAAACACTCCGCAGTTTTGGACGTAACTCCACAACCGATACTATTCTCGGAATTTTAACTTTAGGCCTTTATATATATTACATCAACTACACCCAAAAGCTTACTTATATTGAAGAAAGAAGTTTAAAGCCACGCACTTCAACTGGAGAATGGGTGAGTTCTATTTTGTTTGCAGTAGTTGCTGCAACTATCGTGCATACATATATTATGCAACCGTTTACCATTCCAACGTCTTCTTTGGAAAAAACACTTTTAGTGGGTGATTTCCTTTTTGTGAGTAAGTTTCATTACGGTGCGCGTACGCCTATGACGCCTATTTCATTCCCAATGGTGCACGACACCATTCCTGTGGTTCATACAAAATCATATCTTACAGAACCTCAGATTCCTTACTTCCGTCTTCCAGGTTTTCAAGATATAAAACGCAATGATATTGTTGTGTTTAACTGGCCAGTAGATACTGTTAGGAAATTTTTTGACAGATCTGGGATATCTTATAAAAAACCCATTGACAAAAAATCAAACTATGTAAAGCGTTGCGTTGGCCTTCCCGGAGATTCTTTGGAAGTGCGTGATGGCTATGTTTTCATAAACGGAAAAAAGAACGATTTACCTTATCGTGCAAAAATCCAATTTTCGTATGAAGTGAAAGTAAACGGCCAATTGAATCCTGAAATGCTTAATAATCGCTATAACATTACCGATAGATATGGCTATCAAAACGGGTCTTATCTTTTTGCAGCTATTTCGGAAGAGTCAATGAATATGCTTAAAAACAATCCAAATGTTGTTGAAGTTACAAGACTTCGCAGTGAAAAAGGACAATGGATTGAGGGCACATTCCCAGATAATCAAAACTATCCTTGGAACAACGATTTCTTTGGTCCATTATATATTCCGAAGAAAGGAGCAACCGTTTCCATTACGGCTGAAACATTACCTTTATACAAACGAGTTATTGAAGTTTACGAAGGCAGCGAACTGGGAATTGACAATAAAATTACCCAATCTGGCACCGAAGTTTTGTTGAATGGAAAAGTGATTACAGATTATACTTTCAAAATGGATTATTACTGGATGATGGGTGATAACCGTAATAATAGTGAGGATGCCCGTACGTGGGGCTTTGTGCCATTCAACCACGTAGTTGGTAAACCAGTATTTGTGTGGATGAGTTGGGATGGAATCAATAAAAAAGTACGTTGGGAACGCCTTTTTACTACTGTTGGTGGTAGCGGAAAACCGGTTTCTTACTTAATGTACTTTGTAATTGCCGTACTCGGTTGGTTTGCTTTTGATTTCTATAGAAAAAGAAAAAAGTCTGCTAAAAAGTAAATTTTAAAAAGCCCCGAATTCACGAATATTTTTAGAAAATCATTCGTGAATTCGGGACAAATTTCATTCTGGAATTAATCTAAAAATTCCCTGTCCTTCCACGGCTATATAAATAAATTCGTCAGGGCCCATTTTTACATTTCGAACGCGCCCAATATCCTGCGCAATTTTTTCACGCTCGGTAACTTTCTCTCCTTCTAAAGTGAGTAATTCCACATAAGAAAATTTCAATGAGCCAACCAATAGTCTCCCTTCCCATTGCGGATATTTATTGCCTGTTACAAAAGCCATCCCACAAGGGGCGATTGATGGAACCCAATAATAAATTGGGGGTTCTATTCCTGGTTTTGTTTTTTCATCTGTAATTTTTGTGCCGCTGTAGTTAATTCCATACGTAACTGTAACCCAACCGTAATTTGCTCCTTTCTTTACAATGTTTATTTCATCACCACCTTTTGGTCCGTGCTCGTGCATCCAGATCTTTCCGGTTTCGGGATGTTTTGCCATTCCTTGCGGATTTCGGTTTCCGTATGTATATATTGCTTTTTTGGCATTTGGTTCGTTGTAAAAAGGATTGTCCGTTGGGATACTTCCATCATCGTTCAATCGATAAATTTTTCCTCCATCACGTGTTATATCTTGAGGATTTACGTCCCGTTCACCACGTTCGCCGATGGAGAAATACACAAATCCATCTTTATCAAATTCAATGCGCGAGCCAAAATGCTGCCCAGCAGTAGTATTAGGTCCAGCCTTATAGAGGGTTTCAATATTGGTGAGTGAGTTGTCTTTCAGTTTACAGCGCATCAAGGCTGTATGCCCGCCTTTGCCTTCGCCTTCTTCCGAAGCATACGTTATATAGATCCAACCGTTTTCTGAATAGTTAGGATGTAATTCAATATCCATCAATCCGCCTTGGCCACTGTTATAAACTTTTGGAACGTTTGTTATTTCGGTCTTTACGCCATTTTTAAAATGAATCAATCGTCCATCTTTTTCGGTAATTAACATGCTGGCGTCGGGCAACCACGTCATTCCCCAAGGATTGTTGAGGTCTTTAACTACTTCTTCAATTTTATAAGATGGGGGTTTCGTTTTCAGTGCGACATCATTTTTCTTTTTTTGCTGGGCACAGGAAGAAAAGGCCACAAAAACAGAAATAAAAAAAATATAATTTTTCATAATAATTCATTTTAGCTAAAGATAGCAAAGTTGTATAAAATTATCTAAAATCATTCCCCTTTCCTTTTTGTCGAAACCTCAAACAAACCTTATCTTTAACCAAAATTTTTAAAATTATGGAAGAGCGCTATCACGTTTCGGTAGATGATAACTATGAATTTCAATTAGCTGCCAATGAAACTGAAAATATAGATCAAACAGAACTTTCCGATCAAAAGGTACATCTTCTTCACAATCAGAAATCGTATGCCATTGAATTGTTGGAGAATGATTTTCTAAAACGAAATTATACTCTAAAAGTAAATGGCAATATATATAAAGTGAATATTGAAGTCCCTTTAGATCAGCTCATTAAGGAAATGGGACTTTCCCTTGGAAATGCTTCAGTAGAGAATGAAATCCATGCCCCAATGCCAGGAATTATTTTGGAAGTAAACGTTTCCGAAGGCGATGAAGTTAAGAAAGGTGATTTTCTCTGTGTTCTAGAAGCAATGAAGATGGAAAACACTTTGACGGCACCGCGAGATGGCGTTGTAAAATCTGTGAATATTTCGAAAGGGGAAACGGTTGATAAAGGAGAATTGTTAATTGAATTTAAAAAAAATGATTAAAAAAATATTAGTAGCCAACCGAGGTGAAATCGCTTTACGAATAATGAAAACTGCCCGAAATATGGGCATTAAAACAGTTGCCATTTATTCCGAAGCAGATAGAAATGCACCACATGTAAAGTTTGCTGATGAGGCTGTATGTATTGGTCCACCACCGTCCAATGAATCCTATCTTTTGGGCGATAAAATTATAAAAGTTGCGAAGGAATTAAACGTTGATGCCATTCATCCCGGCTATGGATTTTTAAGTGAAAATGCTGAATTTGGCGAACACGTTGAAAAAAGCGGAATGATTTTCATCGGTCCAAAATCGCACGCAATTCGGGTTATGGGAAGCAAACTTGCTGCAAAAGACGCAGTAAAAAAATATAATATTCCAATGGTTCCCGGCACCGCCGAAGCAATTACTGATGTAAATGTAGCAAAGGAAATTGCTAGAGAAATCGGTTTTCCAATCCTTATAAAAGCTTCCGCTGGCGGCGGCGGAAAAGGAATGCGCATTGTTGAAAATTCTGAAGAATTTGAAGACCAAATGAAGCGCGCCATTAGTGAGGCCGAAAATGCTTTTGGCGATGGTTCGGTTTTTATTGAAAAGTTCGTGACTTCACCAAGACATATCGAAATTCAAGTTTTGGCGGATAATTTTGGAAACACAGTTTATCTTTTTGAACGGGAATGTAGCATTCAGCGTCGCCATCAAAAAGTGGTGGAGGAAGCGCCTTCCTCAGTTTTAACGCCAGTTTTGCGTAAAGAAATGGGCGAAGCTGCTGTAAAAGTTGCAAAAGCTTGTGATTATGTGGGTGCGGGAACGGTGGAATTTCTTTTGGACGACAAACTGAATTTCTACTTCCTAGAGATGAACACACGACTTCAAGTTGAGCATCCAGTTACAGAACTTATTACGGGACTGGATTTGGTGGAACAGCAAATAAATGTGGCAAATAATCAAAAGCTTTCCTTCTCGCAGGAAGATTTAAAAATCAACGGACACGCTTTCGAGCTCCGTGTTTACGCTGAAGATCCATTGAATAATTTTATGCCAAGCGTTGGCAAATTGGAAGTGTATCGTCCGCCAAGCGGAAAAAATATTCGCGTAGATGATGGTTTTACTGAAGGAATGCAAGTACCAATCCAGTACGATCCGATGCTTTCAAAATTGATAACCTACGGAAAGACTCGAAACGAGGCGATGCAAACAATGCTCGAAGCCATTTCAGGATACGATATTGAAGGCGTGAGTACAACGCTTCCCTTCGGAAAATTTGTTTTTGAACACGAAGCTTTCCGAAGTGGAAATTTCGACACCAACTTTGTAAAGAAATACTATTCCGAAGAAAAACTGAAAGCTATCAATGAGGAAGAAGCAAAGTTAGCAGCCCTTTTCGCATTGAAACAATATTTAAAAGATTCTGAAAAACTAAGATTGCCCAAAATTTCAAAATAAAAATGAGCGATAACAATAAAAAACTGCAAGAAATAATTCAAGAAGCCAAAAAAGGCGGCGGTGAAAAACGAATTGCAAAACAGCACGAAAAGAAAAAACTTACCGCCCGCGAACGCGTGGAATATCTTTTGGATGAAGGCTCTTTTGAAGAAATGGGTATACTCGTAACCCACCGAACCACAGATTTCGATATGCAAAACGAAGTATATTACGGCGACGGCGTGGTTACTGGTTATGGTACAATTAATGGGCGTTTGGTTTATATTTTCGCTCAAGATTTTACGGTTTTTGGAGGTGCATTATCCGAAACCCACGCTGAGAAAATCTGTAAAATAATGGATCACGCCGTTAGGGTTGGCGCTCCCGTAATTGGGTTAAACGATTCTGGCGGCGCTCGTATTCAGGAAGGTGTTCGCTCTTTGGGTGGATATGCGGATATTTTTTACCGAAACGTGCAGGCTTCAGGAGTTGTACCACAGATTTCCGCCATTATGGGCCCTTGTGCAGGTGGCGCGGTCTATTCTCCGGCAATGACCGATTTTACTTTGATGGTGCAGGACAGTAGTTATATGTTCGTTACCGGACCGAATGTTGTGAAAACAGTTACAAATGAAAATGTAACTTCGGAAGAATTGGGGGGCGCACGAACACACGCTACAAAAAGTGGTGTAACCCATTTTACAGCAGCGAACGATATTGTTTGTTTGGAACAGATTAAAACTTTACTAAGCTACCTTCCACAGAACAATAAATCGGTAGCTGAAAAATTGCCTTTTGAAGCTTCGAATGAATTTCGTGATGAATTGGAAACAATCGTCCCTGATTCTGCCAGCAAACCCTATGATATGCACGATGTAATCAAAGGAATAATAGATGAAGATTCCTTTTTTGAAGTACATAAAGATTATGCGGATAACATTATAGTAAGCTTTGCGCGACTTGGCGGAAGAAGTATCGGTATTGTTGCTAATCAGCCAATGAGTTTAGCAGGTGTTCTGGATGTAGACAGTTCCAAAAAAGGCGCACGTTTTACTCGTTTCTGTGACTGTTTCAATATTCCACTATTGGTTTTGGTGGATGTGCCGGGCTTTCTTCCAGGAACGGATCAGGAATGGAATGGAATTATTCTGAACGGAGCAAAATTATTGTATGCTTTAAGCGAAGCAACAGTTCCGCGCGTTACCGTAATTACCCGAAAAGCTTACGGCGGTGCTTATGATGTAATGAATAGCAAACACATTGGCGCAGATATGAATTATGCTTGGCCTACTGCTGAAATTGCTGTAATGGGAGCAAAGGGTGCCAGTGAAATTATTTTCAGAAAAGAAATTGCTGAAGCCACAAATCCAGATCTTAAACTTTCTGAAAAAGAGGCCGAATATGCCGAAACATTTGCAAATCCCTTTAAAGCTGCCCAACGCGGGTTTATAGATGAAGTAATTCAACCCCGGGAAACGCGTAGAAAATTATTGAAGGCGTTTGCTATGTTGGAAACCAAAGACGTTCCGAGACCGAATAGAAAGCACGGAAATATTCCGTTGTAAATTTTTGACCGAAATATTTGGAGCACTTCAGTTGATAATTATCATAAATAAGCGGATTTACAATTCATAAATTTATAGATTAATTAAATGTGCTCTATAAATGCCCATAACAAACTTCAACATACAAGGGCTGACGGATTCCGAAGTCTTGGCTTCGCGGAAAAAATTCGGCAGTAATATTCTTGAATCGAAAACGAAAAATCATTTCCTCGAAGCCATAAAAGGTTTGGCAAAGGAACCAATGGTTATTTTATTGCTGGTTGCTGCAACGCTCTATTTTTTCACAGGAAATACGGGCGATGGAATTTTTCTCGCAGCGGCAATTATCTTGGTTGCGGCAATTTCGCTCTATCAAGATGCTAAAACCCATAATGCACTCGAGAAGCTAAAGGAGCTTTCACAACCACATTGTAAGGTAATTCGCAATGGGGAAGTTGTTGAAATAAAAAGTCAAGACGTAGTTATAGGCGATTTTTTGATGGTTGATGAAGGCTCAACAATTGTTGCAGATGGCACCATTGTGCATTCCAACGACTTTTCGGTAAACGAATCCATTTTAACAGGGGAATCGTTTTCTGCTGAAAAGGATGCCAATTCCAAAGACAACAAAATTTACATGGGCACCCAAGTAGCGGGAGGACTTGCAATTGCTGAAATAACTGCGATAGGCAACCAAACAAAAGTTGGGAAAATAGGCAAAAGTATTGAAGATATTTCTTCCGAAAAATCTACGCTTGAACTTCAAATAAACAATTTTGTAAAAAAGATGGTAATCGCGGGAGCGGTTATTTTTCTATTGGTTTGGGGCATCAATTATTACAATTCCGAAGACATTTTGGATAGCCTTTTAAAAGCGCTAACACTTGCAATGAGTGTTTTGCCAGAGGAAATTCCAGTTGCCTTTACCACCTTTATGGCAATTGGCGCATGGCGGCTTATGAATATGGGCGTTATTGTAAAGCAGATGAAAACCGTTGAATCTCTTGGCAGTGCTACCGTAATTTGTGTGGACAAAACAGGCACGATTACTGAGAATAAAATGCGTCTTGATAAGATTTATACTTTAGAAACGGGTAAAATCACCTCAGTTGAAGAAATGCTTTCTGATAGTGAAAAGAAGCTAATAACCACCGCAATGTGGGCCAGCGAGCCAATTCCTTTTGATACGATGGAGCAATCACTGCACAATTTCTATGAAAGAATTATTGAAAATGATGAAAGGCAAAATTTCAAAATGATCCATGAATATCCATTGGGTGGCAAACCCCCGATGATGACCCATATTTTTGAAAATGCGGAAGGCAATCGAATCATTGCTGCCAAGGGTGCGCCCGAAGCAATGATGGCCGTTTCAAATTTGAGCGATAAGGAAAATGAAAATTTGAAACAGAAAATAACTGTTTTGGCAGCCGAAGGATATCGCGTTTTAGGAACTGGGGTTTCTAATTTTGAAGGAACAAATTGGCCCAATAAACAACAGGATTTCAATTTTGAATTCAAGGGGTTGGTTGCCTTTTATGATCCGCCAAAGGAAAATATTTCAAAAGTTTTTCAGGATTTTTATAAGGCTGGGATTGCTGTTAAAATTATCACTGGAGATATTGCCGAAACTACTTCAGCCATTGCAAGAAAAGTAAATTTTGAAGGTTGTGATGAAGTTGTTTCCGGTGATGAACTTATAACTTTGGATACTCTTGAACTCCAAAAAATCACTTCAGAAAAAAACATATTCGCCCGTATGTTTCCCGAGGCAAAACTTAAAATAATCAACGCCCTAAAAGCACAAGGCCACATAGTTGCAATGACTGGTGATGGTGTAAATGATGGTCCTGCACTAAAAGCCGCAAACATAGGCATTGCAATGGGTAAAAAAGGAACGGAAATAGCTAAGCAATCCGCTTCGCTGATTCTTGTAGACGATGATCTTTCAAAAATGGTTGACGCCGTAGCGATGGGTAGAAAAATATATTCCAACCTTAAAAAAGCCATTCAGTATATTATTTCAATCCATATCCCTATTATTCTCACCGTATTTTTCCCGTTGGTCTTAGGCTGGGTTTATCCCAATATTTTTACACCGGTCCACGTAATCTTGTTGGAATTGATAATGGGGCCAACCTGCTCGATAGTCTATGAAAATGAACCGCTGGAAAAAGATTCCATGCTTCAAAAACCGAGACCTTTTTCCAGTACATTCTTTAATTGGAGCGAACTTTTTACGAGTATAATTCAAGGATTGGCAATTACCGTGGGTGTGCTTACAGTCTATCAAATTGCTGTCAATATTGGTTCAAATGAAGCAATAACAAGAACGATGGTCTTTACTGCACTTATAACCGCAAATATTGTGTTGACCGTCGTAAACCGTTCTTTTATCTATTCTATTTTTACCACTTTTAAATATAAAAATAACTTAGTTCCAATCATTGTGGGCATTACTGTCGGGATAACTTTATTGCTACTTTTCGTGCCCCCGTTTACAAAGTTTTTTGGATTTGAAAGACTTGGTTTAAACCAGTTTGGAATAAGTATTGGTATTGGAATGTTGAGTGTATTATGGTATGAAATCGTAAAATGGTGGAAACGCATTCAATTTTCGAGTAAACCCTTTGCTTCTAAATAAAACAATTTAAATTGTTGATAAACAGCCTTAAGCTGATTTTTATCATTGTGAAAAATTTATTTCCAAAGTAATTTTGAATATTGTTTAACTAAATCCCATAACATTATGAAGAAATACGGTTTTTTGCTTGCAATAGTATTTCTGTTTTTTTCTTTTAATGTAAAGGCGCAGGAAAAATGGTCTGTGGAGTTCAGACCTGGTCTCAACTTTCCTACTAGTGACTTGGGAAATACCGACACACAAGTCGGTTTTGGTTTTGAACTTACGGGCGCTTATAAAATTATGCCCCATTTATCTGCCTATGCAGGTTGGGAATTGAATCAGTTTAAGGGCGAAGATAATTTATCTGCCGAGAATTTCATTTTTAAAGAAACGGGATATACGTTTGGTCTTCAAATTATAAAACCCATTGGCACTTCAGCATTTTCTTATGTAGGGAGTGCAGGTGCAATTTATAACCACATAGAATTGGAAAATAACGATGGCAGCATAAGTGCAGATACGGGTCATGGACTTGGTTGGCAAATAGCAGCCGGAATAGATTATGAGTTCGCCCCAAACCTCTCTTTTCGCCCCATGTTACGTTACCGCTCGCTTTCAAGAGATTTGGAGATTGAAAATGTTTCAACAAATATAAAACTCAATTATATCTCTTTCGGTATTGGGTTGGCTTTGGAATTTTGAAGCATACAATGTAGGTTTCTTAAATAATGTTTGAATTCATTTAAAGTTTTTTTGAAATGAAAATCGCATTTACAATACTGATATTTTTTCACGCTCTGATTCATTTGATGGGATTTTTGAAAGCTTTCAGTTTTGCTGAAATTCCGCAGCTTTCACAGAATTTTTCAAGACCAGAAGGGCTTTTATGGCTTGCTGTTTCATTGGGGTTTTTAACTGTAGGCACACTTTTTCTGATGAAAAGCAATCTTTGGTTTTGGCTTGCTATTGCAATGATATTATTTTCCCAGATTTTGATCATTATGAATTGGCAGGATGCAAAATTTGGTACCATTGCCAACTTAATTGTATTGATAGTTGCCATTATAGCTGTGGCTAGCTGGAATTTTGAAAAACAATACAAGCAGGATGTATCCCAATCTTTCAAAAACGTAACCATTTCCGAAGAAGTAATTTCCGAAAAGGATATTGCCCATCTTCCCATCCCAGTTCAACAATATCTAAAATATGTTGGGGTGCTCGGCAAACCTAAAATTAATACAGTCAAAGCTGTTTTTAAAGGCGAAATGCGCGAAAAAGGAAAAGATTGGTTTGCTTTCACTTCGGAACAGTACAATTTTTTAAAAGACCCAACACGATTGTTCTTTATGAAGGCTAATTTTAAAGGCTTGCCTACACAAGGGTACCATAGATATAAAGATGGACAAGCTTCAATGCTTATAAAATTACTATCTCTTTTTCCGGTTGTGGATATAAAAGCACCCGAAATGTTCAAAACAGAAACCGTAACTCTTTTTAATGACATGTGCCTTTTTGCCCCTGCAGCATTAATTGATGAAAAAATTGAATGGGAAACCATTGATAATAAATCTGTAAGAGCAACCTACACCAATGGCAAAGCAACTATTTCGGCTATTTTGCATTTCAACGAGAATGGGCAACTAATGAATTTTATTTCAGAAGATAGGATGGAAGTGAATACCAACCAAAGAGTTCCGTTTTCAACGCCAGTAACAAAATATGGCACTATCAATGGCTTTAATTTACCTATTGCTGCGAATGCTGTTTATCAATTTCCTGATGGTGATTTTGTGTATGGGAAGTTTTACCTGCTGGATGTTCAATATAATTTGAACAATTTAGATTGAAAAAATGGTTGCTTCAAGCAAAAATAAACTCCTACTAATAAAAAGCATCCATACTGTGGTTTGGGTGTTTTTCAATGTGGTGATATTTTATCTTTTGTATGCGGCAATTACCAACAAAATTGACAAATGGGTATGGATATGCATAGGCTTTGTTTTGGTTGAAGGTTTGGTACTGCTCGTTTTCAAAATGTTTTGTCCGCTTACAGTCTTAGCCCGAAAATATTCAGATTCCACGAAGGAAAATTTTGATATTTTCCTTCCGAACTGGTTGGCCAAATACAACAAACTTATTTATACTACAATATTCTGTATAGCTGTAATTATTGTGGTTTATAGGTTGGTGTTAAGCTAGATCGTTGTAACTGTGTTTAATAGATTGGAAGGTATAAGTCTGATATTTTAGTTATTTAAATCTCCACAGTCGCAAACGTTTATCGGTTTTCCATCAATAGCTTTAAATGCAGACTCAATGCTTTCTTTTCTATACGTTTCATTTTCAAAACCTGGATAAATATTTTCAAATTGAATGTCTTTCCCTTCATTATCTTTTCCCGCTAAATCGTACCGTATAACCACTTTTGTGCCTAATGGAGCATAGTAATACACAATCCATGCATCAGATTCCCGCAAACCGATACAGCCATTGGAATAAGCTTTACCCAAGGTTGCCAAATTTGTTGTAGGGTGAATAAGTTGTCCAAAGCGACGACCGTTAATTTCTGGTTCTATCCAAGGAATTGCAGGAAGTGCAGTAACCTTTTTATCATCCCGATTTGTTTTGTAATACCTACGATTGTCCTTCGGATTGACGAACCATGGTTTTTTATTAACTCTAACGATTTTTCCAATGCCGGGCTTTGTACGCATATCTACTTCACCTTTTGCCATCTTTAAGTATTGCTTATGGTTTTGACCAACTCTAACCGGAAACTTATGTATTACCTTTCCATCTTTTATAATGCGAAGTCTAAATTCTGGAATATTAATATCTATATAGGTGTTGGCCATAACTTCTCTTATTTTTTGGGTTTGTAGAGAATCTGGAATGAGTAGTGTTTGCCCTTCACTAACTGCGTTTAAAGATTGGGAATCTTCATTAAAAATGCCTTTATCCTTTAAGTAGTAATAATCTGTATGGGCCAAAGTATCTATAATCCAATTGTTATTATGAACAATTATATATTCATCAATAAGATAATCGTGGGTTTGATTATGTTGTGCCACAATACTATCCATCCATTTAAAGTAGGAGTGAATAGGAATATCTTTATTGACCACTATTTCAATTGGGGTTGAAGTTTTTTCTTGTTTTAAACTGTCAGTTTCAGCCACTGCATTTTCCTTATTTGATTTCTGTTCATTATTGACTTTGGTGTTGTTTAAACAACCTACAAGTATGAAAGAGGAAATAAGTAATAAAAGATTTTTCATCTGTTTATTTTATTTAAAGGATTTTATTCAAACACAAGTTAGGGACCTGTCATAGAGCTTTATTGGGAATTTCAAGATGAATTATTGAAAAAAGAAATGGCGGAAAAAGTTTACTCTATTTAAGATTCAAACGTAAGAAGTTAATTGTCAAAATGGTATGACATAAGTCAACTTTGCTGTTATTTTTTTTTCAATGAGGTCATTAGGTACACTATTGACCATACCTGATTTAAATCATTCTTATTTACCAAAATCATTGCTAAATTTGATTTTTCCCTTTAACAAAATGAACAAAGCAAACGCCATAATATTAAAGACCAAATCATTCTTTGCTGAAATTGGCGACATGACTTTATTTGCGGGACGCTTTTTTAGGGAAGTTTTTAGACCGCCGTTTGAGTTTAGGGAATTGCTTCGCCAATGTTATAATATGGGTAACCGCTCCTTACTTTTGGTGGGTGTAACTGGATTCATCTTGGGGCTTGTGTTCACGCTACAATCGCGGCCCACTTTAATGCAGTTTGGCGCGGAGTCTTGGATGGCCTCTATGGTGAGCCTTTCCATTGTTCGCGAAATAGGACCAGTTATAATCGCGCTTATTTGCGCTGGACGAATTGGTTCTGGAATTGGTGCAGAGCTTGGCTCTATGCGCGTTACGGAACAAATAGACGCGATGGAGGTTTCGGGCACCAACCCTTTCAAGTATTTGGTCGTTACCCGCATCGTAGCCACTACTTTAATGTTGCCTTTATTGATAATTATGGGAGACGCCATTGCTCTTTTGGGTTCGGCTATTGTTGAAAATTTAAAAGGCGATGTTTCCTATATGCTCTATTTCAATCAAGTTTTTGATGCTTTAAAATTCAGTGACTTATTACCAGCAACAATAAAATCAGTTTTCTTTGGCTTTGCCATTGGGTTGGTGGGTTGTTATAAAGGTTATCATTGCTCCAAAGGAACAGTGGGGGTGGGCGAAGCTTCAAATTCCGCAGTGGTCTATATCTCGATGTTGCTGTTTATAATTGATTTTATCGCCGTTTTTGTAACCGATATATTTTTTGAAATCTAAAATGAATTCTGAAAAAAACATAAAGCCTGTTTTAGAGCTGAAAAACCTTCACAAAAGTTTTGGAGACAATCACGTGCTGAAAGGTTTCAAATTAAAACTTTTTGAAGGCGAAAACTTGGTGGTTATGGGTAAATCGGGTTCAGGAAAATCAGTAATGGTGAAATGTTTGGTGGGTTTAATTCAACCAGATAGCGGAAGTATTACCATCAAAGATCAAGACATTACCACAATGGGACATAAGGAACTGGATTTGCTTCGCACAGAAATAGGTTTTCTTTTTCAAGGCAGCGCGCTCTATGATTCCATGACCGTTCGCGAAAATCTGGAGTTCCCATTGCGGCGACATAAAGATAAAATTGAGAATTTTCAGGGAACCGAAATTTTGGTAAAGGAAGCTTTGGAAAATGTTGGGCTCGCGCACGCCATAGATTTGATGCCTGCAGAACTTTCCGGAGGAATGCAACGTAGGGTAGCTTTGGCTAGAGCGTTAATATTGAAGCCAAAAATCATTATGTATGATGAACCAACAACAGGATTAGATCCAATCACTGCAAAAGAAATTATACACTTAATGCGAAATATTCAAAAGAAATATCAAACCTCTTCCCTAATCATTACGCACGATGTGGATTGTGCACGGGTAATTTCAAACCGAATGATTTTGTTGGTGGATGGAATTAATTATGCCGAAGGTACTTTCGAAGAGCTTTCAAAATCGGACGACCCACAAATACAGGCATTCTTTAAAAACTAATAGTATGGGAAAATCAACTTCACAAAAAATAAAATTAGGTGTTTTTGTTGTTTTAGGTACTGCGATTCTTATTGCAGCCCTTTATTACATTGGAAATCGACAGCATATGTTCAGCAAAAATATTGAGATATATGCTACTTTCGGAAACGTAAATGGCTTAATCTTGGGTAACAACGTGCGTTATTCCGGAATTAATATAGGCACCGTGAGCAAAATTGAGATGATTGATGAAGGGACCATTACCATACAGATGATGGTGGAAGATAAAACTTCAAAATTCATAAAAAAAGATGCTATTGCATCTATTAGCTCAGATGGTTTGGTTGGAAGTATGGTTGTAAATATTATTCCAGGAAAAGTTCAAGATGCAAAACCCGTGGTTGCAGGAGATACCATTCAGTCTTATAGTAAAATTGGTGCAGACGATATGCTTTCCACTTTGAACACCACCAATGAAAATGCCGCCTTGTTGACTGCAGATTTATTGAAGATAACCAATAAAATTCTTGAAGGTAAAGGTACAATAGGTGCATTAGTGAACGATACTTTGTTGGCGTATAACCTCAAACAGACTGTGGTGGAACTCAGAAAAACCACTGCGGGAACTTCCGCTGCAATTTCACAGATCAACAGTATTATTTCGAAAGTTAATTATGATGAAAGCGCTGCGGCAGTGCTTTTAAGCGATACTGTTTCCGCCAACCAAATAAAAAAAGTATTTACCAATCTTGAAAAATCCAGTAATGACATTAATGAAATAACCAAAAATCTGGATGAATACATCAAAGAAATTAAATCTGGAAAAGGTACTTTGAACTATGTTACCCAGGATGAAATTTTGGTCAAAAACATTGACTCTACAATGATTAATATAAAAGAAGCTACGGAAAAACTAAACGAAAATATGGAAGCCCTAAAGCACAATTTTCTTTTCCGGGGGTATTTTAAAAAGCTAGAACGACAGGAAAAGAGAGAAGCCAAGGAAAACTGATTTAAATTTGGTATTTTCGTTCTATAAAAACCAACCAAAAAATTGTTGCATGCTCACTGATTTAAAAGAAAATTTCACTAATATTTTTGAAGACGCTCTCATTGAAGAAATAAATGAAGTTGGGACGCTAAGAGAAGTAAAAGAAGGCGAAAAACTCATCGAAATTGGCGACTATGTAAGGTCTATGCCGTTGCTAATTTCTGGAGCAATAAAAATTTTGAGGGAAGATGATGACGGCGACGAACTGTTGCTCTATTTTCTGGAACGGGGCGATACCTGCGCAATGACTTTAACTTGTTGTTTGGGTCAGACAAAAAGTGAAATTAGGGCTATTGCAGAACTTGATACAACCTTGATTATGATTCCAATCCAAAAAATGGAGGAGTGGACGGGCAAGTATAAAAGCTGGCGTAATTTTGTTTTCCAAAGTTATCATGAGCGCCTTACTGAAATGCTCGAAACCATTGATAGCATTGCTTTTTACAATATGGATGAGCGTTTGGTGAAATATCTTCAAAACAAAAAAAAGGTAACCAATGATTCCTTGATTAATTCCACACACCAGGAAATTGCTTATGAACTTCACACTTCGCGCGTAGTGGTTTCGCGTTTGCTAAAAAAACTGGAATCGATGGGGAAAATTGAACTTTTTCGGAACAGTATAAAAATAGTTTCGCTTTAGGTTCAAGATTGTGATTCTTTCGTTTTAAAAGGTTTGAAGTGTAACTTTTGTTACTGCCAATTACAGTGTTTAGTTTTATTTTTGAAGTGTTCAGAACTAAACTCTACGATATGAAATTTTTAGCCACACTTTTTTTGCTCAGCTTTTTCACGGCCTGTAATACCAATACTCAAAAAGAATATATGGCTATTACTGAAAATACTGAAAACAACGAAACTGAAATAAATCAAGAACATCCGGGGAAGAAATTGATGGAAAACAACTGCTACGTTTGCCACAATCCAAAAACTGCCGAGGAAAATATGATTGCACCGCCAATGATAGCTGTAAAGATGCACTATGTTTCTGGAGATACCTCAAAGGAAGATTTTATTGATGCAATGGTGGAATGGTCCAAAAAACCTTCTGAAGAAAAATCAAAAATGCCTGGAGCGGTCAAGAAATTTGGGTTGATGCCCTATCAATTTTTTCCAGAGGAAACCATTGTACAAATTGCAGATTATATGTTTGATAATGAAATTGAAGAACCAGAATGGTTTGATGCACACTATAATCAAATGCAAGGAAACAGAGCAGGAATGAAAGGCAAAATGGGTCAAGGACAAGGGAATGGAAGTGGTATGATGAAAAGAAACCAATCAGGGAATGTCGAACAGCCAACAGTTAAGGAACGCGGCATGCAAATGGCCCAAACCACCAAAGCCGAGTTAGGGAAAAACCTGCTGGGCCAAATTCAAAAAAATGGTGTGATTGCCGCCCTCGATTTTTGCAATTTACAGGCAATGCCTATAACCGATAGTATGGCTACAGTTCATAAAGCACATATAAATCGAGTTACGGATAAACCGAGAAATCCTAAAAACAAGGCAAATGCTGTGGAATTGCAATACTTGGAAAATTTAAAAAAGCAAGTTGCTTCCGGAAATGAAGTGGATCCTATTGTTGTGGAAATTGGCAATGAGGCAGAATTTTATTACCCCATCGTTACCAATTCCATGTGTTTAAAATGTCATGGAACTCCCGGGAAGGAATTGGAAACACTTACTTTATCTAAAATACAGGAGCTATACCCAAAAGATAAAGCTATTGGTTATAGCGAAAATGAAGTACGTGGCATTTGGAGCATACGTTTCGAAAAATAGCGAATGAATTATTATGAAACTTTTTGGAACCACAAATATCTCAGTGGCGAGACTGGTTGGGATATTGGTTATGTTTCCACGCCTTTAAAAGAATACATTGACCAACTTCACAATAAGAGTCTTAAAATTTTGATTCCCGGCGGTGGAAATTCTTATGAAGCAGAATATCTTATCAAAAATGGGTTTAATAATGTTTTTGTGGTTGATATTTCCTCCATTCCATTAAGGAATTTGGCCAAACGTGTTCCCTCCTTTCCAACAGAAAACCTTTTGCATTCAGATTTTTTTGAATTGGAAGATACCTTCGATCTTATTTTGGAGCAGACTTTTTTTTGTGCGTTGGATCCATCACTTCGTGAAGAATATGTAAAGAAAATGCATAAATTACTCAAGCCAAAGGGCAAGCTCGTAGGACTTCTTTTCAGTATTCCATTAAATAATGACAAACCGCCATTTGGTGGAAATAAGGAGGAATATCTTTCACTTTTTAAAGAAAAATTTAAAATAGAAAAGATGGAGACGGCTTATAATTCAATTCCGCAAAGAGCAGGAAATGAATTGTTTTTAAAGCTCCTGAAACAATAAGTTTTAATAGTAAACAAGCGACTTTAATCCATAAATATAGAATATGGAGTTATTAGAAATTTTCGGATATTCCGGAGCCTTAATTATTGGTATATCCTTAGGTATCATCGGCGGCGGCGGATCAATCTTAGCTGTTCCTGTATTGGCTTATTTATTTTTAATTGATGAAAAAGCAGCAACAGCCTATTCGCTATTTATTGTAGGAGCAAGTTCTTTGGTTGGGGTTTTAAAACAGCACCTTAAAGGATATGTAGATTGGCGAACTGCAATTGTATTTGGTATTCCCGCAATAATTGGGGTTACTTTAGTTAGATACTTTGTGATACCTGCTTTACCAGAAGTATTACTTACAATAGGCAGTTTTCAGTTAACCAGACGTATGGGGATGTTCGGGCTTTTTGCGGTTTTAATGATTCCCGCAGCTTTCTCAATGCTTAAACAGAAAAGGGAAACTTTAACACCTAAAGATACACAAGTAAAATACAATTACCCATTAATCCTAATTGAAGGATTGTTAGTAGGTTCTATTACGGGTTTGATTGGAGCCGGAGGTGGGTTTTTAATAATCCCTGCACTTGTAATACTTGCGAATGTACAGATGAAAGTTGCGGTAGGAACTTCTTTAATTATTATTGCCATTAAATCATTGATGGGTTTTTTCTTAGGTGATGCGTTAACAATGTCAATAGATTGGTCTTTCTTACTGGTATTTACAAGCATATCTTTTATAGGAATTTTTATTGGCAGTTATTTAAGCAACTTTATAGATGGCAATAAGTTGAAAAAAGCATTTGGCTATTTTATTTTTGTAATGGCCATATTTATTTTCTATATGGAGTTTGTAGTGAAAGAATAAATTGTAATTTATGAAACTTCACAAGTAGCGTAAAAATTAAATATTTGAACGATTAAACTTTTAATAGTATCATGAAAACTTCAATAGTAGTACAAAATTTAAGATGTGGTGGTTGCGCAAATACTATCACCAACAAACTTTCATCTCTAAATAATATTTCTGATGTAAAAGTAGATGTTATGGAAAGTACCGTAACTTTTAATTCATTAGATGAAGCAGCAATTTTAAGTGTAAGCGAAAAATTAAAAAACTTAGGATATCCATCAATTGAAGACACAAATTCAATTACTTCAAAATTAAAATCTTTTGTAAGCTGTGCTACTGGTAAGATGTCAAAATAGATTTTGAAAACTGAAAAAACTATATAAAGTTATTGTAGTAATTAGTTACTTATACATAGTTGCATCCAAAAAAACTAATAACTATTTATTAAACTATAAATCCTCATTATGTAACCTATGTTACTGTATAAAGCCTAATGATAGTTTAATTTTATTGAAAATTTAAAAACAATAGTAAAAATTAATCATTATGGAAACAAATTTAGAATTACAGCAAGTAAATTCAATGCCAAGAATTGGCGATAAAGCTCCAGATTTTGAAGCCGTTACAACAAAAGGAAAAATAAAGTTCTCAGACTTTGCCAAAGATAAATGGGTTGTATTGTTCTCACACCCTGCAGATTTCACACCTGTTTGCACAACCGAAATGAGTGGTTTTGCAATCCGAAAAGGAGAGTTTGATGCACTAAACACAGAACTTTTAGGACTGAGTATAGATAGCATACACGCACATTTAGGTTGGGTTCAAAGTGTAAGAGAAGCTACTGGTGTTTATTTTGATTTCCCAATTATAGCAGATATAGATATGAAGGTTTCAAAACTATACGGAATGCTACAGCCTAATGAAAGTGAAACTGCCGCAGTACGTGCCGTATTCTTTATAGATCCAAAAAAGAAAATCCGTTTAGTGATGTATTACCCATTAAATGTTGGTAGAAATATGGATGAAATTTTACGGGCCTTGGAAGCGTTACAAACATCAGATAAATATGGAGTTGCAATGCCTTTAGATTGGAAAAAAGGAGATAAAGCTATCGTTCCATCACCAAAATCTTTAGATGAATTAAATGCAAGATTAGCAGATGATTCTGTTGAAAAAGTGACTTGGTATTTAGCAAAGAAAAATATTTAAGCAACTATAAAATATCAGTCTTGAGAATTAAAACTCAGGACTGATTTTGAATTTTAAACAAAAAGTATAGAATATGAAAATAAAACAATTCGAATATAAGCCACTTTCACATTATTCCTATGCCATTATTAGCGATGGAAAAATGGCATTGGTGGATCCCGAAAGAGACCCGATGCAATATTATAAATACGCCGAAGAAAACGATGCCAAGATAGTTGCCGTTTTTGAAACCCATCCACATGCCGATTTTGTAAGTTCCCACCTTCAAATACACAACGAAACTGGCGCAAAACTATATTGTAGTGAGAAAACAGGAGCAGAGTATCCTCATGTGCCTTTTGATGATGGAGACGAAGTTACTATGGGTAATACAGTATTCAAAGCCATAAACACACCAGGACATTCACCAGATAGTGTGACGATCGTGGCTACAGAAGAATACAAAACCGCTCTTTTTACAGGCGATACACTTTTTGTAGGCGATGTGGGCCGGCCAGATTTGCGTGAAAAAGCAGGTCATGTAAAAGCCAAACGAGTGGATTTAGCGAAAATGATGTATGATTCTATTCAAAATAAATTTTCTCATTTACCAGACAACGCATACGTTTATCCAGCACACGGTGCAGGCTCGCTTTGCGGAAAAGGAATGAGTGAAGACGCTTCATCCAGTACTTTGGGCAATGAGCGAATAGGAAATTGGGCCTTCAAAAAACAAACCGAAGAACAATTTGTAGATCATTTATTGGATTCGCAACCTTTCATTCCCAATTATTTTGGTTATAATGTAGATATAAATAAAAACGGCGCAAAAAATCTACGCAAAGCATTGGGGAAAATTAAAGTGAAACTAAATGCTGAGGTTGCAAAAAACGATGCCTTGATAGTAGATTGTAGAGATGGAGATGACTTTATAAAGAATCACCTGCCAGGAAGTTTAAACATTATGGCAACTTCTGAAACTTCAAAATTTGAAACTTGGTTAGGTTCAATCGTTCGGCCCGATGAAAAATTTCATATAGTAGTAAATTCTATTGAAAATGCTGAAAATATTCTTCAGCGAACAGCTAAAATAGGTTATGAAGCCAATGTGGAATCTGTTTTCACTATTGATGATAATGGTTTAGAAAAATCTATGGGCTTTAATTTGGAAGACTTTAAAAATAATACTGAAAATTATACTATTGTCGATATTCGTAACGAAAGTGAAGTTTCCGAAGGGAAATTCTTTGATAAAGCCATTGCCATTCCGTTGCACCAATTACGAGAAAAAGCAGATGAAATACCTACAAATAAACCCATAGTAGTTCATTGTGCAGGTGGATATCGCAGCGCAGCCGGAGCGAGTATTCTTGAAAAAGAGTTGAACGTAAAAAATGTTTTTGATTTAAGCGATGCTGTTGAAGATTTTAAATAATTAAAGTTTTTCTCCAAAAGCAAGGTCGCCTGCATCACCAAGGCCAGGTACAATGTAGTTTTGGTTGTTTAGCTGGTCATCAACTGCCGCAATCCAAAGATGGGTATTCTCCGGAAAAATAGATTTTATATTTTCAATTCCTGGTTTGGAGCCAATTATTGAAAGAATATGAATCTGCTTGGGCGTACCGTGACTTTTAAAAGCTTTAAGCACATTTTCCAGGGTTTTACCCGTTGCAAGCATTGGATCAGTTAATATCAAGGTTTTATTTTCAATGGAAGGGGAGGCTAAATAATTAACAATTACTTCAAAATCATCACCGCCATCTGTATGGTGGCGGTATGCAGAAATAAAAGCATTTTCAGCTTTGTCGAAAAAATTCAGAATCCCATGGTGAAAGGGGAGTGCAGCACGTAAAATGGAACAAATTACCAAGTCAGTTTCAGGCACTTTCATTTCCTTTTCACCCAATGGTGTTTTAACAACTTCACTATTAAAATGCAACGCTTTACTCATTTCATAACTCAGAATTTCACCAATGCGTTCTATGTTTTTTCGAAAGCGCATGGAATCTGTTTGAATTGAAACATTGCGCATCTCCAAAATAAATTGGTTAAGTACTGATTTTTCGTTGCTGAAATCGTGGACTATCATAATCTAACTGAATTGGTACGAAGTTATAATTTCTTGCGGATGAATGGAATATTTCAATGATAATATTTCAGGTGTGTAACAAAAGTTACTGTTTTTCATGTGAAATAGAATCACTTTTGATTCATCTAATTATTTCATTTCAATATGATTACGGTCATTTTCTACCGCCTTCTTTTGAAGTAATTTAGATGTTAAATCTAAAGAACCATGTCAAAAATTGTAATATTAGGAGCTGGAATTTCAGGCCACGTAGCCGCAGCCCATCTTCGCAGAAAATTGGACAAAACCCACGAAGTAGTTGTGGTTTCGCCCAATAGTAATTACCAGTGGATCCCTTCAAATATTTGGGTGGGCATTGGACGAATGAAATCTAAGGAAATTCTCTTTCCCTTAGCTCCTTTGTATAAAAAGAAAAACATTGGTTTTAAACAAGCAAAGGTAATTTCCTTTTATCCCGAAGGCGATAGTGAAACCCCAAAACCATATGTAATGGCGGAATATGTTACTGCGGAAAAGCGGGGTGAAACTGAAAAAATTACCTATGATTACCTTATAAACGCCACGGGCCCCAAGCTTAATTTTGAAGCCACCGAAGGATTGAACCCTGGAACAAACAAAGCATATTCGGTTTGTACCTATACCCATGCAGACCATGCCAATGAAGGTTTGCAAGCCCTTATTGAAGAAATGAAAAAAGGGAAAGAAGTTAAAATCGTTATCGGTACGGGTCACGCCAAAGCAACTTGCCAAGGAGCTGCTTTTGAATATATCCTGAATGTCGAGCAAGAACTTCGCAGACAAAAGGTACGTGACAAAGCAAAAATTACATGGATTTCCAACGAATATCAATTGGGCGATTTTGGAATGGACGGCATGCTGCTAAGCTACGGCAGCAACATTATGAAATCACACGAAATGGTCGAGATGGTTTTTGAAGATCGGGGTATCGATTGGATTCTTGGCGCAGGAGTGAACAAAATTGAAGACGGACTTGCTCATTACGAAACCTTGAACGGAGAGCAAAACAATATTGAATACGATTTTGCAATGCTGATTCCTGCTTTCTCTGGTCACGGATTCAAGGCTTTCGATAAAAACAATCAAGACATTACCGATAAACTTTTTAAAGGTTTTATGATTGTGGATGCAGATTATTCGCCAAAGCCTTATGAAGATTGGACCGTGCAGGATTGGCCCGAAACCTATCAAAACCCGAACTATAAAAATATTTTTGCTCCGGGAATAGCTTTTGCACCGCCACATAGTATTTCAAAACCCCGTAAAAGCCCGAATGGGACTGAAATATTCCCATCACCACCAAGAACAGGAATGCCCTCGGGCATTACCGCTAAATTAGTGGCCGATAATATTATTGACAGCATAAAAAACAAAAAGGAATCCTTGCATCACAAAGGCTCTATGGGCAATATGGGCGCAGCTTGTATCGCCTCGGCGGGCTTTGGGATGACCAAAGGAAGCGGTATAAGCATAACCACTTTCCCTATTGTTCCAGATTACAGGAAATACCCAGACACAATGGGAAGAAAGTTGGGTAAAACCTTTGGAGAAATTGGGCTGGCAGGCCATTGGCTGAAGTTGATGCTGCATTATGCCTTTATTTACAAAGCCAAAATGAAACCTTTTTGGTATTTAATACCCGAATAAACTTTTTAGAAAGATTTATCAATAATAATAATAAATAAGAGATGACTAAAAGAATATCCAAATTCAAACGTTTTGTGATGATGAACCCCATCATACAATTTTTCAAATTTATTTTTTTGAGTATTAAAGTATTGCTCATTGTGGCCGGAGGTCATGGCGGAACCAGAAAAGCTGGATACTAAATTGATGCTCGTCATAAATTATATGAAAAAGATTACATATTTTTGAATCTAATTGAAAGCAATTTTCGCCATATCGTTTTCTTTGCTTGTCGTTTTCCAAAGCGTAGGCCTTGGTATGTCTGATGTTTTGCTGCTTGGACGTTTCGTAAAGCACGCTGAATATCATTCTGAAAACTACGACGATGATTTTTTTACTTTCTTTGAAAAACATTATGGTTCCTTAAAAAATGAACACCAACAAAACCATAATGAGGATGAACAGGAACATCAAGAGCTCCCATTTCAGCATACTTCCTGCAACCATTTAGTGGCAGAGTTAATTTTGGTAACTTTTGAAATCCCTCTTCTAAAGCCAGTAATTTCATCCCAAACCACTTCCAACTTCTATTATCAGAACCTGTATTCTTCTCTCGAAAAATCCTCGATTTTTCAGCCCCCAAGATTCGCTTAGTCAAGTAAAGTCAATTCCTTTTTATTTATTGCTGTCTCAAAATAAGTGATCGTAAACTATAAACTCATTGAAATGAAAAATCATTGGGTAGTTATTAAATAAAACCGACTTCAAAAAGGCTTTACTCCACACTTTTCTCCACTTCCTCAATTAGATGGTAAGGTGGAATTCAAAAAAATAATAACTCAAAAAATATATAATCATGGATGCAACACACCTTCATTTGGTATTGGCGCATTTTCCAATAATAGGAATCATCATTGGGACCGCAATATTGGCTTCTGGCCTAATTTTTAAAAATACAGCAATACAAAAAGTGGCATTGGCGACTTTTATAGTAATGGCACTACTAACAATTCCTGTTTTCCTAACAGGGGAAGAATCAGGAGAAACTGTTGAGAACTTGGCTGGAGTCTCAGAACAATTGATTGAAAATCACGAGGAACTTGCCGAAAAAGCAATTTGGCTAATGGGCATATTGGCTGGCTTGTCATTAATTGCTTACTACGCAATCGTAAAAAAGTTTTCGTTTGCAAAAGCGATTACTTGGATAACGTTAATTGTTTCATTGGCAAACTTTGGGCTTTTTGCTCAGGTGGGCAATCTAGGTGGTCAAATTCGCCATTCTGAAATAAGAACGGAAAGTAACATCAATCAAAATCAAAAAGGAAATTCTGTTAATGGTAAAAGAGAACGTGTTCATAAAGAATACATCGAAAAAGATTAATTAGGCTGCCAATCATAAATATTTATAACTGCCTGAAAATAATTACAGTTTTATCAATTTCTAAATGCCTTGTTGATCTTAAAAAATAAAATTTTGCTATGCTAACAAAAATCATTCAATTCAGTATAAAAAACAAACTCATCATCGGGTTGTTTACGATGCTGCTGATAGGCTTTGGGATGTATTCCCTCACACAGCTTTCCATAGGTGCGGTACCCGATGTTACAAACAATCAGGTACAGGTAATTACCACTTCCCGCAACCTTTCCACGCAGGATATGGAGCAATTTATCACCTATCCCGTGGAGCTGGAAATGGCGAATTTGCCGGGTGTAAAGGAAATCCGTTCCGTTTCAAAATTTGGACTCTCGGTGGTTACGATTGTTTTTGAGGAAAACTTGGGTACCTATCTGCCCCGACAGCTTATTGCTGAAAAAATCCAATCTGCCGCCGAGAATATTCCCGAAGGTTTCGGCACCCCACAGATGGGTCCAATAACTACAGGTCTGGGCGAAATTTATCAGTACATTCTCGACGTAAAACCGGGTTTTGAGGATACCTATTCAATAACGGACCTCCGCACCATCCAAGATTGGATCGTAAAACGGCAACTCTCGGGGATTCCTGGCGTAGTTGAGGTAAACACTTGGGGCGGAAGGTTAAAACAATATGAAGTAGCCATAAACACCAACAAGCTAAACGCTATGAATATCACTGCCCAAGAGCTATTTACTGCTTTGGAAAAGAACAACAGTATTTCGGGTGGCGGTTATATTGAAAGGGAAAACCAAGCTTATTTTATTCGTGGCGAAGGTTTGGCGTCTTCCCTTGAAGATATTGGAAATATCGTTGTAAAAAACGAAAATGGCTTTCCTATTTATGTGAAGGATATCGCAAAAGTCCAATTCGGAAGTGCGCCTCGTTTTGGTGCGATAACCGGTAACGGGGAAGGCGAAAAGATTCTAGGGCAAGTAATGATGCTAAAAGATGGCAACTCAAACCAAGTGATTGAAGCTGTAAAGGAACGCGTAGCAAGTATTTCAGAATCGCTGCCCGAGGGAGTTTACATCAACCCCGTTTTGGACCGTAGTGTGCTTATTGGCAAAACCACTTTTACCATAGCAGAAAACCTTATTCTTGGGGTGCTCATCGTAATTTTTGTCGTGGTGCTTTTGTTGGGAAATCTCCGTTCGGGATTAGTCGTTGCATCCGTGATTCCGCTGTCTTTGCTTTTCACGCTTTCATTGATGTACATTTTCGGTGTAGATGCAAATTTGATGAGCCTTGGAGCCATTGACTTCGGGATTATTATAGATGGAGCGGTAATTATTGTTGAATTTGTGGCATTTCAGATAAGTAAGAATGCAACAAAGCTGAACGCTTTTTCTTCCGAAGAGAAGCAGCTGGCGAAGGATGAGCTCACCGTAAAAAGTGCTTCAAAAATGATGAATTCCGCCATATTCGGACAGCTTATTATTTTGATAGTTTTCATCCCAATCCTTTCGCTTAGCGGGGTAGAAGGCAAGATGTTTAAACCGATGGCGCTCACCTTCAGTTTTGCATTAATTGGAGCAATGGTTCTTTGTTTTACATATGTTCCAGTAGCCGCCTCTATATTTTTAAAACCAACGGAAACTTCAGAAAAGAATATTTCTGTGCGAATAATGGCTTTCTTAAATCGATTTTACGAACCCTCAATTCGTTGGGCACTGGGGGCTAAAAAATTGGTGTTGGGGGTTGCAATATTAATTCTTGTTTCAACAATATACCTTTTTACCACTATGGGTGGGGAGTTTGTACCAACGCTGGACGAAGGCGATTTTGTAATTCAACCAGTACTTAAAACAGGTACTTCCCTTAAAAACACTATTGCTGTTACAACGCAGATTGAAAAAATCCTGATAGAAAACTTCCCAGAAGTAGATCAGGTGGTAAGCCGCATTGGTGCTGCCGAAGTCCCCACAGACCCTATGTCTATGGAGGAGAGCGATGTTATAATCACTTTAAGGCCCAAAAAAGAATGGGTTTCTGCTACTAGTAAAAATGAATTGGCAGATAAATTTAAGGAGGCTTTGGCGATTATCCCTGGAATGGAAGTGGAATTCACCCAACCTATCGAAATGCGTTTTAATGAGCTAATCACGGGAGTTCGGGCAGATATTGCCATCAAGATTTTTGGAGAAGACCTTCAAGTGCTTAACAAAAAGGCAAATGAAATAAAGAACCTTGTTGAAAATGTGGAAGGCGTCGATGATATTACGGTAGAAAAAGTAGTAGGCCTGCCAGAGATGAATGTAAGCTTTGACCGAGCAAAAATAGCCCGCTACGGACTGAACATTCAGGATTTGAATGAAATGATAGCAATGGGTTTTGCTGGCAAATCCTTGGGAAGCATTTTTGAAGGTGAAAAAAGATTTGATCTCGTGGTGCGGCTGGATGAAAGCAACCGTCGCGACCTTTCAAACCTGCAGAATCTATATGTTGATACCCCTTCCGGTGAAAAAGTGCCGTTGCGCGAACTCGCGGAAATAAAATACACAAAAGGCGCAGCAAAAATCTCACGGGACGATACCAAACGCCGCATTGTGGTTGGTATAAACGTGCGTAGCCGTGACTTGCAAAGCGTGGTGGACGATGTTCAAAAGTTAATCGATGAAAACATACAACTACCCGTAGGATATACCATTGATTATGGTGGGCAGTTTGAAAACCTTCAAAGCGCAAAAGAGAGGTTACTGGTTGCCGTTCCCGTGGCATTGTTGCTGATTTTCTTCTTGCTTTATTTCGCCTTTAATTCCATAAGGGAAGCTTTGATGATTTATTCGGCAATTCCTTTGGCGGCGGTCGGTGGCGTGTTGTTGTTATGGGTTCGCGATATGCCTTTTAGCATCTCGGCGGGCGTTGGTTTTATCGCCCTTTTCGGAATTGCGGTCCTCAACGGGATCGTGTTGATAGAACATTTTAAGGAACTTAAAAAAGAAGGAATGAAAGATAAAAAAGAACTCATCGTGCACGGTGCAAAAAATCGACTTCGAGCGGTTTTACTTACTGCTGCTGCTGCAGCGCTTGGCTTTTTGCCAATGGCAATTTCAACAAATGCGGGAGCTGAGGTGCAAAGACCATTGGCAACAGTGGTTATTGGCGGTTTGGTAACGGCTACACTTTTAACCTTGATCGTCTTGCCAGTACTTTTTTCAATTTTTGATTCAGACAAAAAGAAAATAAAACTCCGAAAATCGAAACGGAAAACGTTGCCAATGGGAATCGTTATTTTCCTGCTTGGTTTGTCTGGAATGGCACAGGAAAACCCTAAAACCTTAGAAGACTTTCAGCAAATGGCTTTGGAAAACAATGCTGGATTAAAAGCCGCTTCCCTTCAGAAAGAGGAAGCAAATGCCTTAATAGGCAGTGCTTTCAGTTTTGATAAAACTACAGTGTTTTATGAGTATGACGAGAATAACTTAGCGCCAAACAACGAACCGCTGGAAGTTTTTGGCGTACAGCAAGGTTTTCTTTTTCCAACCGTTTATTTCGCTGAGAAAAATGTAAACCAACGTCAGTTTGAAATGCAAAACAGTCAGTATGAACTGCAAAAGCGCAAAACGGAAGGTTTGGTCGCCACGGCATATTATCAGTTTCAGTTTGAGAAAAATCGGGAACGTGTGTATCAAAGTTTGGACAGTCTCTATCAAAATTTTGCCCACGCTGCCCAGCGCCGTTTTGAACTCGGGGAAACCAATTATTTGGAAAAAATAACCGCCCGCGCAAAACAACGGCAATTGGAAACCGATTATAGGCAGAGCAGGGAAGACGTGCAGATTGCAATGGAACGCTTGAAGGCAGCCGTTCAATCCAAGGATAGTTTGGTGATTTACCCACAACCTTTGGAGAAACTGCAACTTTCGCTGTCAAGTATGGAAGCGCATCCAGCAATAGATTTTTATAATAATAGAACCGATTTTTTTGAAGCAAAACGCAGTCTGGAAAAGCAGCATTTGCTGCCAGATATCAGCCTTTCCTATTCCTTGGGAAGCAATTCTGGCTTGAGCCAAAACCTGTATGCCTATCAAGTTGGACTTAAAATTCCCTTGTTTTTCAGTGGGAATGCTTCCAAGATAAAAGCTTCCAAAATTGCGGCAGACGTAAGCCAACAGCAAGCTGAGGATTATAAAATCCACCTCAATTCGCGGAAAATTCAATTGCTGAATGAGGTTTCAAAATATGAGGAAGCGCTGCGTTATTATGAAACTGAGGGAAAATCACTTTCCGAGGAAATCCTGAAAACCGCAAACATCGGTTTTAAAAATGGCGAGATAGACTTTTTCCAATACATCCAAAGCCTTGAAAACGCTTATGAAATTGAACTGCAATATCTCGAAAACCTGAACAATTACAATCAAGCGGTCATCGCTATCAACTATTTAATACTATAAAACATTCGTTATGAACTATATAAAATCACTCTTGTTGCTTTCCATTTTATTTTTGGCAGCCTGCAACAATTCAAAAACAGAAGAAGCTACGCTTGAAACGACTTTGGAAGAAAACAATTCAGGAATAATCCATCTTTCAAAGGCACAGTTTGAAAACGCAAAGATGGAAGTGGGCCAACTCACCGAAAAACCTTTCGCCCAAACAGTACAAACCAGTGGAATGATAGACGTGCCGCCACAGAGTAGGGCGGTAGTTAGTGCTTTTTCGGGAGGCTATATTAAAAACACCCCTTTGTTGGTAGGCAATAAAGTTTCCAAAGGACAGCGTTTGGTAACCCTTGAAAATCCTGAGTTTATCACGATGCAACAGAATTATCTGGAAACCGCCGAGCAACTTTCCTACTTAAAATCGGAGTACGAGCGCCAGAAAATTATGTTTGATGAAAAGATCACTTCCCAGAAAAGTTATCTGAAGGCTGAAAGCGAATACAGATCCAATCTGGCGCGCTACAACAGCCTAAAGAAAAACCTTGAAATGCTGAACATAAACCCTGTTTCGGTTCAGGCGGGCAATATTGTTTCACAGGTAAACATTTACAGCCCCATTGACGGCAACGTGACCCAGGTTTATGTAAATACGGGCACCTACGTTTCCCCGGCCGATAAGATTATGGAAATAATGAACACAGACCATATTCACTTGGAATTAAAGGTTTTTGAAAAAGATCTATTGCAACTTAAAAAGGAACAGGAAATTCTCTTTACCGTTCCCGAGGCCTCAAAAGAAGTTTTTAAAGGCGAGGTGCATTTGGTGGGAACTTCTATTGATCCTAACATGCGAATTGCAATGGTCCACGGGCACATTGATGAAAAGGACGAGCAAAACTTTACCGCAGGCATGTTTGTGGAAGCACAGATTGTTACGGGCACTTCAAACCAATGGGCGCTTCCGGAAAACGCCGTTGTGGAAATGGAAGGTAAAAACTACGTTTTGTTGATTGAAAACGAAAATGCAGAAGAATTTGAAATCCTTCCCGTGGAAGTAAAAATAGGAGCGAACTACAACGGCTTCACAGCTATTGAAAAATCTGAAGCATTAAAACCTGGCAGTACCTTTTTGACCAAAGGTGCTTTTGTGTTATTAAAGACAGAAGGGGGCGGGCACGGTCATTAAAAATTTTTGATGAGTGCCCTTTCACAATGACGTCTGCCGATGGATGTTGAATTGTTTAATCGTTTAATCGTTGAATTGTGGAATTGTTGAATTGTGGAATTGTTTAATCGTTTAATTGTTTAATCGTTGAATTGTTTATTCGTTTAATCGTTGAGCAGAACCTTCATTGCGAGCGCATGCACCGCGATTTAAAGGCAGCTTGCGCCAAACCCTCATCATTCGATTTAAAGGCCCAGCAACGTAGTTTAAATCGGTTTGTAAAAGAATATAACCATATTAGACCTCACGAATCTTTAGCAATGAAAACACCTGCAGCTTGCCATGATTTTTCCAATAGGCCATACCCTGAAAAAATACCGAAATATGATTATCCATCAACCATGAAAGTGATGAAAGTATGTCAAAATGGATCCATGCGTTGGAAGTCATATTATTGGGTATATTTAACTGCTGGACTTAAGGGGAAATACGTAGGTGCGGAAGATCAAGGCAACGGGATTTGGAGAGTATTTTATAGAGACGTATTTTTAGGGTACTTTAATGAAAATAAAATAAGAGATAAACAAGTGTCAATAAGACTAAGTCAAAATCTAGTGTAAAGCATGTGACTTTAACTTTGTAAACTATGTGCCTTAACGAACATTTATCAAACCCTCAACTATGGTAGAAATTCAAAGAATAGAGACAATTTCGGACTTTACTCAAAAGCGGATAAAAAAACACCTATTTCTTTGGTGTAATGAAGGAAATCTCGCTATTGAAGTTGATAATAAACTTTTGGTCTTATCTAAAAACCAAGTGTTAACCATTACTTCTGGCCAATACCATTGTTTTAAGGAAACCCAAAACGGAAAAGGATATTTGCTCAATTTTACGCTAGATTATATCTGCAAAACAGAAAAAGACATTGAGCTCATTTTTCAAAACAGTCTTTTCTGCCATTTCGATTATAACGAAATTATCACTATTAATAATCCATTGGAAATTGAGCACCAACTTCAAAAAATAGAACAGGAACTCAATCAGAAACCTTTTCAATATTTTGAATCCATACACTCCCGAATTGAATTGTTGTTATTCGAAGTCAATCGTTCAAAAATCGCCAATGGCGGAGAAGTATGGAAACCCGATGCCTTATTCTTGCATTTTTTAGAATTTGTACGTAATAATTTCGAATATAACTACACATTGAAAGAAATATCATCACGGTTACAAACTACCGAGCTAAAACTGAACGAGCAAGCCAAACAACACGCTGGAAAGACTGCTCAAAATGTGATTTACGGTCTTGTCATTTCTGAAGCTAAACGTAAACTGCAATACGAGGAAAAAAGCATTAAAGAAATTGCATTTGAACTGGGTTTTAAAGACCCGTATTATTTTTCCAAATTTTTCAAGAACCACACACACTTATCCCCTTCCGAGTTTCAAAAGGTGATATAAGCCTAAATGTTACATCATAAACTCGGGATTTTCCATTTTTTAGACTTTCAGCATTCCCCAATTTTGTTTTATCAAAATAATAAAGATGAAATCAATAACAATTGGGCCTTTTGTTTGGCAACGCTTGCCTGTAAAAATCCACAATCTAAAAATCAAATTAAAATGGAGAAACTAAATGAAAATCAACTTCCAAAAGTCGGCATACTGGTATTCGAGGGTTTTTTGGCCAATGAGGTAGTTGCGCCTTTGGACGTATTTACGAAAGCCAATGAAAACGGAAAGCATCTGTTCCATGTTTTTTTGGTAGCAGAAAATAATAGTCCTTGTGTAAGCGAAGAGGGCTTGAAAATCATACCCGACATTACGATCGCGAACTGTCCTGATTTAGATTTACTTGTAGTACCTAGTTCTATGAATCCTGGTAATCAAATTCACAATAAAATCTTGGTCAGTTTCATTAAAAAACAAAGTGAAAAAACCAAATTCACAGCAAGCCATTGTGCAGGAGCTTTTTTGTTGGGCGAAGCTGGTATAGCTGACGGAAAACAAATAGTGACGTATTGCGGCGGAAGCGAATCGCTTCAAAAGGATTATCCATCCTTATTGGTTCAGGATGACAATATTAATGCCGTAATTACCGATGGCAAAATTATTTCTTCCAACGGAAATCTGGTAAGCTATTTGGCTTCCTTGGAACTGTTGGAAAAAATATCTGGAGCTGAGCAGAGAAAACAAGTAGAAACCGAATTATTAATTCATAAACTCAATTAAAATGAACATTAAAGATTATATCACCAAGAGCAACAATATCGATTGGCAACCCTTAATTGAAAATGGTATCACCTACGAAGGTATTTCAGTAAAATCCTTGTTATTCGACAAAGCAACAAACCGCTCAAAAGCAATTTTGCTGAAATTTGAAAAAGATGCATCTTATCCCTATCACATTCATCCAGCTGGTGAGGAAATTTTGGTGTTGGAAGGCAATTGCGAAATCCATCACGAAACCCTTTCACAAGGAGATTACCTCTACACACCACCAACAGGCAAGCATAGTGTTATTTCGAAAATAGGTTGTGTACTGTTTTTATCCATTCCACAAGAAGTCATCTTAATTCCCGAAGAAAATGAATGAATCAAAAATATGTGCCACTTGTGGCACAACTTATCAAGCCAATAATGTGCCAGCAACCTGCACAATCTGTTTAGACGAAAGACAATGGGTCCCTCAAGAAGGCCAAATGTGGGTTATCCCTAGGGAATTACTGAAAGGTCACAGTGTAAAACTAAACCGTATTCAAGAAAATCTTTATGAATTAACAATCAACCCAAAATTTGCTATTGGTCAAAGAGCTATTTTGGTCTTAAGTGAACACGGTAATATTTTATGGGACTGCATCCCTTTATTGGACGAAATGATCATAGAATTCATTAAGGCAAAAGGAGGCTTAAAAGCAATTGCTTTTTCACATCCTCACTTTTATAGTAATATGAATGACTGGGCTGAAATATTTGACTGTCCAATTTTAATTCACAATAATGATGCAGAACAGGTGATGGTTAAAGGAAAAAACGTGGATTTTTGGCAAGGAAAAGAATTGGAACTTTGGGATGGAATGAAATTATTTTTAATCGGAGGGCATTTTGCTGGAAGCAGTATTTTACACGTTCCATTTTTGTCCAAAGAAGGTGCTATAATTTGTGGCGATACACTTTTCCTTTCACCCAACAAACAACATTTTTCTGTAGTTTGGAGCTCCCCAAACAGAATGCCTTTACCACTAATGCAAATGAAAAGAATTCAAAAGCATTTAGATGATATTCCTTTTGACGCCTTCTATGGGTACATAGGTATACAGAATCTTACAGAAAATGTAAAAGAAATATTGAGAAAATCATTTGAGAGATATACATAAAACGGCTGCCAACAACAAGTAAAAATAATTGCTCGGTTCTAGCCTACTCGGAAAATCCGCAGGATTTTCCTCTGGTTCGTTCCATTTTTAGTAAGTTAGTTGCTTGCAAGCGCAACTATCCTTACACAAACACGTTATAGCCAATGCTGAGAAACTTCGAGAAAAGAAATCAAAAAATAGCAAAAAATGGTAACCCCATTAATAAATAACAAAGCCAGACCAAATGATTCCGAGAGCATTAAAAAGTTGCTTTTTGTGCTTTCAGGAATTTTCCTATTCATTATCAGCTTGACCATTTTTCAGGATTTTTTGGAATCGAAAAGAAATGGTTATATGTTCTATGTCAGCGAATCCTTGCTCTTTAAAACCATTTGGGTTCTATTCATTCCAATATTAACCATTCTGTACAAAAGGTTGAAAAAAGCTACATTGGACAGTTTTGCCAAAACGGCAACTCTCATTGTCTCTCCCATTGTAATCCATCTTTTCATCTTGCCCTTTATTGCAATAGTTTTCTCGGTGCTTTTCTATCAGGGCAGATATGACCTATACAAATTCTTTTCTTATACCTTGGCGCACGATTTGTATATATTGGTCATTGTCTATACAAGCTTTGTATTGGGCTACAAGTATTTTTCAAACCGCACACAAAGCATTGCCATTTCGGAAAGCAGACCGACACCGGATACTATCGTTGTTAATAACGGAAAGGACAATGTGGTGGTTAATGTCGAAAACATCATACAAATCACTTCCGCCACACCTTATATTTTCATCCATCTCGAAAACAATAAGTACCTGCATTCTGAAACCCTGAAGTCCATTTGTGGACGATTCGACAACAATGTCTTTGTTCGAGTACACAAATCCACCGTAGTCAATATCTCAAAAGTTAGCTCGTTTAAATCCCGACTCAATGGCGACTACGATTTGCAATTGGAAAATGGGGAGTTGGTACGGTTAAGTAGAACGTACACCCCTGATTTCAAAAAACGCTTCAACGCAAGGTAATCGGGTCAGCGTAAAAACTCATCAGCTTAAACCATTCAATTTTTTTGCCCCTTGTTATATCCATAACTTTGTTAGGACAATAAAAACGCGGCATACTATGAATTTTAAGTTCGGAACATTTCAGATAAGTCTTTTATTGTTTTTTTGGATGTGTACATCTTGTAATGCTCAAACAAAGAATACATCAACTAAACTTGTTGGTGGTGGTTGCGAAGGTTGCGAAGCAATTTTTGAGTATGGAAATAAAAAATTAGCTCCAACTGACACACTGCCCGAATACGAAAACAACGAACCGAAACTGAAAATAACCGGAACAGTTTTTAAGAAAGACGGAAAAATACCGGCTGAAAATGTTATTATCTACATCTACCATACCAATAGACAAGGAATTTATGAAACTAAAGACAATGAGATAGGTTGGGCAAAAAGGCACGGGTTTATCCGAGGTTGGGTAAAAACAGGGAAAGACGGATTATATACATTCTATACATTCAGACCTGTGGCATACCCTAATGGCCTCGAACCTGAACACATTCACATTACCGTAAAAGAACCCGACAAAAATGAATATTATATTGACGATTATCTTTTTGATGACGACCCGCTATTGACTCAAGAAACACGGAAAGAAAGAAAAAATAGGGGAGGCTCGGGAATTATAAAATCGAAAGAGAAAAATGGCATTTTACTAATTGAACGGAATATAATCTTAGGCAAAAACATTCCGAATTATGAGTAAAGTCATTTTCATTTTAGTTTCGTCTTTAGTAGTTGTTTCGTGTGTTGGTAAGCATAAACCAGAAGCCCAATCGGCAAATATTTCCAAACAAATAATAAGCCCTCTTGAAATTTCAGGAGACACTACAAACGTAAATCCTTCCGATTCCAAAATTTTATGGAAAGGAACAAAAATGCGTGGTGCAGGTAAACACGAAGGGAAAATTGCATTAAAAAGTGGCTATTTTATAACCCAAAATGGTCAACTAAAAGGCGGGAAATTCATTGTGGATATGCAAACTATAGAAGTAACCGATATTCCCAAACACGACCCCATTCCAAGAAACAATCTCAAAAATCATCTAAAGAACGCCGACTTTTTTGATGTGGGTAAGTTCCCGATTTCAATATTTCAAATAACAGAAATCAAGAGCTTTTCAAAAGACAGTATCAAAGTTTCGGGCAACCTGACAATCAAAGGTATTACTAAGGGTATTGAATTTACAGCATTGAATAACAAGAGTAAATTTTCCTCAACGTTTATTTTTAACCGATTTGAATGGAACATCGCCTACGAAGGGAGTTGGGCTGACAAAACCCTTGTGGACAAAGATGTAGAATTGACAATTGTAATTATGACGGAATAAATACTAATCCGAAAAAAGCACAGGCTATAACAGCGGTTATATATAAAATAGCTACTAAAGGCTTAACCCAAAGTTTTTTGTATTTTTAAAACCAATAAGGTTACTCGGAAAGGTTTGCGTGTACTTGCACGCTACTTTTCATAGCTGCAATCCGTTGGCGGTAATTTAAGAACCGAGAGAATACAATGAAAATTACATCCTTACTATTAACCTTATTAACGCTCACTTTAGTGCCGTTTGCTTTTGCACATCCAACGGGCAATATGATAACTGTGGGAGATAATGTTCTTTGGTCTTATATCAACCCGATTAACGACCCTAACCACCACGCCTGTATTATGGTATGGAATAAAAATTCAGAGCCGAAAGTCTTTATCCAATCAGAATATCCTGCAAGTGATTATATGCTCTACAATAAGCAAAACGAGATTTATATCATTGAAAGAAGACATTTACAAGCTACCCAAGAATTTGAAGTAAGGTTGATGAAAACAACAATCGGTAAAAAGCCAAAAATTATTTGGGACTGGTTTAAAGATGATTGGCGAATTGGAGAAGGTGGCTTTTTTATGCTATCCGACAATCAAATGGTTTTTGGAAAATATCCTGAAATTTACACTTTAAAAAAAGGCGAAAAGCCCCAAAAATACTTCGACTTTGACCAACCCATAAAGAGAATTAGAGCGGTTGAAAACAATCAAATTCTCTTATTGGGAAATAACGCCTGTTTTTTAACTCGACAAGACGGAAGCATAGTGGAACAATGGAATCAATTAATAGACGACAAAATTAAAGACGCACCTTTGAACAGAAACCAAATATTTGATGCCGATTATAAAAACGGAAATCTGCTATTTGCCTATTGGGGAAAAAGGACTTTTGAGCGGATAAATAAAAGCGGAACCCGTCAAACGCTACTTGAGCAATCAAAACCGTTCACGCCACATTGGGTAGCATTTTGGAACGATGAAAAATTATTATTTTCATCCAAACTGGTTTTTGATGGAAGTACACCAAAGCCTTTTTTGGTTTCACTTAATGATAAAAATCAAAGTCAAGTAGTATGGAATTGATAAATAAAAGCTACCGCCAACAATGGTAACCGTTGCAAAAGTCATTAATTCCGTAAAAGTTGATCCCATTTAAGCCGTTTTGAGGGGCTTTGTTTTTTGGGTATTTTCTAAAAATGAAATAGATAGCGATTTTAGATTGTTGGATTGTTGGAATTTTAGATTGTTGGATGGTTAGATTGTTGGATGGTTAGATTTTTAGATTGTTGGATTGTTGGATTGTTGGATTGTTGGATTGTTTGATTGTTGGATTTTTGGAATTTTAGATTGTTGGATTGTTGGATTGTTGAATGGTTGGATTTTTGGATTTTTGGATTGTTGGATTGTTGGATTTTTGGATTTTTGGATTGTTGGATTGTTGGATTGTTGGATTGTTGGATGGTTAGATTTTTAGATTTTTAGATTGTTGGATTGTTGGATTGTTGGATTGTTGGATGGTTAGATTTTTAGATTGTTGGATTTTTGGATAGTATAAAAAAATCGCCCGCTAATTTGAGCGGGCGATTTCATTTCTAACAATCAACAATTACGAAAATCTATTCTTTTAATAAGCGTTTTGTAATTTGTCCTTCTTTGCCAATAATCTTAACATAATAAGATGCAGCGGCAAGCAGTTGCACATCAATTTGTTTTACATTGCCCATACCACGAAGGTCTG